>ERZ1034363.644-NODE-644-length-22918-cov-8.551333_pt1 | contig 22918 bp, 20 predicted proteins | sample MGYA00520616_ERZ1034363 | MGnify/ENA primary metagenome ERZ1034363 (study PRJEB33736, sample SAMEA104284506) | Azolla filiculoides | biome: Urban; feature: Water surface; material: Ditch water | place: Netherlands | collected 2015-10-28 | depth 0-0.1 m ... | reverse complement strand
GATGAGGTGATTCGGAGCCGCCGCTCTATTCGTGCGTTTCTCCCAACCCCAGTGCCGCGTGATGAAATAGAAGCCATACTGGACGTGGCTGCCCGTGCGCCCTCGGGCACCAATACCCAACCCTGGCAGGTATATGTGCTGACCGGCGCTCGCAAGCAGGCGTTATCTGATGAGATTGTTCGCACCTTTTATGATGCCGAAGCAATGGCTGAGCACCATGAAGAATACGACTATTACCCGGAGAAGTGGATTGATCCTTTTCTGGCCCGTCGCCGCAAGATCGGCCTAGATCTCTACGGGCTTTTGGGTTTGAAACGGGACAATCCGGAAGGCATGAAAGCCCAACAGGCGCGCAATTATCAGTACTTTGACGCGCCGGTAGCGCTAGTCTTCACAATGGATCGTGTGATGGGGCGGGGTAGTCTGCTTGATTACGGTATGTTCATGGAAAACATCATGATCGCGGCTCGTGGTCGAGGTCTGGATACCTGTGCGCAGGCTGCGTTTAACCAGTTCCACAAGATCATTGCACGGCACCTTGCCTTACCGGTAGAACAAAAAGTTATCTGTAGTATGGCTTTAGGTTATGCAGATCCGGATAAAATCGAGAATACATTGCAGACAGACCGTGTGCCTGTTTCTGAATTCGCCCATTTTCTAAATGAGTAATCCTATGCGCCCAAATCGTTTTAACCGACTTGTCGAGCAATTGTTACTTAGCCTCGTAGTTGCTGCATCACTGGCCGCTTGCACGACCCTTGACCGAAAAAATGCGGTCCCTCAAGCGCTCACGACCGAAAGCTATATTGAGAACATGCCGGATGTTCGTTACAAGGCTTGGTCTAAAACCGGTATCGATAAAATGATCGCCGATGTCCGTGTCGGTATGAAAGAGGCAGGTGCATTGGATGATCCGAAACAGGCGAGTTATCTAGCACTATCTGGTGGTGGTGATAATGGCGCATTCGGTGCGGGCTTGCTGGCAGGTTGGACTAAGCGTGGCGATCGTCCGGAATTTAACCTGGTGACCGGCGTCAGCACGGGTGCGATGATTGCACCCTGGGCGTTTCTGGGCTCGGACTACGATTATGTAATCAAGCGTGTTTTTACCGAAGTTAATCAGCGAGACATATTTATTGAGCTGGGTTTAACGGGGGCGCTGTTTGGCGATGCCTTCGCGGATACGTCGCCTTTGTACAAACTTATCTCTGAGTACATTACACCGGAAGTGTTGCAGAAAATCAGTTATGAGTACGAGTACCGTGATCGTTGGCTGCTCATAGCAACCACCAATCTGGATGCTGGTGTGCCAGTGATATGGAATATGGGTAAGCTGGCCGGCGTAGGTACGCCTGAGTCTGTGGTTCTTTTCCGGAAGATTTTGCTGGCCTCGGCAGCGATTCCCGGTGCCTTTCCCCCGGTTATGATTGATGTGATGGCTGATGGCAAGCATTATCAGGAAATGCATGTGGATGGCGGCGCCACTACGGAAGTGTTCGTTTATCCATCAGCACTTAGCGCCGCGATGATAAGAGAAAATGTTGTTAGCCGCTATCAAAATCGCCAGGTCTATATCATTCGGAATTCTCGTCTGGATTCGAATTGGCGTCAGATTGAACGGAATACCCTAAGCATCATGGGGCGCGCTGTTGATCAGTTAATTCAAACTCAGGGTGAAGGCGATCTTTACCGCGCTTATCTTCTTGCCCAACGTGATCGTGTCGGTTTTAACCTTGCGTATATCGGACCAGACTTCAACACTCCCCATACGAAGGAATTTGACCGTAAGTACATGACATCACTTTACGATTACGGCTATGCATTAGCGCAAGCGGGCTACCCATGGGCCAGAACGCCACCGGGATATGAATTGCCACTGAATGAGGCAGTTAACCTACAAGTCCAGCGTCAGAACCAGGCCTTGAAAAAGTATCGGACACAAACACAGTCGAGTGGCAAATAAAAAACCCCTGCAAATTGCTTTGCAGGGGTAACCCGGTTGGGGCCGGGGTTGGGAATGTCTGAAGCTTACTGAGCTTGCTGGATGCCAGCCAGAACCCAGCCGCCTTGAGCGCTGATTGGTTTGGTCAGGTGCCAGATTTCATCAATGGCAACAGGTGCTGCATTGGCTTCTTCGCGCAGCATCCCGTTAAAGCGGACGCTGACTATGTAGCGTTGCGATTCTTCAGCCACATCCAGAATCTCGGCATTGAGCGAGACGATGTCGGTTTTCTGTGGGGCGCCATTGCGCTGATCCAGATCCATGCGGATTTCGGCAAACATTTCTGGCGAGGTGAACTCGCGGATGTCTGCCAAGTCACCGGCGTCATTTGCCGCCTGCAGGCGGATAAAGCCTACCTTGGCATTACGGATAAAGCCTTCGGTATCAAAACCGGCCGGGATTTTACTGGTGCTCAAAGTGCTTGCGCCGCTCAGATCGTTCGCCTGATACATAGAGGCGGGGGCGTTGTAAGGGGCGCCGGCGCCTGCCATAGTGCCTTGTTGCGCAGTGGCACGTTTACGTAGGAAATATCCTACAACTGCCATAACGGCAAAGGCGATAAGCGCAAACATCATCATGTTCGCCAGTTCTTCGCCAAAGCCAAAGTGACTGGCCAGTGCGGCTAAGCCAATACCTGCTGCCAGGCCGGCGAGCGGACCCATCCAGGAGCGTCTTGGTTGTGCAGCGGCTGGATTAACTGCGCCTGGTGCGGTTGCCGGTGCGGCTGTTGGTGCCGGTTTACTAATAGGTGCCATCTGACGTTGCATGCCAAATGACTTGCCGCCACCAACACGGGCAGCTTCTGCGTTACCGACTGCCATTGTTAGGCCAACGGCAAGTGCGGCTACAAATAGGGCAAAACGCTTCATAGGTGTCTCCTTGAGTGAGGCGGTTGAAGTTTTGATGAGCATAACGGTAAAGGATCGAGGAATTATTAGCGAACCCTTAAGCCTTGGCATGGAATGTATAGAAAAAGGGCAGGTGCCGCCCATACCCTGACGGGGCACGTTCGGATATAATCACTGGTTTTGCAAGTCTGGCCTTTATTCATTAGGAACGAATTCATGAGCACCACCGAAACCGTGCAGGAAGTGTCGCCGCTGGAGCGCACAATCGAACTGACCGTTGCCGCTAAAGAAGTAGAAGCAGCAACCGATGCCCGCCTGGCGCGCATGGGCAAAACCCTGAAGATCGCCGGTTTCCGCCCGGGCAAAGTACCTGCCAAGGTGGTTAAGCAGCACCACGGCCTGCAGGCTCGTGAAGAAGCGCTGAATGAACTCGTCGGTCGTGCCTACGGCGAAGCCATTACAGCGCAAAAGCTTAAGGTTGCCGGTTACCCAAGTATCGAGCCAAAGGGCGACGAAACGGGTGATACGCTCACTTTTGTAGCCACTTTTGAACTGTTCCCTGAATTTACGCTGGCCGATGTCTCGGGTGCCGAGATCGAGCGTCCGGTACATGAAGTGACTGCCGCTGACGTCGACAAGACCCTGGAAATTCTGCGTAAGCAGCGCGTGCGTTACGAAAACGCTGACCGTGCCGCTCAGAAGGAAGACCGTGTTGTTATCGACTTCCTGGGTAAGAAAGATGGCGTGGCTTTTGCAGGTGGCGAAGCTAAAGATTACCCAATGGTTCTGGGCCAGGGCACGCTGTTGCCTGAGTTCGAAGCGGCTATTGAAGGCTGTGCTGCTGGCAGCGCCAAGACGTTCGACCTGACTTTCCCGGCCGAATACGGCAATGCTGATCTGGCTGGACAGACCGTTCAGTTTGATCTGAATGTGAAGCAGGTTCAGGGTCCGGTGATTCCAGAGCTGGACGAAGAATTTGTTAAGGCTATGGGCGTTGAAAGCGGTAAAGCCGACGATCTACGTGCCGAAGTTGAAAAGAACCTGAAGGGTGAAGTGAAGAAGCGCGTTCACCAGCGCGTTCGCGAAGCCGTCATGGATAAGCTGGATGCCCTGAACCCGATCACCGTGCCTAAGGCCATGATCGAGCAGGAAACCTATCGTCTGATGCAGAACACCCGTGAAGAAATGAAGCAGCGCGGCATGAAGGGTGATATCCCGATGCAGCCTGAGTGGTTTACGGATCGTGCCGCACCGCGTGTACGCATGGGTCTGATCCTGGCGCAACTGGTTGAAACCGAGAAGCTGGTCGCTACCGAAGATCAGATCAATGCCCGTATCGCAGAAATGGCTGAAACCTATCAGCACCCGGCAGAAGTGATCGAGTGGTACAAGCAGGATCCACAGCGTCTGTCGGGTATTGAATCTGAAGTGCTGGAAGAGAATGTCGTTGAATGGGTTCTCTCCCGTGCCAAGGTTACCGAAAAGGCGATTGATTTCGACGAAATCATGGGCCAGCAAGGCGTCTGATCACTGCTTTAGTTAGCGAATGATCGTAAAACCGGCCGGGTTCGCCCGGCCGGTTGCATTTCTGGCATTTGAAACACCGCTAAGTCCTTGATTTGGGACATTTGCCCTATATATAGGGGATGTTTCACCGGAAAAAGTTGCTAGAAGTTGCCAAAATCCATCAAAAACTGTCGTTTTTGCGGCATGATTACACTCAATAATCCGTAATACCCCTCAGGAGCACACATGTTTACCCATAATGGCCTTGTTAATACCCTGGTACAGACCAATCCGGACCCCCAAGCTATCGGTTTGGTGCCTATGGTCGTCGAGCAGAGTGGTCGTGGAGAGCGTGCTTTTGATATTTATTCCCGTCTGCTCAAAGAGCGCGTGGTTTTTCTGGTCGGTCCCGTTAATGACATGAGTGCCAACCTGGTCGTGGCTCAGCTCTTGTTCCTGGAAGCTGAGAATCCTGATAAAGACATTCATCTCTATATCAATTCACCGGGCGGCTCGGTAACGGCAGGTCTGTCGATCTACGACACCATGCAATTCATTAAGCCGGATGTATCGACGCTCTGCCTGGGGCAGGCCGCTTCGATGGGTGCCTTCCTGCTAACGGCAGGTGCCAAGGGTAAGCGTTTCTCGCTGCCGAACTCGCGCGTCATGATTCATCAGCCGCTGGGTGGTTTTCAGGGGCAGGCATCGGACATCGAGATTCATGCCAAGGAAATTCTGTCGCTGCGCGCCAAACTGAACGATATGCTGGCGCACCACACCGGCCAAGATGCCGAACGTATCGAACGTGATACGGATCGCGACAACTTCATGTCGGCCGATGAGGCTGTGACCTATGGCCTGATCGACAAAGTGATTGGTAACCGTGGCGCGACTGCCTAAGGCTCGCGAAACCGCCTGTATAAAGAATTTGAAGGAAACGTTATGACCAAAGATAAACAGAGCGACGCCAACAAGGATTCTGAAAAGCCCTTGTACTGCTCCTTCTGCGGCAAAAGCCAGCATGAAGTGAAGAAGCTCATTGCCGGCCCATCGGTGTTCATCTGCGACGAATGTATCGAGCTATGTACCGATATCGTTCAGGATGAAGTGGAGGAAGCGGTCAAGGCTATCAAGGAAGGCCTGCCTACGCCACGTGAAATTCGCGAGACGCTGGATGAGTACGTGATCGGTCAGGAACCTGCCAAGAAGATTCTGGCGGTTGCCGTTTATAACCACTACAAACGTCTGCGCATGCCGTCTGCCAAGGACGATGGTGTCGAGCTGTCCAAGTCGAATATCCTGCTGATTGGCCCAACGGGCTCCGGTAAGACCTTGCTCGCCCAGACGCTGGCGCGGCTGCTGGATGTGCCTTTTGTGATGGCCGATGCCACGACGCTGACCGAAGCTGGTTATGTAGGCGAAGACGTCGAGAACATCATCCAGAAGCTCTTGCAGAAGTGCGACTACGATGTTGAAAAGGCGCGTCAGGGCATCGTCTATATCGATGAAATCGACAAGATCTCCCGTAAGTCAGACAACCCGTCCATTACCCGTGATGTATCGGGTGAGGGCGTGCAACAGGCACTGCTTAAGCTGATTGAAGGTACGGTTGCATCGGTGCCGCCACAGGGTGGCCGCAAGCACCCGAACCAGGACTTTGTTCAGGTGGATACCACCAACATCCTGTTCATTTGTGGTGGCGCTTTTGAAGGTATCGATAAGGTCATCCGTAACCGTACCGAAAAAACTGGTATCGGCTTTGGTGCCGAAGTGACGGGCAAAGCAGAAAAGGCGATCACCACGCTGCTCAAATCTGTTGAGCCTGAAGATCTGATCAAGTACGGCCTTATCCCTGAACTGATCGGCCGTCTGCCAGTGGTTGCTACGCTGGAAGAACTGAACGATGCCGCACTGGTACGTATTCTCACCGAACCGAAAAATGCGCTGACCAAGCAATATCAGAAGCTCTTCCAGATGGAAGGTGTGGATCTGGAATTCCGTCCGGAAGCCCTCAAGGCCATTGCCAAGCGTGCACTGGAACGTAAAACCGGCGCACGTGGTTTGCGTTCTATCGTTGAACAAACTTTACTCGACACCATGTATGACTTACCGGGTAGCACCGATATCGCCAAGGTTGTGGTGGATGAAGCCGCCATTACGGGTGATGGCAAACCTTTGTATGTCTTGCAGGAAGGCGCCCAGGCGCAAGCAAGCTAATTTGGTAATTCGGACAATTTGGAAAGTGGGTGGTGTGGGTTGAAATAACTGATACCACCCCCAACTGCGGCAAGGTATCCCATAAGCATTTAGGATGCCCCGAAAGAGAATAGACCCATAAAGGCCACAGTGATGACCGAACAAATCGAAATCCCCGAAGAAGACCAGGAACCGGCGCTGGAAGTTGAAGCCGAGTCGCAAGAAAAGCCCGTAGTGCTGCAACCGGGTGAGCAGGCGCGTCTACCGATGCTGCCGCTGCGCGATGTCGTTGTCTTCCCGCAAATGGTGATCCCACTTTTTGTGGGTCGTCCTAAATCGATTAAGGCGCTGGAACTGGCTATGGAAGCCGGTAAGTCGGTGGTGTTGCTGGCCCAGAAGTCTGCCGCGGATGATGATCCTGCCCCCGAACAGTTGTACAAAGTAGGCTGCGTTGCCAGCATCCTGCAATTGCTCAAGTTACCCGATGGCACGGTTAAGGTGCTGGTAGAAGGCACACGTCGTGTGCGTGTGGATGGCATTGAAGCGCAGGACGATCTGTTCTTTGCGCAGGTGACTGCGCTCGAAAGCGAGCAGACGGACGACAACGAAGTCGAAGCCATGCGCCGTGCGCTGGTGGCTCAGTTCGATCAGTACATCAAACTGAACAAAAAAATTCCGCCGGAAATCCTCTCATCGATTTCAGGTATTGAAGATACCGGTCGTCTGTGCGACACCATAGCTGCACATCTGCCGCTCAAGCTGGAACAAAAGCAGGAAGTGCTGGAGCTGCTCGGTGTGCGTGAGCGTACGGAACGTTTGCTCAGCCAGCTCGAATCCGAAATCGACATCCTGCAAGTAGAAAAGCGTATCCGTGGTCGCGTTAAGCGCCAGATGGAGAAGTCACAGCGCGAGTACTACCTGAACGAGCAGGTTAAGGCGATCCAGAAAGAACTGGGTGAAGGCGAAGAGGGTGCTGATCTCGAAGAGCTGGATAAGAAGATCAAAGCCGCTGGCATGAGCAAGGAAGCCTTGAAAAAGGCCGAATCCGAGCTGAAGAAACTCAAGCTGATGTCACCGATGTCAGCCGAAGCCACCGTGGTGCGTAACTTTATTGATACGCTGGTTGGCCTGCCGTGGAAGAAGAAGACCCGCGTGAGCAAAGATCTGGCCGGTGCCGAAAAGATTTTGAATCAGGATCACTTCGGTCTGGAACGCGTTAAAGATCGCATCATCGAATATCTCGCTGTACAACAGCGTGTCGATAAAGTGAAAGCACCGATTCTCTGTCTCGTTGGCCCACCGGGTGTGGGTAAGACCTCGCTCGGTCAGTCGATTGCCAAAGCTACGAACCGCAAGTTCGTGCGTATGGCTCTGGGTGGCGTGCGTGACGAAGCCGAGATTCGTGGTCACCGCCGTACCTACATTGGCTCTATGCCGGGCAAGATTCTCACCAGCCTAACCAAGGTGGGTGTACGCAATCCACTCTTTCTGCTCGATGAAGTCGACAAGATGGGTCAGGATTTCCGTGGTGATCCTTCCTCCGCTTTGCTTGAAGTGCTGGATCCAGAACAGAACCATACCTTCCAGGATCATTACGTTGAAGTAGATTTCGATCTATCCGATGTGATGTTCGTGGCAACGGCCAACAGCCTCAATCTGCCGGGCCCGCTGCTCGACCGTATGGAGATCATTCGTCTATCAGGTTATACCGAAGACGAAAAAGTCAGTATTGCCATGCGCTACCTGCTGCCCAAGCAGATCAAGAACAATGGCCTGAAGAAAACCGAAATCACCGTCAGTGAGCCAGCCATTCGCGATATCGTGCGTTACTACACGCGTGAAGCGGGTGTCCGTTCGCTAGAACGTGATCTTTCCAAGATCTGCCGTAAGGTCGTTAAGACATTATTGCTTAAGAAGAAGACCGCTACAGCGCGCGTTTTGGTAACGCCTAAAAACCTGGATAAATTCCTGGGCGTGCGTCGCTTCTCCTTCGGCATGGCCGAAAAAGAAAATCAGGTCGGTCAGGTGACGGGTCTGGCCTGGACCGAAGTAGGCGGCGAATTGCTGACCATTGAAGTGGCTTCGATGCCGGGTAAAGGTGTCGTACAGCGTACGGGATCTATCGGTGATGTCATGAAGGAATCGGTGGAGGCAGCGCGTACGGTTGTTCGCTCCCGTGCTCGCCGTCTGGGTATCAAAGACGATGTCTTTGAAAAAACCGATCTCCACGTGCACTTTCCAGAAGGTGCTACGCCTAAGGATGGCCCCTCGGCCGGCATCGCTATCACGACGGCGATTGTGTCGTCTCTGACGGGCATTCCTGTGCGCTGTGATGTGGCCATGACAGGTGAGATCACGCTGCGAGGGGAAGTCCTGGCGATTGGCGGCCTCAAGGAAAAGCTGCTTGCAGCAGTGCGTGGTGGTATCACCCGCGCCCTGATCCCTCATGAGAATGTGAAAGATCTGGTTGAGATTCCTGACACCATCAAGGGTCGTATCGAGATCATTCCGGTGAAGTGGATCGACGAAGTTTTAGAAAACGCCCTGGCTAGCACCCCTGTAGCGCTGCCAGACCAACCTGAGTCCGTCGAAGGTGCACCTGCAGCAGCAACACCCGCTGCCGAAGCCCCGGCAATTTGTCATTAATTCAATAAATTAGCCAACAGGGCGAACTGATGGTATAGTTCGCCCCGTTGTTAATGACGCGGCGCAAAATGCGCTTCGCATCAAGTGCTTAGCCTTCAAGGTTAGCGCTAACTAGCCCGAGAGCAACATTCGGGCAAACTGTGCATCGTCCCCAGCCGCACCCACAGGGTGTACCGGAATCCGGCCTGACCGGAATCTGTCTGATGGTCGATGTTCTTGTGACCACAGACCATCGCGTCAGACAAGCGCGACCGGTTTTCCTTAATGGGGATAAAAATGACTGAAGAAACAATGAGCTCGTTCGCGAGCATGGGTCTGGCCGCGCCTTTACTGACGGCTATCGAAAATCTGGGTTTCACCCAGCCAACACCTGTACAAGCACAAGCTATTCCTGCTGCCATCAATGGTGGCGACTGGATGGTGAGCAGCCAGACAGGTAGTGGTAAAACCGCTGCGTTCCTGCTGCCGGTAATCAATGCCATGCTGACCGGCGCTAACAATTCGCCGATTGACCTGCATCGTGTGATTGGACCAGCCGGCCTGGTGCTTTGCCCGACGCGTGAGCTGGCACAACAGGTTGCACAGGATGCGATCGATCTACTGAAGAACACCAAGGGTATCCGTGTTGCTACCGTTATGGGCGGCATGCCTTACGGCAAGCAAATGGCTGGCCTGCGTGGTGCACTCCTCGTCGTAGCGACTCCGGGTCGTCTACTTGATCTGGCACATCGTCGTCAGATTCATCTGGCCGATGTTAAAACACTGGTCGTCGATGAAGCCGACCGTATGCTGGATCTGGGCTTTGCCGAAGATCTGGAAGATATTAATCATCTGTGTAAGAACCGTGATCAAACCATGATGTTCTCGGCCACCTTTGCGCCGCGCATCATGTCTTTGGCTTCGCGTTTGATGAAGTCGCCAGGTCGTCTGGAATTGGCCAGTGCAACCGATCGTCACACACAGATTACGCAGTCGCTGCACTGGGCTGATAACCTGATCCACAAAGAAAAGCTGCTTGATCATTACCTGCGTGATGCAGATCTGGAACAGGCTGTTGTATTTGCCAGCACTCAAGTTGAAACCGACCGTCTGGCCGATGCACTGGCTGAGCAGGGCCACGCTGTTGCAGCCTTGCACGGCGCGATGCCACAAAAGGTGCGCGCACATCGTCTGAAGCAACTGCGTAGCGGCCACGTCCGCGTGCTGGTTGCTACTGATGTGGCTGCCCGTGGTATCGACGTGCCAAGCATTACGCACGTATTCAACTTTGGTCTGCCAATGAAGGCAGAAGACTACGTACACCGTATTGGCCGTACTGGCCGTGCTGGTCGTACGGGTAAGGCCATTACTTTTGCTGAACACCGTGATCGTATGAAGATCCGCACCATTGAAGCGCTGACCGATCAGCGCATTCCAGTGGCCGTGGTTGCTGGCCTTGAGCCAAAGACGCCGGAACGCGGCGAAGGTCGTGGTGGTCGTGGCGAAGGTCGCGGTCGTCCGGGTGGTTTTGGTGGTGGCGAAGGCCGTGGTCGTCCAGGCGGTTTCGGTGGTGGTCGTGGTGCATTCGGTGGTCATAGCCGTGGTGGTGATAGCAAACCGCGTGAGTTCGGTGACCGTCCGCCGCGTTCGTTTGAAGATCGCCAACGTTCTTTCAGCGACCGTCCGCGCGAAGACCGCCCACGTGAAGATCGTCCGCGTAGTTTTGATGATAAGCCGCGCAGTTTTGGCGATCGCAATGACAAACCACGTTCGTTCGGTGATCGTCCACGCGAAGATCGTCCACGTAGTTTTGGCGATCGCCCTCGTGAAGACCGCCCGCGTGAAGAACGTCCACGTTCGTTTGACGACCGTCCTCGCAGCTATGACGATAAACCACGTAGCTTTGATGACAAGCCACGTAACTTTGGTGGCGATAAGCCCCGTAGTTTTGGTGATAAACCGCGTACGGGCGCTGGTAAACCTTTCGGTGCTAGCAAGCCATGGGGCGATAAGCCTGCTGGTAAGTTCGGCGATAAGCCGCGCTCTGAAGGTCGTTCCGATAAACCGGCCGGTAAGTCGTTCAGCAAGCCTGCTGGCAAGACTTTCTCCAAACCAGGTGGTAAGACCTTCAGCAAGACTACTGGCCACAGTGGTTTTGGCGGCCGCGGTCGTTAATCCCTTCAGCTCTCGCTGATACAGCATGCCGGTCAGGTTCGCCTCACCGGCATGTTGCATTTATGGCGCTTGAATTTTTCTCATCGTGGCCCAATATGGCTACAATAAACATAGCCAAACAACGAAAAGAAATCAGGCATGAAATTTAAGGATTATTACGAGACACTCGGTGTCGCCCGTGATGCATCGGCTGACGAAATCAAGAAGGCTTTCAAAAAGCTGGCGCACAAATACCATCCGGATATCTCTAAAGACCCGGAGGGTGAAGAGAAGTTCAAAGAGGTTAACGAGGCTTATAAGACCCTCAAAGACCCGGAATTACGTAAAGCCTACGACCAGCTGGGTCGTCATCAGCCTGGTGAACAATTCCGTCCGCCGCCGGGCTGGGAGCAGTATGCTCAGGGTGCGGGCTTTGCTGGTGACCACGGTGGCGCAAGCGGTTTTGGCGGGGGTGGTTTCGGTGCGGGCGGCTTTGAGGGTGCTGGCTTTGAAGATGTCGACCTCTCCGAGCTCTTTGCCCAGATGGGTCGTGGCCGTTCGCATGCGGGACGTGGCGCCCATCAGGCGGGTGGTCAATCCTTCAAGGCACCCGGTCAGGACTTTGAAGTCACTGCGCACATCTCTCTAGATGAAGCGGCCAAGGGCACCATGATCGAGCTTAATCTCGAAATGCCCGAGTACGATGCCCAGGGGCGTTTACATCGTGTACCCCAAGTCTTCAAGGCACGTATCCCCAAAGGCGCAATCGATGGGCAAAAGATGCGCCTGCCAGGCAAGGGTGGCAAGGGCTTCAACGGTGGCCCGAATGGCGACCTCTATCTGAACATTGCACTGCATCCGCATCCCTTGTTCCGTGCCGATGGCCATGATCTATTCCTTGATCTGCCGGTGACACCCTGGGAGGCAGCACTCGGTGCCGAGATCGATGTGCCTACGCTCGATGGTACCGTACGCATGAAGATCCCCGCCGGTACACCGGCCGGTCGCAAATTGCGCCTGGGAGGTCGCGGCTTACCTAAACCCAAAGAGGGGCAGGGTGATCTGTACGTCATCGTCCAGGTGGCTACGCCTACCGAACTGAATGATGCGGAGAAATCGCTGTATAAGCAGCTGGCTGAAGCATCAACCTTTAACCCGCGCGGCCATTTTGTGGCAGAAGCTCATCGCGCAAGTTGATTAGCCCAGGATTGGCCATGACAGAACAAATAACCACATTAGAAGCCACCTGGCTGAGTGTTACTGAATTTACCCAGGTAGCCGGGCTATCACAGGGCGATGTCGTAGAACTCGTTGAAGTCGGGGTGCTCAAACCCGTCGGGCGCAGCGTAAACGACTGGTCCTTCGATAGCGACGCGATGAGCCTGGCGCGCAGATTACGTCGGATACGTGAGGATCTGGAGCTTAACCTGGACGTGCATGCACTCGCTTTGGGGTTTAGGCTTCTGGAGCGGATTAGCGAGTTAGAATCAGCGCTGAGCCGTGTCCAGATTCAACAGCTGCAAGATTGAACTTATTCTGGTAGAATTTTGCCTGCTTCAGGAAGTGGGTCGTTAGCTCAGTTGGTAGAGCGTCTGCCTTACACGCAGAATGTCGGCGGTTCGAGCCCGTCACGACCCACCACCTAACTGCATGATTAACCCGCACTCGTTAACGACTGCGGGTTTTTTGTTGCCATAAGAACATATAAGGGTCGTATGAAAATTATTAGAAACTATGCAGCGCTGCTAATGGCCTGTGTATTAACTGCTCCGGCCTTTGCTGCCAATGACGCTAGTAGTAACGATTCGTCTTCAAGCTTGTCTCCCGCCGAGGTAGCCAAAGAACGTAAAGAAATTCTGACGATGCGTCATGCCACTTTGAAACGGTTGGGGCGGATGTAACGGCCAGTTCAGATGCAACCTTCAAGCTATCTGAGCACAATGCGGGTAAAGGCGTCGATGGTGTGGTGTCTTTAGACCCGATGCTTTCTGTGTATCAGATTACTGACAAGGGTGTATTGCTCCAGGCTAACTGGGGTGGGATGGCTTATCTCCCTAACGACGCACTTAATAAATAAACGATTAAATTTATTTAATCCAAATGGCCCGCTTTCGGCAACGGCAGCGGGTTTTTTATTGTCTGTATGTTTTTAATAAGTATCGCAATTGAAATGATCGTGCTACCTAGCATCACACCCACAATCATCGGCATGACTTCGGTCATGTTGCGCATCAGAAAAAGAAAGCAGGGCAAGTAAAGCATCAGCATCACAAAGCCACTTCTGCGGGGGCTGCTACCAGGAGCAAGGGCATCGCAGAAGCCACTGATGATCGTTGCCATTGCCAGGCTAAGCAGTATGCCGATGGTTAAACCGGCAAAGAGCAGGGAAAGGGTGAGTGAGAGGTTTTCCACAAAGTGTCTCGTTTAGAGGATGCCTTGTATATTTTGCCAATTGGCTCTTAATAGCAGGGTGGCAATAATGACCATGACTGCACCACCCAGGCTCGTGGCAATCTCTGCAAAGGGCATGATGTACTGGCGCTTGGAAGTTGCCAGGATCGCCATGTCCCCCATGCCACCAAAGCCACTATGACACGCACAGATAATGGCTGAATCAACGGGTTGAAGTTTGAGTAACCGACCAACCCAGAAACCGCTGGCCACCATAGAAACAACGGTGGCAATACACACGGCAAGATAACCGGGACGGATGACCTGGATCAGCATATCCCAGGGAATATAGAGCACACTCAGGCCGACAAGAATCGCCGAGGTTAAAGCCTTCGAGATGGATTTGTATACCTGGAAGGTACCCGCCTCGAGTGGTGCCGGGATCAACTTGGTAATTTTAAGCACAACCACAAGAATGATCATCACAATGGTTGGTGGAATGTTAACGAGCGGTGAAAGCAAACGACCAAAGGTATACATCGTGCAGATAATCAGAAGCCCAGCGGCCATCAACTCAATATTGAGCGGGGTATTATCTTCGGCGTTGATCGGCTCGGTAATGCTGCCGGGTTGATTGCTCGCGACGGTGTTGAGTCCCGGGTAGCGCTCACCCAGACGACTGAGTGCGCCAGCAGTAACGATGGCAAATACATTAGCGATTAGCGCGGCAGGAATCATGAGCGAACTGAGTTCGATACGTGATTTACCCGTGATCTCGGAATAAGCCAGCGCCAGAGGGAGAATGCCTTCCCCCAAACCGCCACTCAGAATGGGCGTGACAATAAACAGAAAGCTGTGCCAAGGGTTAATGTCGAAAAGCATACCCACCAGTGGACCAGTAATCGTGGCGACTATAGATCCAATAATTAATGGCATAAAACGTCTGGGAAAGCTCATTACCAGAAGTTTGCGTTCAATGCCCAGAACGCTACCAACAACCAGTGATGCGATATACAGATAAAGCACGTTGTCTGTGTTCATGGCGCTGGAGATAGTATCCAGCGCGTTTACGGGGATCAGGTGATACCCCATAAAGAAAGAGGGCACCAGTACACAAATGAGCGCAGGACCACCAAAGCGGTTGAGAACCGGTGTGTGAGCGCCAATGGTGGTCAGGATGTATCCCGTGGCCATCAGCGAGGCGAGTCCCCCGATCACATCATTGGAAAGGAGATTGTTTTGCGCCGCCAGGAATAAAATGCCGACAATGCTGCCCAGAAGCAGAATCGGGAATGGCCCAATGCGCAGTGATAGGAGTTTTTCAGTAAGATTCATCAGTAAGGGCAGTCAACGATCGGGTGCATATAAATGTTCAGGCAGCATCATATCAAGTGTTTGCCCGTTCTTTGATGGGCAAATTGACTAAGGCTGCAAAGCCGGCGAGTGCCATATCGGCGTACCACATGGCATCTAAGTTGCCCCATTCAGCCATAGCCAAACCACCAAGGTAAGCGCCAAAAAAGCCACCGATCTGATGCGACAGCATCGAGATTCCGAATAGAGTTGCCAGATAACGCAACCCGAATAGTTTGCCGACAATAGCGGCGGTCGGCGGTACGGTAGCGAGCCAGGTGAAACCCAGACCCGCCGCAAAGATGTAAAACGTCCAATCCGTTTTGGGCAGCAGTAGATAGGCTACGATTAGCAAGGCTCGGCTACCGTACATCGCAGCCAGTATGTATTTGCTGCGATAACGCGCAACGCATTGACCCGCATACAGACTGCCAAAGATATTGCTGAGGCCAATGATGGCCAGTGCACCACTAGCTACTGAGGCGGGTAAGCCGCATAGGCTAACTTCACCAGGTAGGTGGGTTACCAGAAAGGCAATGTGGAAACCACAGGTGAAGAACCCGAGGTTCAGCAGAAAGTAACTCGGGTTTGCCATCGCGTTACGAATGGTTTTACCGAAAGGATCACCCTCAGTCAGATTTTGGGGATGCGCTTGTGCCGGGTGATGGCCAGTGAGTTTTCGTATGAGCGGCAACGCACTCAGCGATACCGCGGCCATGGCCCACAGAGCACCGATCCAGCCAATGGCCTGAATGAGCCCTTGAAAGATGGGCGCACCGATAAACTGGCCCAGCGACCCGCCGGCATTGATGACGCCCGATGCCGGGCCGCGTGCCTCTGGAGAAATGCGTTTGGCTGTAGCGCCGATCAGTACCGAGAAACTGCCGAAACCCGAACCCACTGCGGCGAGAATGCCTAGTGTAATAATCAGACCCATGCCAGTAAGCAGGAAGGGTGTTAGCAGGCTGCCCAATGCAAGTAGGAGTAGGCCGGCAATCAAGACTTTCTGTGGGCCATATCGATCGGCCATTAAACCGGCAACAGGCTGCGCCAGCCCCCAGCTGAATTGGCCAATGGCGAGCGCCAGACTGATGCTTACGATGCCGATATCACTGGCCGAATTGATGGGCGCAATAAATAAGCCCAGCGATTGGCGGGTGCCCATGGTGACCATGAGAATACCGGCCGCAGCCAGCGTAACAGTCATGGCGTTAGGCGCAGAGAGTGCAGTGCGTAGATGCTTGAACATAATTTAGTTACGTGTGTTCCGCCAGAGCGGGGCTAGACCCCATAGTCCGAGCAGTGGGCCGGGTAAGAGCAACCAGGATGTATAAACGCCCCAGGCATCAACGACTGCAGTACCGATCTGGATAGACACCATGGTAATAGCAAAGCCCAAAGCGTTCTGTAATGTGAGCGCACTGCCGACAATTTCAGGTGGGCAGGCTTTGGCTGAGAGTGCCGAGAAGTGGGGAGAATCGGCAACGACTGTCGCACCCCAGATTAGTAGTAAGAACATGAGCCATGCGGAGCTAGCGGTGGCGATGATAGGAAATAGGGCGCAGCAAACTGCAGAGGCGGCGAGTGCAGTAGCCGCGACACGTGCGCTACCGATCGATTGACTCCACCAGCCGCCCAATACACAGCCGAGACTCCCGATGCCGATAATCAGAAAGGACAAGCCGGAAATCTGGGGAGTGCCGCGTTCAGCAAGACCCGAGGCGATGAGCAGTGCCGGGGTCAATGTCCAGAAAGCATAGAGTTCCCACTGGTGTCCGAAATAACCCAGGGCAGAAGCCCGGTACTGCGGAATACTGAATGCGGTTAACACACGGCCGATGCGAATGCGGGAGGCGCCTGGTTGGCGTTTCAAATGAGGTCCGTCACCGAGTCGCCAGATCATAATGGCAGCCATTGTTGCCAGCACGGAAGAGACCAGGATCGTTTGTTGCCAGGGCCAGTCTGCACCGGCCAAACGAATGCCATGCGGGAGCGCGGTGCCCAACGTGAGCATGCCGACGAGTTGTGAAAGGACAGTGCCAGCGCGTTCTGGTACCCAGCTGACGACCAGCTTCATGCCCAGTGGATAAACGCCGGCTAGGCTAAAGCCAACGGCAAATCGCAGGGGTAGGCCGCTGGAAAGATCGTTGGCCAATAGGGCAAAGGCCGCATTAGCCAGCGCACCGATTAGGGCACAGACCATAAAAATCCGGCTGGCTTCAAAACGATCTGCCAGACCGGAAAGCGCAAAGGTCAGCGTGCCTAGAATAAAGCCCAGCTGAACCGCATTGGTGAGTAAGCCGATATCTGCTTCGGTAATTCCCCAGGCCTGCATGAGACTACCCGCTGCGCTATTTGCCGAAAACCAGAGCGAGGTCCCAAATAGCTGGGCAATAACAATCGTGGCGACTGGTGGCAGGGGAAAAGACATGGATCTATCGTACAGGAAGCCAGTTGTCAGTTATTTGAAAGTTTCGGCGAGGAAAGTTGTGCCATGCGTATTTACAAATACGTGGATTTGTTACAGGATTCAAAACAGAACTCCATAATTATGGAGTCATAAGAATAGAAACGGGAGACAAAAGCATGAGCAAGCGCGTAGCCTATGTAACGGGTGGTATGGGTGGTATTGGTACCTCGATTTGTCAGCGACTGGCTAAGGATGGTTTTACGGTGGTGGCAGGCTGTGGCCCGAACTCGCCACGTAAAGACAAGTGGCTGGCCGAGCAGAAGGCGCTGGGTTATGACTTTATCGCCTCCGAAGGTAATGTGGCCGACTGGGATAGCACCGTTGCTGCATTCGAAAAAGTGAAGAAAGAAGTCGGCGAGGTCGACGTACTGGTGAATAACGCTGGTATTACGCGTGACGGTATGTTCCGCAAGATGACGCGTGAAGCATGGGATGCCGTAATCGACACCAATCTGAATTCAATGTTCAACGTGACGAAGCAGGTTGTCGATGGCATGATCGACCGCAATTGGGGTCGTATCGTTAACATCTCCTCGGTAAATGGTCAGAAGGGTCAGATGGGTCAGGTCAACTACTCGACCGCTAAGGCCGGTATGCATGGTTTCACCATGGCGCTGGCTCAGGAAGTTGCTAGCAAGGGTGTTACGGTTAACACCGTGTCGCCAGGCTACATTGGTACCGACATGGTTAAGGCGATTCGTGAAGACGTGCTGGAAAAGATCGTCGCCGGTGTGCCAATGAAGCGTCTGGGTACACCTGAAGAAATCGCCTCGATCGTCTCGTGGCTGGTGGGTCCGGATGGTAGCTTCTCTACCGGTGCGGACTTCTCGCTGAATGGCGGTATCCATATGTAATCGGATTTTCCGATGACATGAAAACGGCACCCGCGGGTGCCGTTTTTCGTTAGAGCTTGCGGAGCCTTTCGAGATAAGCCTCGGTATCAAAGATACCGCCCGGTTGCTGTGCATGCCAAACCGTTTCACCGAGGCATTCCAGCAGGCGATGCAGTGCTTCATGCGCATCGCCTAGTTTTGCTGCCTGCTGTTCGAAGATGGCACGGATTCCCGGAGGGGAATCAACAGATAGCTGCTCGGTCAGTGCCATGTGTAACGACAGATGCAGGATCGGGTTCATGGTGCCCTGTTCGGGTGTCCATTCACCGGCGATGGCCGCTTCCGGATCATCAAGTAGGGCATGGTATTCCGGGTGCAAGGCAATCACATCAGCGGCAATGATTTCGGCGCCATCAAGCGGCAGATTGTCGCGTTGCTTACGCCGCGATTCGCAAAAGAACTGGCGTACCTGATCTTTGGTCGGTGTGAAGATCATAACTATTCCGGGATTACTGATTCGGGTTAATGAGTTTGCGTGCAGCCTTGGCTTCAGGGGCACGGCACAGGTCGATCACCGGGCAGACTTCGCATTCCGGTTTGCGTGCCTTGCAGATATAACGACCGAGCAAAATCAGCCAGTGGTGCGCATCCTGCAGAAATTCTTTAGGCACATTTTTTAACAGCTTCAATTCCACAGCCAGCGGGGTTTTACCCGGCGCGAGACCCGTACGGTTCGAGACGCGGAAGATGTGGGTATCGACTGCCATGGTGGGATGACCAAAGGCGGTGTTCAGAACAACATTAGCGGTTTTCCGGCCTACACCGGGTAGCGCTTCTAGTGCATCACGATCTTCCGGTACCTCACCGCCATAAAGTTCGCAGAGTATCTTGCAGGTGGCAATGACGTTTTTTGCTTTGGTGGGGTAGAGGCCGATGGTCTTGACATAGGGTACTAGGCCCTCTACTTCTAGCGCAGCCATAGCGGCGGCATCGGGCGCGTCAATAAATAGCTGGCGTGTTGCCAGATTAACGCCTTTGTCAGTCGCTTGCGCCGACAGAATTACCGCGATCAGTAACTGAAAGGTGGAGCCGTAGGCCAGCTCGGTGGTGGGGTGGGGGTTAGCCGCTTGCAGCCTGCGAAAGAACTCGACCCGTTGTTCTTTATTCATGAAGCCAGGCTTCAGGCCAGTTTAGTGGCAACCGCCAGTGGCGACTGGTTCAGATTGTGCCATGGTTCGGGCAGCAGTTTTGGCGTCAATCCAGTTCTTGCTAGCGATAATACAACCCAGCACGATGAAGGCGCCTGGAGGCAAAACGGCGATCAATAAACCCGGGTAATCCACAGGTAATAAGTGAAGTGCCTGAGCGCCGGGAATGACCAGATCAATTCCCGAGAAGAGGGTCCCGCTACCAATCAGCTCTCTTAGTGCACCGATCAGTGCGAGCGTCCAGAGCATACCGACACCCATCATGGCGCCATCCGTCATTGCCGACGCGGGGCGGTTTTTGGCTGCAAAGGCCTCGATGCGGGCAAGCACGATGCAGTTGGTAATGATCAGTGGAATAAAGATCCCGAGCACCACATAGAGGCCGTGTAAATAGGCATTCATAGCCAGATCCACCACGGTAACGAGCGCTGCTGCGATAAGAATAAAGACTGGAATCCGGATTTCGTAAGGGATAAAGTTCCGCAGGCTGGACACAGCCAGATTCGAGAGTGACATCACCAGCAGCGTTGCCAGCGATAGCATGACGCCATTTACGAGATTGGTAGTAACCGCCAACAGTGGACAAAGCCCGAGAATCTGCACCAGGCTGGTGTTCTGTTTCCAGATGCCTTTATAGGCAATGTCCTGGAATTCGGAGCGGGTGATCCACATGATCGTTAGTCCTGAAAGCAGTAGTGAGAATGCTACTGGGTAGAGAGGTTTTGAGTTGCTGAAGGCATAAACAGAACCCGGTGGTTCTCTGATACAAAATTCCGCGCACGATATACCGCTTTAACAACAGCTCGCGGCGTAACGGTAGCACCAGCATAAGCGTCAAACGTGCCGCCATCTTTTTTGACATGCCAGTCTTGGCTGGTCAGAGAAACGGGAACATCGTCAAACTGGTTAATCCAGGGTTTTTCCTTATTCTTATCTTTCCGCGGGTCGATGTAGTCACCAAGTCCGGGCGTTTCTTTGTGTTCTACTACACGCGCACCCAGCACTTGTCCTGCTGCATTAAATGCAACCAGTAATTTGATGGCGCCACTATAGCCATCGGGTGCAACAACATCCATAACCAGCGCTGCTGGCTTGCCATTGATGCGAGCGCGATAAACCGTGCTGGATGATTTTGTGCCTAGCGCTGGTTCTGCAGGCAAGATGATCGTGTCGTTCAGCGGATCGTTGTTGTACAGCGATGGCGGCAAAATCTGATTGAGGACCAGCAGCTTTTCAGTGCGTGCAGACTGTTCAATAACGGGCCGGGAAAATAGGTAAACCCAGGCCAGTAAGGCTGTAAAAAAAACAATAAACGCAACCAGCGTTAAGGCCGTTTCGCCAGAAACACGAAAAGCATGCTTTTCTGCAGGCGTGCTCACAGCAGACCTCCTTTGGATTTTTCACCAAAGATCGCTGGTTGGGTGTACATGTCAATCAGAGGAACACACATGTTAAGAATCAGTACAGCAAAAGCAATGCCATCAGGAAATGCTCCGAATACACGGATCAGATATGCCAGCGCCCCAATCGCCACTGCAAAAATGATTTTGCCTCGTGGTGTGGTGGCACCGCTAACTGGGTCTGTTGCAATGAAGAAAGCACCGAGCAATGTGGCGCCACCGAGAATGTGGAATAGGGGGTTGGCGTAATGTGCAGGGTCAATTGCCCATGCCAGCATTGCCAGTGTGCCCATGCCAGCGATTACCCCGGTGGGGATATGCCAGCTAATGACTTTCTGTTGAATCAACCATAGACCACCGACCAGCCAGGCCAGCGTCACCCATTCCCAACCATTGCCCCCGCCCACGCCATAAACGGTATGGTCTTTCAGAATGTTTTGAACGGTGAGCGTGTCATTGCCAGTTGCCAGTCGTAGCGTCGTTTTAAGATGGTCGAGCGGTGTTGCACCGGCCCATGCATCAACACGTTCAGGCAGAAAAATAGCCGTAATCTGATCAAGGGGTGGTAACCCCCCATTAGCCAGGGTATGTGGCCATTGCGACATGAGCGAGGGAAAAGACACAATACAAAGTGCGTAAGCCACCATGGCTGGATTAAATGGGTTTTGTCCCAGACCGCCATACAGATGTTTTGCCACGATGATTGCGAATAAGGTGCCCACAACAATCAGCCACCAAGGTGCCATTGGTGGGAAAGAGAGTCCGATCAACCAGGCAGTCACTAACGCGGAGAGATCACAAATTGCAGGTGCAATAGGGCGCTTGCGCAAACGTAGAAAGGCAGCTTCGGCAATGACGGCAGTCATGCTGGCCAGACTAATTTGCACAAGAATTCCCGGGCCAAACAGCCACGCGTATATAGCGATGCCAGGTATAAGTGCCAGCAATACCTTGAGCATGATCTTTGTCACGCTGACTGGCTGAACCAGGTAGGGTGATTGCGTCAGAACGTTAGGGGTTTCAAAAGGCACGTGTTTGGCTCATGGAAAATCAGAGGGTGGGCTTACCGGGCTTGCTAGCGTGTTGTTCTTGTTTCTGTCGCGCACGTTCAACTGCAGCTGCAATCGCCGCTTGCTTTGCACCGGCAGTGAGCACAGGATGTTCATCAACCGCAATCGGTGTGGAAGCTTGAGTTGGATGTGTAGATAGATCGGGTACACCATCCTCTGCGTTAATTGTGCCTGACTCAGTTTCCGGTTTTACTACCGTTGCTTCTGCAGCTTTTCGTGCAGCATTCGCTTTAGCAAGACGTTCTGCTTTTTCCCGTTTTTCACGCTCTGCGCGTGCTTCACGGAACTCAAAACGTTCGCGTGCCGCATCGGCCATCTGCTTTTCACGCTGCGCTGCCTGAATCTCACTCTTGGAGAATCGGAAGTAATTCACGAGTGGAATGTGGCTTGGGCATACGTAGTCGCAGCACCCACACTCGATACAGTCGAAGAGTTTGTATTTTTCAAGCTGCTCGAACTTGCTGGCTCGCGACCACCAATACAGTTCGAAAGGTTGTAGTTCTTGAGGGCAGGCCGTGGCACATGAGCCGCAGCGAATACACGGCAGCTCTTGTGGCTTTTTCGGAAAGAGACCGGGTGCATTAACAATGAGGCTGTTTGTTGCTTTAATTACCGGGGCGGCATTCGTCGAGACCCTAAAGCCCATCATCGGGCCACCCATGATTACACCGTCAGTCTCGGGTTTTGGTTGCGCCAGTGCAATCAAGTCAGTAATCGTCATCCCAATGGGCACAGACCAGTTGCGCGATTCGCCGACTGCGCCACTAATGGTCACAATACGTGAGATCAGTGGTTCGCCATATTGGATAGCGCGCCAGGCAGATTGCACCGTGGCAACGTTAAAGACCTGCACAGAAAAATC
>ERZ1034363.643-NODE-643-length-22954-cov-8.935874_pt1 | contig 22954 bp, 47 predicted proteins | sample MGYA00520616_ERZ1034363 | MGnify/ENA primary metagenome ERZ1034363 (study PRJEB33736, sample SAMEA104284506) | Azolla filiculoides | biome: Urban; feature: Water surface; material: Ditch water | place: Netherlands | collected 2015-10-28 | depth 0-0.1 m ... | reverse complement strand
TCTGGGTGCGCAAGGAGGAACGTGATGTTCTCACGATAGAGCCTCGTGTTTGCCATTAGATTTCTTCCTCAATCTCAGTGGATTCGGTTACGACTACAAGCTCTTCCTCGACCTCAACCTCAACGGCTTCGAACTTGGGCTTGCGTGCAGCCTTTTCTTTTTTGGAACCGCTCTTGTAAAGTTCGGCGACGTAAGGCTTAGCCTCAGCGTCAACGACTTGAAGAACGTCCTTGAACTTGGGGTGCTCAAGCATCTTTGGGGATACGTCAGCAATCTGCCCAGAAATAGTGTTAAGTGCAAGTACCATGATTCTATTCTACACTAGATTAGGGTACGATTGCCGTTCCGATGCTTGTAGTATTCAGGTTGTATTTAAGTCTTTGAGTCGCAAAATATACTACTGGCTTGCCATCATAGTCTGGCATACCAATGATATCCATTGCACTTGATATGGATAATGGTGTGCTATCTGTTGGAGCCCATCCAATTAGCTTATCAAGAATAATGTTCAGGGCGGTTCTTGATTGCTTAGATGTTGGCGCTACAACACACACGTCAACTGTTGAATAGTATTCGTCATGTCGCGCACCAGCGAAAGAGCCGCCAGTTGCTGAAGGATTTAATCCGCCCCAGTTAAGCACGATGTATGGTTTTACTTTATTGCCCATTTTGACAATAGCGTCATCGTCAATTACGTCGTTGTCGTATACGTCGTATCCTGGGAACTCTTGAGCAATGTATGCCTCAATAGAATCTTGTGTTGTAGTGTAGTTAAGCCCACTCATAATTTTTCCTATTAACCTTTTCCGGCTTTAGATAGACGGTTCAAGTGCCTATCAATTCTTCTGTCAAGTTTGTTCATCACTGTTGGGATGCTTTGTTCCATCTTCTCACGAGCATTTCTTAGCGCGAAGATTCCCTTAACATAGTGAGACTTTGAGTTCTTCCTGCGACGCATAATGAATCCACCTGGAGGAGTGTTTGGCCCCTCGCTTGCGCCACCAACATTTCGTCCAAAGTATTTCCAAATATTATAGAATCCAAATTCTTGGAACTTGAAATATTTTTCGTATACGCCTTGGATATATCCAACTTCTGCCTGGAATAGTTTGCCACGACCACGAGGTCTGCTCCCAGCAGACTGAAGCATTTTTCCTGTACGCATTCTACCGCTATATGGGAAACCCATTTTAGCCTTAAGGCCACTACGTGCGTATGAAGAATCTGTACCAATGATTGTTCGGCGCATTTCTTCTTCACCGATTTTACCAATTTCAGCCATGGCTTGAAAAAAGTATTCACGGCTTACGGAGTCAAGTTCCATAATGATTTCAGAAACTTGATAGTTTCCACCAACCCTTACGGTAACATCGCCCGTCTGCTTAGCCATTAGTCTAGCTCCAGTACGAAGTCAATCTCTTGAGTTTCAACGTGGTTAACTGGCGTTACAGTAGTTGCCAAATCAAAGCTTGCTGCTCCGTTGTAATATTCTGTTACGAAACCAGAGGCAGAAGCAACAAGGGCCACAGGGACACCAGCATCAGCAGGCAGCTCGTAATTACCCAATACGTCAGTCGTTGTTTCATAATCCATTATCCAAAGGTTATCTTCGTGGTGGAAGCTGCGAACCGTTGCATTTGCAATCGCCTGAGACGTAGCATTCGTCACAGTACCAGCTATTCCCGACCATGTGGAGTTTGCTACAGACTTCACGTCTACTTCGCATTCGATAGTCCTAACCCATGCGTATGAAGAATTAATCGCTGAAGTAATTACAAACTGCAGCTGCTCAAGTTCAACATCTGAACCGCCATCAGTAACAATAACTTGTAGGCCCTTGCGCACGAAGCCAAGGTCTGGGTCCATTGGTACTTGTAAACGGATTCCGCGAATACCAACCTGGCTGTAGCCAGCTACTGGAGTAGACTCAGAACCCAAGTGTTGAATGCGGGCAGGACCCTGCCAAAGAACGGTAGGTTCTCCACCGGTTTCAGTATTAGTGAATGGGTCCCATTCGCCCTCTGCGGTATTGGGGTCAACAATCTGGACAGTAGCATTCATCCAGGACAGCATTGTAGATGCCATGTGTGCCGATACGGAAGCGAAGTCTACAGCACCGCTCGTAAACGTACCCATGTTAATTCCACCAAGAGTAATCCGCGTCGTCCTCACCAAACGCGACAATCTCAAAAGCTTCAGAACCCTCTGCAGCCATAGCCTCTGAACGTAGCTGCTTAGCTAGTTCACGAAGCTCCTTAGCGATACGGTCACCATTAACCGTCAGGTCATCGCTAGACCACGACTTTAGTAGCAGCGCCTGAGAACCCGCAATAGTGTCCAAACAACGCGCAGCAGCCATCTGAGGGCTGTCAGAGTACATTCCAAGGATTGCTTCTAGTTCAGCATCCGAGAAGAAAAGATAAGTTCCAACATTGTTGGACACGTTAGTGGGGTCAGTGTCTCCAAGGAGGACACGAACCTTGCCTACATTTGACCCGAGGTCTACGGGTGCTACGCCTGTATTTGCCATAACTCTATTCTACCTTACCTAAAGAAGAACCCCCACGCCGGAGGAAAGGACAACTCAACAGCGTGGGGGATAGCGGTGGATTGGAGGAGGACCGCTACCTCAATTATAGTATAGAAAAACCCCCCAGCCGAAGCCAGGGGGTCAATCTATGATTTAGCTAATTAGCTACCAGCAGATGTGGAGTAAACGAAACCATCGTTTGTTACGTTTACAGCCTCAACTACGTGACGGACGCGAGTCTGGATGTCATCCTCGTCGAACGAACCTTCACGAACTGGAACTTCTCCGCCAGCCAGCGACATGTGACCGCTGTCCTTGATGGAGATGAGAGGTGTACGTGCACCCGAGAGGAAGACCTCAAGGAAGTTGGGGCGTACAGCCTGCTCAGGAACTACAAACCACCAGTTGTCAGTTGTCGAACCAGAAACGGTGTCGAGAGCCGAGAACTCGATGGGGCGGAATGGACCAGTGATGGACGAAGCGTTGATGTCGTAGACACCGTTGCCGTCGGTACGCTGGATTGTCTGAATCGACATCAAGTTGTTAACGGTAGTGGTAAGACCAGCACCGTGAATCAGCTTGTAAGAAGAAGCAGTAACGGGGCGACCGTTAACGCGAGCTTCACGAGACTTAGCAAGAGCTGCATCCAAAGAGGTCAGAGACAGTGCGGGGTTAGCCGACAGGCCCTTACCGGAGAATGCGGAACCTACAGCGCCACCAGTTGTTACGAAGAGCTTAGCAAGAGAAATGTCTTCCTGAGCTGCTGCGTACTCAGCGAATGCCTGAGTGAAACGACCGATGATGTCGAAGTTACCGAGACGACGGAGGCTTTCCCATGACAGACGAGCACGGACACCGTGCTTGCGGTCGATGGACTTGTTGAGTTCCTGAGTAGCGAACTTAACAGCTGGGTACTCGTCGTATTCGCCAACAACGGGGAGACCGCCATCGATGAACTCTTCACCGTTGTTGTTCAACAGAGAAGCGGTGTCAATCTGGAAGTCACCGAACTTGATTGGACCGAAGTCATCAACGGTGTACTCGTCAGCAATCTGGTTCCAAACAGTAGGCTGTGCAGCGTACTGTGCGAGGAACTCAACCTGAACGGTTGGCTGAAGAAGAGTAGGGATGTCCGAAGAAGAGATACCTTCCTGGAGAGCTACCTTTGCGCGGAGGTCACCAGTCTTAGCGGCGAAGTAAAGCTTTGCAGCCTCAACCTGACGCTTAGTTGCGGATTCCTCAATGCGAGCAATTTCCTGCTCGACAAGCTTGATGTTAGCCATTATTACTAATCACCGTTCCTTAGTTGTTGATTCGTACTGCGATGGTCTGAGTACCAGTGGTCGAACCCTTAGCGCGGAAAGCGTAGCCAACGAACTTGTTGGAAGTGCTTGTAGCAGTAAGAGCTGTACCGTAGGTAGCAGCCGAAGCAAGGTAGAGTGGAGCACCAACGGTGATTGCCGCAGTGTCTGTAGTGGTTCCGGTGAATACACCCTTGTGACGCAGAGTTGCGTAGTAGAGAGTGTCATCTCCGAGCTTAGCGTCAACCTCAGCTACACCGACGATGCCAGTTGCAGAAGTAGAAGCGTTAACGCCACCAAGGACAACGAAGTCGCCCGAGTTGACGGCAGAGTTTACGGCGTAGTTAAGGCTGTCAGCCTCTGCGTAAATTTCATTCATTGCCATTGGATTAACCAACCTTTACATTGATAATGTCGCGGAGCTTAGGTGCTGCCTCGACGGTTGTTACAACAGCAGTCTCTTCGACTACTGGAGCTGTTACGGTAGCAGCTTCTGCTGCTTCCTTGAGGTGAGACATAACCGACTCAACAAAAGCCTTCTGAGCTTCAATTGCGACAGCAACCTCTACGCCGTTACGAAGAGCTTCGTAAACAGCCTTGCGCGAAACTTCGGGGAGAGCAGCGGCAAGCATAGCCTCAGCGATTTCAGCAGCCTCAGTTACGGGGTCAGCTTCAATTGCGGGGTCTACGTTGTCGTTGTTGTCCTGGTTGTCACGAGCATCGAGAGCTTCAACAACGGATGCTGCAATAAGACCTGGCAGCTCCGCAATCATTGCCTTGATTTCGTCCATGTTAGGATTTCCTTCATTTGTAGTGGGAACGGCTTCTGCCTCATCGACATCAACCTTTGACGAATCGAACGCAGCAAGCGCCGACTCGTACAGCTTCTCTGCCAGACCGGAGCCTGGACGACCAGCGTAAGATACGAGGTCTACAGAATTCTGTGTGTGAGGAGTAAGCGACTCGACAACAAGTTCATTGTTTTCGTTGTAGCTTCCTTCGCCCATTGCGTAAATGGAAAGACCAGTGTGAGGCGCAACGGCTTCAACAAACTCTTTCCAGTGTGGCATGACCTGAAGTTCAGCGACTAGGCCGCCAGTTTCCTCATCGTAATATGCATCTTCAGCGAGAACACCCATCAGATTCTTAGGCGAACGAACTTCACCTTCGGCTACTGGGTGGTCAATGTAACTGTGCGTACCCTTTGGGAAAGCGGTAGGACCGCTTTCCTTCAGCATAGCCTCCGTGTAAACTCCTGAAGAACCCTTACCAGGTGTAATCAGAACTGCACGCCAGTTACCACTGTCTGTCTTGGTAGGCGCAATAGCGCTCTCAGTAAGCAGTGTACTCATATAGATAATTCTAGCAGAGAATTATGCGGGATTGTTAGCTAGGTCCCTTAAATTGTTGTCGCCGTTTGAAAGGTCGCCAACACCAGCGCCAGAGTTGCCCTGTGAAGTTGCAACATTAGTAGCTGCTGGGTCTACAGCTGCAGTCGCCGTGTTAGGAATAATGACACCGGCAGGTACAGCGCCAGGAGCTTCAATACCAACCTGCTCAGCGAAAGCATCCTGCATAACACCTGCATCAAACAGGCCGGTCATCCAAGCCTGAGACAGCGACTGAACATTACGGTAGCTTGGGTCAACAATAATAGCGTTGAACTTAACCGAAGGATTCTGAACACCAATGAACTTCAGAATACGCACAAAGTAGTTCTCCCAGTTTCCCTGACGACCGTAAGCGGCATTCAGAGTTGACTGGTCTAGTACCTGAGAGCCAGCACCACCTGTAAGTCCTGACCCTGAAAGGAGAGCATCTGTAGAAACGTCCATAGCAGAGGCAGCCATAGAAGCCAAAGGCTGACCAGTACCAAGGTCAACAGCGTTATTGCGAGGCATAGCGCTAAGCTCAACGTCAGAACCGGAAGTAACCGTAGCAGCGACCTGACGGTTGCTTGTAATCTTAGCGGCAGCATTAGCTACACCCTTCGCAGTCTTAGTCTTAACCTGCCAAGCAATAGCAGACAGCGCCTTCAGAAGCTTCGAGCCATCCTTCAAGTATTCGGAGTATGCCCAAGCCCAAGGCATAGCAGCCAAGCAGTCTGGCACACCCCAAATAGTTCCAGTTTCGTCATTCTCTTTGCGGTGGAAGATAGCAATGTTCTTGTCAACCAGAATGTCTTGGATACGTGAAGCCAAAGCAGACTGGTTAGCAAGGTCGGTAGGATACCAAACCTTGACAGTTTCGGTTTCTGTACCGCCAACATTGGTGGGGCGAGTGTATTCGCGCAGAATGTAGGTAACAACTTCATTATTGTTAGGAGCTGTAGCGTATCCTGCAATCTCAAGCAAGGGTACGCGCATAAACTGCTTAACAGTCTTATCGTAAGCTACGAAGAAGTTACCATCGGTGAAGAGGGTACGTTCATTCTTCTTGCAAGCCTCTTCCGAGAACAGCACCATCTGGTTGATGGGGTCTTCAATGACGTTTTGGAAACGTGGAGCTAGTGGCTGACCGCCACCAGACATTTTAAACCCACGACCAAAGACGTAAGAAGCACGCAGCTGCGCACCACGCTTCAGCAAAGCGTTCGACTGCGACTGCAAACGGGCCTGCTTAGAAATAGTCTTTACATCATCCAGCATGATGCCCTGCTCATTCAACTGGTTGACAGGCTTCCAACCCACCTCATCAAATTCGAGGGTTGCGCGGGCCATTGCGGAGTATGATTCCATCAAACGGTCATTAGCTGCGCTGAGTTCAGCGACCTCCTGCAATAGACCGGATGTACGAGAGTTATTCAAACCTGCTGGAGTCTTAGTCATTACTCTATTGTATCAGGAACTTATTAAAAATTTTTTAAAAAAGAATCTTTTTATAAATAAAAGAATAATCTTTTATATCTTTACCAAAAGCTTTTATCGTAAAAACTATTTATTTCTTCAAAATCATATTCAATCATTTGACCAGGCTGCGGCTTATCGCCTTCTTCAACAAAGTCTATAGTGGAAAGAAGTACAGCATCCAGCGAGTCGGGGCTGTCTAGACCATTCTTCTTCATCTCATCCTTAGATGTAATCTGAATCGCACCCTTCGCAGAGAACTTGTACGTTTGTGTAATAAGTTCTTCCCGCAAATCTACATCATCAAAGTCTAAATCAAACTTGCCGTCAGCCATACCCTCACGTAGCATGTCATACTGGTATGCACGTTGATTAAACCAGCGCATATTATCTGGACTAGAGTTCGCCGTCATAATCGCGCCAACGTCGTACACTGCATCGCGGAATTCATCCAAAGTTAGCAGGGCATCCACGACACCGCCACCAACACCGTTAGCATCCACATTCACTAACTTCGCGCCCACACGTTGCGCCGCAGTATGCACCTTCCGTGCAGTAGTAATCAGGTCTGTCTTGGACCATGCGCCACTATCCTCCGTACCGTCATCATAAAGTCGGATACGCCCGCCACGATTAATATACATGCGGGACTCATCCGAACCGAAACGCGCAACGTCAAGCCCGAGAATAGGTTGGACATCATTGTCTTCCTCAATCTCAGTCTCATAAGCCTTATCAATAATAGACTGCGAGAAGAAAGTATTGTCAGCCTCATCAGGGAACTGCCCCAACACCTTCGACTTATACCGTGCAGAATCCTCACCCCAAGCACGCTTCTTATGCTCAACCCACTCGACACTCGTCAACCCGCGAAGCAGATTCTCCTGGTCCGTAGCGTCAGGATAAACCAGCTCACCCGTAAACGTCGGCAAATCAAACGCGCTAATCGTGTGCAGATTCCAGTCCTGCGACAATTGCGGGTCAGTAAAAATTCTGTGAAACTCTGTACCACGACGGTCAGGGTTACCAATCGCCAAAATTTTAGAATCGCCACCAGTAGCCACCGCTTCTGCAGCAGTAAACATGTCAGCAGGCAAACCACCCGCCTCATCAAGAAACACCTTAGTGCGCAACTTACGTGTACCCTGAAACGACGAAACAATATCCTTATCCGAAGGACGCTTACCAAACGCCAACAAATTAGAACCCTGCTCCGTATCAATCTTCCACGTCAACGTCTCGGATATACGACCCGGAATTTCGAAGCCGTTCGAGGACGCAGCTCCCTTATTGACCTTAAGATAAGCGAAGATAACCTTCTCAATCTGCGAGAGCGTAGGGGCAGAGATGATACAGAGAGTTTCGTTCGGGTCCCCCACCGCCACCTCCCACGTGATGAGGTCTGCCACGACGGCGGACTTACCACAACCGTTCGCAGACTTAACCGCCAACCTCTGATTACCAAGGTAACTATCCACAATTTCCTGTTGACGCGAATACCAGCGTTTACCAAGAACATCCGCAACCCACGCACTCGGGTCACTTTGATAAATGCGTTTCTTAGACCGCTCACGCAAATCCTCCAAAGCCAAATCGACAATATTAGTCAGAGACAACTTTAGACTCCAACGAAACCGCCGCCTTCTTCAAACCCTCACGCACAGTAGCATCCACAATCTCAGGCTCAAACTCCGAACCCAAAACCCCAACCACATGCGACAAAGCCAAATCAAACGCCTGCCCAAACACCCTAGCCTGCGCAGCCGTAATCTCATTAATATCCGCATCCACAAGTTTACGACGCGAATCGAGACGCTCACTAATCAACTTCAAAGTACGCAACGCTACGTTAGCAATACCAGCAAAATCCTTCTCATCCGCAAACCGCACACGCTCCATCACCATATCCTTCAAATCAGCAATCTCCTCCAAAAGAAGACGCTCCTGCTGACGGTCAGACAACCAATCCCGAGACTCAAGAAGCTCACTAATACGCGAAGCCACAAACTTCGCATCCAAACCAGTAAGCTCACCAATCTCCTCCGGCGACTTACGAGCCAAAGAAAGCAGCTTCCCATCAATCGCAGAACGATTAGAACTCAGCTCACTCCCCATCAGCCAACCACGCCCCAACAGCCTCCTCAATCAAATCCACAATATCCACCTGAGTATCAGCATCAAAAAACACCTCAACCTCATGAGGCTCACCAGGGTCAACAACCGCACGCCAAGTAGTCGGACGGTCAAACAACTCCAACCTCAACTCGTGCGTCTCGCCCCAATGATTAAAAAAGATTCCATCAGCCATATCAAGACTCCAACTCAATCAAAGCCTCAAGACGGTCAACCTCAGCCCACAAACTACGCTCACGCGACGGATGATTCAAACCCTCAGTATATAAAAGAAACAGCTCCCACTCCACATTACGAAGCTCAGCCAAAAAAGAAACAGTCATAAAACAAACAATAGCATACTCCGTATAACTAAAAACCAAAAAAATAAAAAAAATGACGTACAGTACCGCCACGACTGGATGCCGCATAAAGACAGGTCTCCCGGAATTGTTTCGGGCGTGTCGGGATTTTTGCTCATGGGGCAACTTTCCTTGTAAACAAAGGCATCTAACCCCGTGTGTATCTTTAGATATGTGGCAATTCCGCCACGCTCTCACAAACAAAGGAAACAACATGACGAACAACATCAACGCCAGCGACCTGAGCAAGCTCACGAAGGCTGAGCTGGTCGCGCTCATCTCGTCCGGCGCGCTCACGACGGCTAAGCCAAAGCGCGAGAAGTCCGCGTGGCGTGTCGCTAACCCGGAGAAGATTTCGCCAATTGGTCGCCGTACGCCTCTTGCCGGTTTCGACGACACTCACGCAAAAGGACTCACGTACGCCTCGTGGCTCGACGTGTCTGCCGGTGAGCCTGTAAAGCGTTTCGCTGTTCGTCCTCTCGACGGGTCGAAGTCGTGGCTGTTGGTCGACACGCGTGGCATCTCGAAGGACGACATCAAGGCAATTGCCCGTGAGTTCTTTGGCAAGGACGTTGCTGGCAAAGTCACTAATGGCGCGACTGGTGGGGTCGACGGTCGACCTGCTGTCGCTGTTCCTGTCGTCCTGTTCGCAAAGGCTGGCAAGTGATGCGTGAGTTCGTAGGCGTGCTTTTCGCGCTGGCGTTCGGTTTCACGTTCGGCATCGTGTTAGTTCTCGCGCTGTCGTAGTCACCTAAAAAAACCCCGTGTGTCTTTCATCTGGCACACGGGGTTTTTTTATGCCCTAAAACCTATACCGAGTAGACAATATTGATCAGTTTTCCACAGGCTGTGGATAACTTATCCACATGTGGATAACCTCGCGCGCGACATGTCCCGCCTATAAAGAACCGACTCATGACATATATATAGAGACGCGAAAACTCTGTCGTGGGGGGGATTTTCTTATATATACATGAGACAATTTCACACATCATCGCGCGAGGCAAACTCTGACCAAACTCCATACGACGTGAGGGAGACTCTACACGTACACAATAAACGTGTAAAACCCCAGCCAAAGTTGACCGCCGAAACAGCAACCGGCTAGACTGAAACCGCTTCGCCGTTCGGCTGGAGCAGCCCCTCACACGAAAGAAGTTCTCATGCGTAAGACCGCCCCTCGTAAGACCAACCGCCTCGTAATCGCCTCACACACTCACTACTGGAAAGTCGTCGTGACCCCCAACACGGGAAAGCCCGTCGTTGCGATGTTCGACAACCGCTACGGTGTGGGTCGCATGGGGAACACTCCCTCATGGTTCATCTCCGTCCTGCGTGACCTCCAAAACCTCGAGAAGTACCCGCACATTCACGAGGTGACTGACCGTCTCGCTCGTGTAGTCCAGAACACGTGTATCAACAACTCTCGTGAAGGCAAGCGTCCATGGGCTGACGTTGAGCTTGACCTTCGTGACATTGCGCTCCTCGCTCGTGATGGTGTCGATGCTCACGAGGAAAGCTTGGCTAACACGTACAGGGTTACGTTGGCTGATGACGAACTGCTTCGTGAGGCGAAGAAGGAGAACTCAGGTTTCGCACGAGGTTTGGGTGATATGAGCCCCATCGTGGATTGCTGCGAGGCTTGTATGATTGAGCCTTGCTGGTGCTAAGTCTCACGTAAGAGCGAGCCCCTCATGACTTCGGTTGTGAGGGGCTTTCTTATGTCTCTATGTTGTGTGTGTGTTTACAGATTGTCTGTGTGTGGACAGATTATATAGAGCCCAGTCTTTCGCGTTTATGGGGGATTTTATAGAGACGTGGGAGTTTGTTTGTGGGGGGCTTTTATATATACATACTCTATATCTATATATATACATATAGTATTATGTATATCTTTGTAAGACGACGTGGGAACTACGAGATAGAAACCCTTGTGTTTGCTGGACTGTGAGGGCTTCAGTAAGCATGAGGTTTTGTGTTTCGTAGTGATGTGGGGGATTTCTCCTATGTGTAGTCCAATGTTTTATACAATGTTCTGGGTATGGTTTTCCTGTAGATTGTGAGGGAGTTGACAGCTTCGTGAGACTGATTAGACTGAAAGCAGAGCCGATGATTGGAGCAAGCAAATGGTTCATGTGGTGATTGAGCAGCGTGGTGGTGGGTACAAGATAGACAGTAACTTTGTGTGTGTCGAGGAGTTGGTCGAACCTGATGAGGGTTGGTCTTATCATGATGAGAAGACACGCATTGTGAAGAACCCTGTACGTATCTTGGAAACTTTATGGAACTCTCCTCGTGTAAAGGACTTAGCTCGTGAGGTGTGGTGTGAGCATTGGGTTCTTGACTGTAACACGGGGACTATCTTCCTCGACAATGATTGGACTACACGTAGCCCTATGCGTAGGATTGCGGCTAACAAATTGGGAGTATCATGATTGAACTTATGAAGTCTAACTTTACATGGAACTCACACACGGAACGGTTCATGTGTGGGGGGTGTGGAGAATACGGGGCTAGGTTTCGTGACTGTCCTCGGCATGATGAAGATGAGTATTGTTCCGCGTTGGAATGTCCGTTCTGTTTACAGGTTGAGAGTGAGTGCGAGTATGAATAGCATGACGAAGGAAGAACGTAAGGCTTTGATGTTGGAGCGTAAGCGTGAAGGTAAGATGCTTACGATTGAGAGGAAGAATACTAGACGCACGATTGCTCGTAATGGGGGGCGGTTCTAATGTATGTAGTGTTTGATTGTGAGACTGGCTGGTCGAGTGAGGACATGAGGTTTCCTAACTGGATTGAGGCTCGAGGTTATATGACGAACATGAATGAGCGTGGTTACAACATGGACATGAGACGGGAAGACTGATGATTGAATATGATGCTGACTTGTTTGACGGGGAGTCAATGAAACAGGTTGCGATTACTCACCGTATGGATAGGTTGATTGCTGAACAGTATGTGAGTTTGTTGTGCGGTGACATTACACTCATGAGGTTTGGTCATGCGGTGTGTAAGATACGTGAACAGTTTACGGAAGAAAGATTGAATGCGTGGTTGGAAAGCATGGAGGTTCGGTAGTGAAAGTTGTTCATGAATATACGGGTGATGTTGTGAATGTGGGGGACGAGGTTGTTTCTTTTCGTGGAGAGCCAGCAACTTTTGTTCGTATAAGTAAACGACCTGACGCACCGAGTGAAGGACGTGTGTTGGTTCGTTGGGTGGGGGGCGAGGAAGTCCACTACTATCCGAGTGTGTTTGGTCTGAAGATTGTGAGTAAGTAATGGGTTACTTTGTAGAGATTGAGAAAGCTGACGGGGAAGTTTACCCTTACAGTAATCAGAAAGAGTTTGACAATGCGAGTGACGCTGAAGAGCGTGCCGAATATTTATGGAACTTACATTCACACACGGGAGACTATGCTGCCTTTCGTGTGATTGGTACTAACGGGGAAACCTATTCTGAATTGGAGTGCTGATGAATGCGTTGTGTTGGTGCGAGTTACAAGAATGGTGTGACAATTTGGAGCATGGGGAAGTTGAGGATTTCTAATGGAAACACTAACGCTTGATGACACGTTGGAACTTTGCCAGATTGTGGAGAGAGAGAACATTCGTGAGTTACTGGAAGAGTTCATTGTCTTGCGGGGTTTCAATCAGAACCCTGTAGCTAACACGGAAATGGAGTGCTAATGATAAACGACAACCTGTTTGATGAGGAAGACTTGAACGACTCAAGTAATTACTGTAGTCACGGAAACTTTATTGGCAATCCATACGGGGGAGATTACCTGTGTGGCTGGTGCGAGAGTGGAGAATAGATATGCCGAACTGGGTATTCAATACGGTAACTGTTAGTGGCGGGTACAAGTACGTGCTTGAAGTGAAGCAGGTCATGAGCCAGCCAGTCCCTGTCATGAAGATGAAACCTGGCAGCGCATGGGAAGCAGTCCAAGGTGATTGGGATATGGAAGAGACTGACTTCTCTTTCTGGAATGTAGTGTCTCCACCCGTTGATAGGTGGGGGGAATACTTTACGGGGGAGAATTGGTACAACTGGAACATCACGAACTGGGGTTGTAAGTGGGATGCGAAAGCAGACTATGAGTCAGGCTCATCACTTGAGGGTGAGTATCTCAATGAGGAGTATCCTCGTAACGAACTGGTGTACCGTATCGAGACGGCATGGTCTCCACCTGTAGCTTTCATTGAGAAGATGGCTGAGCGTTTCCCTATGTGTCAGATTGAGTTGGCGTATGAGGAAGAGCAGGGTTGGGGTGGTGAACTTATATATGATGCGGGACAGATTGTATCTGACAGTGAGTATGATGTTCCGCTTTCACATTCCGATTACATGGAGCGCGGTAGGGATTGTAACTTCTGTGAATGGGGCGAGCCCGCGTTCGACTGCCCAGGGTATGAGGAGTTGACAGCTGAAGATAGCCAGACTAAACTGAAAGCCGAAGCGAAGGAGACAGCAAGTGAGTGATAACTTAGCGCAAGAATACGCTGACCGTATGTGGCAGGACATCCGTGACAATGTGGAGAATGGTACGCCATTCGGTGAGGACATGGAAGCATTCGAGAATGGCGAGATTGCTAGTCCCGAGCTGATAGCTTACGACTATCTTCAAGATGTTCTTGACATTCGATACACGGTGAACTCTGCTCGTGAATATCTGGGGGCTCGCATCCTTGTAGGATACGGCGGACCTAACGTGTGGATTGACACCAACACTAATGCGTTGGAAGTTTACTGGGGGCAGACAGCTACACGTTATCTGCCTAGTGAGTTCATTGAACAACTTGATGTAGCTCTTGAAGAACTATGGGATATGGGAGGTTAGGTTATGGAATTACGAAAGAGTAAAGATGTTGTGTGGAATGTGGGTAACATTACATACGCTGCCGGTTCACTACTACACACCATTGACGGTGAGTGGGCTGACTCCATGAGGGAAAGACTCATGGCTTTGTGGGCAGAGATTAGTGTAGAGTCCTCACGATTGGGTGACGAATACATTGCTGAGTTAAGTTCAACTATTGGAGGTAAGTAATGACTAAGATTATGTTCACGCCTGAAGAGTTCCGTTCCGTTGCGAGTGTTGGAGTGGTGGCATCGAGTGATGATGTGACACCTATCATCAACGCGGTAAACATTTCCGTGACTGATGCTGGTGAGGTTACTGCTGTAGCTACTGACCGCTACCGTATTGCTCGTGTAATCTTTACACCTAAGATGGATGAGGCTGTGATTGGTGGGGAAGATAGCCTCACTATCAACGCGAAGGAGCTGACTAAGTTCTGGAATAACATCAAGGCTGTGGCTATCAAGTCACACATGCCTATCATCTTGGACATTCAAGAGGATGAAGACTACACGGATAGCAAGACTTACTCTATTGAGTACGATGGCTCTCGTGTGGAGAACCGTTCTGTTCGTGGGAACTTCCCACCTGTTGAGCGACTCATGACTGACTACGCAGTTGAGCAGTGCGACGGTGTACCTGCCGTGTCTCTGAACCCTAACTTCTTAGGGGACATGGTGAAGATGTATCACCCTCGTGATGATAAGCGCATCAACATGAAGCAGGTTGCGTGGCAGTTCCGGTTCAAGCAGACTGACTCGAAGAAGCCAGGTCCTGTATACATTACTCGTGGGTCGGACATTGCGGGGGCGACACTTGACTACCTCGTGCAGCCTAACCTGTTACTACGCTAAACACGAAGAGTTGACAGCCAGCTGGTAGCCGGTTAGACTTTGGCTATCAGCTGGTTCTTCCAGCATTGAAAGGAGTTCGCATGTACTACGGTGTGGTTGTTCAATACGTGGACACTACTGATGTTATGCCTATCACCTTCGACAAGATAGAAGATGCTATCGAGTTGAGGGATGCTTATGTAAAAGAGTTCCAAGATTCTGAGGATGACTGGGCGAAAATGGTTTACGTTATTTGTGGAGAAAGGGTGGTTGTGTAATGGGTACATGGAATGTTACTGTCAATGTTGAGTACAGCTATGAGGTTGAGGCTGACTCGTTTGAGGAAGCTGAGAAGCAGGGCTGGGAATACGAAGAGTATTACTACACGGCACAGGTTGACAGCATTGACGTTGAAGAGCAAGAGGAAGAGGAGACTGAATAATGGAAGACATGATTACTTTGACTGGGCTGGTTGCTACTACCCCACGATACTTGACTACGAGTCAGGGGCTTTCGATTACTTCATTCCGTCTAGCATCTAGTCAGCGTCGCCTTGACCGTGATACTGGGCGTTGGGTTGATGGCGACACGAACTGGTACACGGTTAGTTCATTCCGTGGCTTGGCTGATAATGCTGCCGAGTCTATTCAGAAGGGTGACCGTGTAGTTGTGGTGGGGCAGTTGCGTATTCGTGACTGGGAAAATACTGACCGCTCTGGTACTACGGTTGAGGTTGAGGCTAGTGTTCTTGGTCACGACTTGGGCTGGGGTCAGGCAACTTACAAGCGTGTACCTATGAGTGAGGAGATGCGATAGTGGATATTCGTAGAGTACTGGTACGTTGGTTGGATGACCCTGACGGGATGCCATTCGAGACAGACGTTGTTGTTGGTGACGGCAAGGTTGCGTTTGATTCTGAGTATGAATATGATGAACGTATCTTCTTCTACTTCCAGAATGCGGAAGAGTACAAGGTTGCTTTCTCTGGTGGTTCACCAAGCGATGGCATTGAGTTCGAGATTCTTGAGGAGGTTTAGTTGTGGGTATCTATGACTTGAATGTGTGGGACTGGGCTGGTCATGAGACTAACTACGAGGCTGACCCAGTATGGCGTATAGATGTATACGAATGTGACAACTATTACACTCATGATAGTCTGCCATTCCAGGTTATCTGGTTAACTAAAGACCAAGCAGACATGCTTACTCTGGGCAAAAGTCCTGATGAGGGGGGAGATTATAATTACGACCCCGACTTCTGGATTGACCCCGATGGTTTCTTAGATACATACAAAACAATTCCTCGTAAGGTTCGCCGTTACTTGAGCAAGCTCGTTATAGATAAGGAGTCAGAATGATTGTGATGAATGAAGTAGATGTTGATGTCAACGTCGTGTGGGGAAACATGATGGGTGGACACAGTGGTCACTGGGCGGATGAGTTCCGCACCATGAAACACGGTCGAGTCGAGTGGTATAAGGATGAGAACTATGAACATCCTAACCCTCAAGACATGCAGGTTCTGGCTAGTGATGAATGGCACACGGTGACAGTGCGCTCACTGGCTGAAGCTTATGTCAAGCTGAAGCAGAATGCGTGGACTCATTGCGGTAACTATGGTGTTGATGATGAGGACGCTTGTACTGGGGACGCGCTGCTACAGATGGCAGCGTTTGATGATTTCGTTTACGGATAAGAGAAGGAGATACATGACTAACATTGCAACTGACCAAGGGTGGCGCGAGTATATTGAATCGTTGCCGGAGATTACACCCGAGATGCTCTACTCTGTAGACATCGTATGTAAAGAAACAACTCACCGACACGGGCTCGTGCTGGCTATGAATGATGCTCAAGCTATTGAGCAGTTCGACATTACATTCCTGGAGATTCACCGTGAAGAGGAAGGCTATGAAGAGCCTGAGTCTTTGGTACTTGTATCACCTGAAGACGAGAACGGTGAGCGTCGTGAGCTTGCACGGATTGATTTAGTTTAATGGCTAAGGCATTCCCCAACTGTGACCATCACAATGCTTACACATACTATGATGCATTCTACAAGGTTAGGTTGTGGGAATGCCCAAGCTGTACACTACGAGAGAGAAGAGGATACTGATGGCTGAATGGGAAGAACGTGAATGGCTAGTCGAGTGGCTACGCTGGAATGAAACTCACTACACTGAGCGTGGCTGGTGAGTATGTACTGGAGTGAGGTTGCTGACCTGACTCATGCCACACAGGTTGCCGAGTTCAACTGGTGCATGTGTGAAGAACAAGAAGATTTTCCTTATGATGATTGTCCACGAACGGAGGATGCGTAATGGGTGAACGAGGATTTGCTGAGCCGGTCAAGGCTAATGATATACATGACAGCACGCAGACATTGAAGCCAGCCAAGTGGGAGAAGCACGACTTGACATTGATGTTGGTCGGTGCTACTCTGGGGTGTATGGTGACCGTCGTATTTCTGGGCGGGATTTTGCTAGTGATTGGAGGACGGTAATGAGTTATGACTATTCAATCTGCGCCATCTGTGATATAGAGTTCAATGAGGAGAGTGAGCCTGATGCGCACTATGATGACTCGGGTGATTACCACTATGAATGCTATGAGGATTGGCGTGATACTGAGATGAAGAAGTGGGCTGGCGCTTATGTTGCTGACCCATTCAAGTTGAGTAAGGATGAAATGCTGGCAGCTTACGAACCTGGAACTGCCAAGCATTACGCTATGGAAATGGAGTTGAGTTAATGGATGACAACATTCTTTACTGGTTCAGTGGCGATGGTTCCTATGGTCAGTACGATGACTACCATGAAGTTCACAATGTAGATAAGTGGACGCTTGCTGACTGGACTGAGATTGAAAACTGTACCGACAGTGAGCGACAGTTTGTGGCGCGTGGTATTGCAAACAAATACAAGGAGGTCTAATGAGTTACGATAGCTGGCTAACACACAACCCTGCTAATGATGGTGGTGAGCAGGATGTTGAACTGTATTATGAATGCGACAACACGTGGGCTGTAGTGAAGGATGACATCAAGGGAGACTGGACACAGTGCGACTTTGCTGACACTATTGAACTGCCAGATACTTGGGTAAGTTCAAGTGGCATCGCTAGTGGTGAACTGACCTGCCCTAAGTGTGGCGTGGTTGAATCATTCGAGTTCGAAGTACCAGTACCTGAAGACGACAGGGAGTGGGATGACTAAACTATCAACACGCCTTGATGCAGTAGCCAAGGCAAGACAAGCTTATGTAGTCGCACGCACCACACTCGAGCAGCGACTGAGAGAACAGATGCGTCTCGAGCTGACCAACCTACAGACGCAAGTAGATATAGCTGTGCGTTATGCGTTTGATGCGGGGGAATCCAAAGCCTCAATCATGCGAGCCATGGGGACGAAGGATTACAATACAATGAATGCCAGTCTCGAACGTACTACTGGGGTTGCTGAAATTGTGGGGGCTGACCCGTTGGCTGACGTTTACAAGATTCTTCACGGGTCTTTGTTTGTGACTTATGTGAATCACGGCCCAGACAAGTTCAACGGTTCTGCCTCGTTTGAGATGAAGGAACTAGAAGACGGCAGGCTTCTTCTGCTTGCACTCGACTCACTGTGGAATGAAGACTACACAGTACGTAACGATGCGGTAGCTTTACTTGACGGCAAGACTGACGGCTACTACTATGAAGAAGTAATTGCATGGTTGAATACCCAGACATAGTATTGAACCTAGTGCTTGTGATAATCCTGTACTTTGGGTTCAAGATTATTTACGGAACAATCAAGCGCATATATAGTAAGCCAAATGAAATAAATTACAACAGCACTTATTCAGATGATGAGCCGGATGGTAGCAACTATGTAACCATGCCGGACGGCGAGAGGAGATTAGACTAATGGATTCAAAAGGTATCGACAACGCGATTGATGAGTACGTGAAAGATGGCAGCGAGGGTGGGTTTACTACTGGCTGGATTCTCATTGCTTCACTCTCGTCACCGACACACGAGATTGGTTCATCGGATGGTTACGTAACTGTAACATCGGAAGGGCTACCTCACCATGCACAGCTTGGGCTACTCAAGATGGCGATGGACGACAAAGCAGCGCAAGCAATTTTGGCAAGCATGGCTCAAGTCCTGAATCAGGATGATGAGTAATGCTTCTCCGTGAGGATGTAGAAGACGACCTACTGGAAGAGTTCCCCATGTACTACCGGAAGGAGGGCATGGTTCTCATCTACCAGAACGGCAAAGACAATGACCGTTACATGGTCGAGATTAAAGTACACAACATAGGCAAGGGAGATTGATGCACAGGCTAACACCTACACCAGAACAGCAGTCAGCTATTGACCGCATCGTATCTGAACCTACACGAGCTGCGCTTAATGGCAGTACGATGGGTGCAGGTAAGACTCTCATTGCAGTTGAATCCATTCGTGGACTGGGGGCGGAAACTGTATTGCTTATCGCTCCACTTGGTACTCGACTTGGCTGGAAGGTTACATTCGAACGTCAAGGTATAGAGCTACCATTCAAGTGGATTAACTCTACGAAGGATGGCAAGCAGGCACTCGCTGATTGGGAGTGGCAACTGCCAGGTATCTACTTTGTTGGTGTCGAATACTTTGCTCGGCTAGGCTGGGAAGGCAAGGCTCGCAGTAAAGTATGGACACACAAGCCTGACGTTGTGTTGTTTGATGAAGTGCATCGTACACAGAATCGCACAAGCAAGACGTACAAAACTTTACGTCAAGTGAATGCTGGCTTCAAGCTCAGCATGTCTGGTACACCAACGGGTAATAAGTTCGACGGAGCATGGGCTGTAACTAAATGGTTGTGGCCCACCAAGGTAAACAATTCTTTCCATGGCTGGGCTAATGCTTGGTGTGATTTTGAATACAATCACTTTGCTCCCGGCGGTAAGAAGATTATTGGTGAGCGATGGCCCGGTAGTTACTTTGCATCTATGCCTTGTTACATTCGTATCGAGTCAGAACTTGACGTATCACTTCAAGAAGATATTCGTTACGTCGAGTTGCTGCCAGTGCAGCGCAAGGCTTACGACCAACTGGAGAAGGACATGATTACTTGGGTTCAAGGCAACCCGTTAGTTGTTGAGTTCCCTATTACGTTGCGAGCTAGGCTAAGGCAAGCATCACTTGGTATGTTCTCGGTTGATGCTGAAGGTGAAGTAAGTTTTGCTAACGACTGTAAGTCAAGTAAGCTCGATGCAATGCTGGAGATTCTGAAAGAAGATTTCGATGGCGAACCTGCATTGATTCTTACAGACTCACGCAAGTTTGCTGACGTAGTAGTTCACCGCTTGGGCGATAGAGCTATGGCTTGGCACGGCAGTGTGTCACAGGCGGAGCGTGAAGATAGGAAGAAGGCTTTCATTGACGGTGATTTGGATTACCTTGTTGCTGTTACTAGCGCGATTGCTGAAGGTGTTGACGGGTTGCAACATGCTACTCGTAATATCCTCTGGCTTTCACGCTCAGATAATCGCCTACTGAATGAGCAGGCAATGGCTCGAGTGATGCGTCAAGGTCAAACCAAAGCTGTTCGCAGCGTAGAGATTATTGCAGTTGACACATATGACAGTGGCGTGCTATCGTCACATGTGGAGAAAGCAATTCAGATGAATAAGATTTTGAGGGAGGCTAAATGATTTGCAGTATTGAAGATTGTGATAGCACGAACATCAAGGCGAAGGGCATGTGCAAGCGTCACTATGACCGCGAGTCACAGCGTCGCCATCGTATCGAGAACGGAACTACAGTAAAGCTTGGTGACTTCTGCAAGAAGGGACACAAGGTTGAGGGTGGTAACGCACAGATATTCAAGAGCAAGCTGGGCAATGATGTGCTTAGGTGTCGAGCCTGTAATGCTGAGGGCCGCAAGAGGCGTAATGTACTTGGTGGTATGTGCATGAATGGGCATGACCTTACTGAAGATAATGTGTACAAGCATCCGGGGCAGGGCGGATTGCAGTGCCTGTCTTGCAAGCGTGCTCGTGACAAGAAGAGATGGGCCGAGTATGTAAACTCTCCAGAGTATCAGCGTAAACAGATTGAACGTACACGTGCTAAGCAGGTTCGTGTTGGTAAAGATAAGTCACGAGCTGAACGCTATGACTTAATCCTTGCTGGTGAGCTTGATGGTACTGCCGGTAAATATACTGGGCTAAACTATCTCAAGCTAAACAAGCGCAGTCAGCGAGCATGGGAACCACTGGAAGCTAAGTTCGATAGAACAACGTCGAACTGCTACAAGAACCCAGGTCCTTACATTGACTATGATGAAGAGGATGTACCTTATGCATCTCAAGCATACAAGTTATGTGAAGGTTGCCCCATGCTGGTAGAGTGTGCTAGATTTGCAGCAGCCTACAAGCCAGTGATTGGTGTATGGGGTGGCGAGGTTTACATTGATGGAAAGGTGGTCAGGTAATGCCAGAGTATTTCTATACTTGTGCTTGTGGATATAGTGAAAGCATCAGGCATGGAATGTTGGAAGATGTTGTGGTAGAGTGCAGTTGGTGCAAAGTTCCGATGGTTCGGAAACCACAACTTGGAGCCGTTACTTTTAAGGGTGACGGATGGGCAGGAAAGGACAAGTAATGACAGAAGCAACCGCAACTAAAGGAGGAACTAAAGTGGCAGTACCAAAGATTTATTCAGCTATCGCAGCAATTCAGGCAGGTGTTGGAACCATTCCAAAGAATGGTATCGGGCCTTCCTCACAGGGTAGCTACAAGTTCGTAGCAAACGACGACATCCTTGCCGTTATCAGCAAGCTACTTGTTGAGCACAAGGTTATTGTGCGACCTCGCATCATCGACCACCAGCTGGTCACTCGTGAGATTGGTGCGAACCGTAGCGTTGCACTGACTGTAGTCACACTCGAGACTACATACATCAGCACGGAAGATGGTTCAGAGTTCTCTGTCCAGACAACCGCTGAAGGTGCAGACAACGGCGACAAGGGTGGACGTAAGGCTGTCACTCAGGCACAGAAGATTGCTAACCTGTTGACGTTCTCTATCGCCACTGGCGAGCCAGACCCTGACGCTCTTGATGTTCAGCCTGTAGCACCAGCTCAGGCTACACAGTCACCAGCCGCGAAGAAGATTGCAGCTGCTAAGGGTGGCGATGCGGCTTCGCTCGCTAACGAAATCAAGGCGTTCCTTGGTAGCTCAGGTCAGGCAGGTAGCGTAGCTAACGCTGTCGGCACTCGTGTCTCTGGTGGTAAGCCAAGCTCAGAGTGGATGCAAGATGTTGCAGTGCTCACTGAGGTTCTGAAGGAACTCAAGGCTGGTGCTGTCGAGTAAGCTTGGCGCGTGGGGTGGCTGGATTAATCTAGCCATCCTCACAACGCTGACAATTATTTTTTGGAATGGAGGTGCGTAATGGAACCGAAGCTTAGAGTTAGAAGTAGTGGGCATGGTGGCTCAGGATATAAGCATCCGCTTACTGGCGATGTAGTGCCAGGTGTAACGACTGTGCTGAAGAAGTTGGACAAGCCAGCTATTGCTCAGTGGGCTGTAGATAACACGGCAGCTTTTGCTGTGGCAAACATTGACGCACTGTTAAATAGAACGGAGGAGCAAGGATATGGATTCTTACGTTGGTACTGGAAGCGCGACCCTCTCACTGGTGACCTCAGCGATATTCGTAACTGGAGCAATGGTGTTCTCAATGACGCAGCTGAACTCGGTACGCTCGTACACGATTGGATTGCTGCAGACCATGGGGCTTGCCCTTATCCTGATGTTACCGACGCTCCTCAGTTCTTTTGGGAGATGGTAAATGAGTGGGATAAGTTCAAGCAAGCCCATGAAGTTGTACCATTGCATACGGAAGTTACGTTATGGTCGCACGAGTATGGCTATGCAGGTACGGCTGATGCTTTCTGGCTGGTTGATGGTGTCCCTATGCTCATTGATGTTAAGACTTCTCGCAATACTTGGGATGAGCATTATATGCAGCTTGCTGCTCTTGGTGCTTGCGACGCTCTCTTGCTTGAGCCAACTGACGGGCATTGGGTTGAGGATGTCGTACCAAGCTTTAGTGGATACGCACTCCTACAC
>ERZ1034363.640-NODE-640-length-23063-cov-23.881798_pt1 | contig 23063 bp, 23 predicted proteins | sample MGYA00520616_ERZ1034363 | MGnify/ENA primary metagenome ERZ1034363 (study PRJEB33736, sample SAMEA104284506) | Azolla filiculoides | biome: Urban; feature: Water surface; material: Ditch water | place: Netherlands | collected 2015-10-28 | depth 0-0.1 m ... | reverse complement strand
GGAAAAGCGATTTCCTGTTGAGCAAAGTCCGCCATGGCAGGCAATTCAGTCAAAGACACGATATTGAAGTCATCTAAAAAATGCTTGGTAGTGGCATACAAGGAAGGACGGCCAGGCACGTCACGCTGGCCCACCACGTCTATCCAATCGCGTTCTTGCAATTGACGCATGATAGTCGGGTTCATGGTCACGCCGCGTATCTGCTCAATGTCGCCGCGTGTTACCGGTTGACGGTAAGCAATGATGGCCAGCGTCTCCATCACGGCACGCGAGTATTTAAGCTGCCGCTCGGGGTTTAATCTGGCTAAAAAAGGCGCAAATTCCGCACGCGCTTGAAAGCGGTAACCGGTCGCCACTTGCACCAACTCCATGCTGCGCGATGCCCAGTCCTGCTTCAATTCATCCAGCAACATACGCAAGCTGGTGCGCTCTACCCGCTCAACAAACAAGCGCGTCATGTCATCCAACGACAAAGGCTGATTGGTCGTTAACAAGGCCGCTTCCAGTACTTGTTTTAGGTCGGCAATGCTGGCGGGTAACTTAGTCGTCATGGCGGTTGATTTGCAAATAGATAGGTGAAAATGCCGCTTGCTGGGTGATGCGCAACAAGCCTTCGCGCGCCAATTCTAATATAGCAAGAAAGCACACCACCAACTTAGGAATGCCGTCGGCCAAATCAAACACCTGCCAAAACTCCAGCACGGGTTCGGCTTGCAATTGACGAAGGATCAAGCTCATGTGCTCACGCACGGACAACTCAGCACGGCTGACTTTGTGGTGCTTAAAGTGGCTGGCACGTTTTAAGACATTGCGCCATGCCTCGGTTAAATCGTCTAGGCTCACTTCCGGCGGCTTGACCTGGCTGATGTGTTGGTAATAGGCACTGGCCACGGTGATGCCATCGCCCACCTTGGCCATGTCGTCTAGGTTTTCTGCGGCCAACTTAATGGATTCGTACTCCATCAAGCGCCTCACCAAATCGGCTCTTGGGTCTTGTTCGGTTTCGATTTCCGCCGGCTTAGGTAACAAGTAACGGGATTTAATCTCGATTAACATGGCCGACATCAATAAATAATCACCGGCCAATTCCAACTTAATCGCCTGCATTTTTTCCACGTACACCATGTACTGGCGGGTCAATTCCGCCATGGGGATGTCCAAAATGTCCAGATTGTGTTTGCGTATTAAATACAGCAACAAGTCTAAAGGGCCTTCAAAGGACTCCAAGTAGACTTCTAGTGCGTCGGGAGGAATGTAAAGGTTTTGCGGCAGCTCGGTAAAAGCTTCGCCTTTTATCTTTGCCTGGAGCGGGACGTCTATCACGGCGAGAGGCAGGCTAACTGTAATTCAAGCCCATCGCATCGCGTACATCGCGCATGGTCTCACGCGCTAACTTGCGGGCTTTTTCACAGCCCTCTGCCACGATATTTTTCACCAAGCTAGGGTCTTCAGCGTACTGCGCGGCGCGTTCTTGTATGGGTTTCAATTCAGCCAAAACGCCCTCTATGACCGGGCCTTTGCATTCTATGCAGCCTATGCCAGCGGTTTTACAGCCGTTCTGCGCCCAATCTTGAGTGCTTTGGTCTGAGTAGACTTGATGCAATTGCCAAACCGGGCATTTTGCTGGGTCACCTGGATCGGTGCGGCGTATGCGCGCTGGATCGGTAGGCATGGTCTTAATTTTCTTGGCCACCGTATCGACGTCTTCACGCAATGAGATGGTGTTGTTGTAAGACTTAGACATTTTCTGTCCGTCTAAACCTGGCATTTTTGAGGCCGGGGTTAATTTGTAATCGGGCTCCAACAAGATCATTTTGCCGCCACCCTCTAAATAACCCAATAGGCGTTCTTTATCGCCCATGCTCATGCCTTGCTGTTCTTCTATCATGGCGCGAGCCGCATCCAAGGCCTCTTCGTCGCCACTTTGTTGGTAGGCATTGCGCATTTCTTCGTACAAGGCCGCGCGTTTGTTGCCTAGCTTTTTAATGGCGGCTTCGGCTTTCTCTTCAAAGCCGGCTTCCTTGCCGTAAATATGATTAAAGCGACGGGCAATCTCACGGGTGAATTCAATGTGCGGAATTTGATCTTCGCCCACCGGCACTTGTGTGGCTTTGTAGATCAAAATGTCTGCGCTTTGCAACAAGGGGTAGCCCAAGAAGCCGTAAGTTGAGAGGTCTTTGCTGCTCAATTTTTCTTGCTGGTCTTTGTAGGTGGGAACCCGCTCCAACCAACTTAAAGGGGTAATCATGGACAGCAAGGTATGCAATTCAGCGTGCTCGGGCACGCGCGATTGGATGAATATGGTGGCACTGGCAGGATCGACACCGGCGGCCAACCAATCGATGACCATTTCCCAAACGCTTTCTTCTATGATTTCTGGTGTGTCGTAATGGGTGGTGAGCGCATGCCAATCGGCGACAAAAAACAAGCACTCGTGCTCGTGTTGCAATTTAAGCCAATTTTTAAGTACGCCGTTGTAATGCCCTAAATGCAGATTACCGGTAGGACGCATGCCAGATAAAACACGTTCGATTGCCATTTGATGAAAAACCTTAAATTGAGCCAGCGCTTATTATACAAACAAGCCTTTAAATTAAGCTATTTATTAACAGATAAACCGCATTGATGAATGGGTCAAGGATGCGACTCAAGACCCCAGTAAACAATAACACCAGCAAAATAATGAAGCCAAAACGCTCTATCTGCGCAAACGGCCTAGCCAAATGCATGGGCAGCAAACTGACGGCAATTCGGCCACCGTCCAGTGGCGGCAATGGCAATAAATTCAACACCATCAACACGATGTTAATGCCTATGCCGGCCTTGGCCATCAAGCTCAATGGCTCGGCCATGAATGACGGCGAGTCCATGCATAATTTCAACACCAAGGCCCAAAATAGCGCCATGACAAAATTGGATGCAGGCCCGGCCGCCGCCACCCACAACATGTCTTTTTTGGGATGGCGCAAGCGGCTAAAATTAACCGGCACCGGTTTGGCCCAGCCGAATAAAATGCCGCCCAATAGTATGGTCATGGCCGGCAATAAGATGGTGCCAAACGGGTCGATGTGTTTAAGCGGATTTAAGCTGATGCGACCGGCTTGGTAAGCAGTCATGTCGCCAAAATACTTGGCGGCATAGCCATGTGCCGCTTCGTGCACGGTGATGGCAAATATTACCGGTGGTGCGTAAATAATGATTTTTTGTATGAGGGATAATTCCATCTAATCGCTTTCCTTATTTTATGCCAAACCAAACGGGCCTAAATCGCCTAAACCCGCACGGATTAATTCTGGCACATCTTGGGTTAAATTAATTACCGAGGTGGCGCCGGCCACGCAATGGCCAACATCGATTACCAGGTCCACGCTGTGTTCTAATTTTTCGCGTATTTCCCAAGCTTGCGTCAGCATCTCTTCTTCATCAGGCAACAACAAAGTCATGCTTAACAATGGCGCATTAATGGCTTCCAATATGGCTTGCACTACGGCGTGTTCTGGCACGCGTAAGCCTATGGTGTTGCGCTTGGGGTGTTGCAGTTTACGCGGCACTTCACGCGTGGCATTCAAAATAAAGGTGTAAGCGCCTGGCGTGTTGGCTTTGAGCAAACGAAATTGGCTGTTACTGACTATGGCGTAATTGCCTAACTCGGCTAAATTACGGCAAACCAAGGTAAACAGATGCTGCTCATCCGCCGCACGGATTTGCCGTATGCGTGCTTGGGCATCGCTGTGGCCTATCATGCAGCCCAAGGCATAACCCGAGTCAGTGGGGTAAGCGATCACCCCACCGGCCTGCAATATCTCCGCTGTATGGGTGATCAAACGCGCTTGCGGATTGGCTAAATTAATATTAAACAGTTGCGACATGGTCCATCGATGTTAAATCGGCTATTGCATGGCTTGAAACTGTGGCCAATCTTGCCAAACCGGTACGCAGTTGCTAGGCAAGTCCGCCAAACGGCCCATCTCCATAAAGCTGATGCCAGGGCCGTGGTAATCCGACCCTTGTGAAGACTTCAGGCTAAATTGGTGGGCCAACTTAGCGAACTGCTGGTATTGCGGCGGGGTGTGGCTGCTGGTCACCACTTCTATGGCCACGCCACCGTAACTTCTAAATTCATGCAGCAATTGCAACATATTGACCGAACCCAAATCGTAGCGGCCAGGGTGGGCAATCACCGCTGTGCCACCGCTTTGCGTAATGAGCTCAACCGCTTGCTGTAAATCCATCCATTGGTGCTCAACAAAGCCAGGCTTGCCTTTCACTAAATACTTCTTAAACACCGACTTGGTGTCCTTCACCAAGCCCAGTTCCACCAAGTAACGGGCAAAATGCACACGGGTAATAATGCTTTGCTTAGCCAAGCGTTTCGCGCCTTGGTAGGCATCGGCTATCCCGGCTTTAGCCAGGCCCTCGCCCATTTGCTGCGCCCGCTCATCCCGCGCTATGCGCACTAGGGCTAAGGCCTGTTGCAAGGCAAGGTTGTTTGGGTCTATGTTTAAACCAACGATGTGCAAGGTGCGCTTTTTCCATGTCACGGAAATTTCCACGCCATTAATCAAGGCGATGTTGTGCGTTTCAGCCGCGGCCTGGGCTGCTGGCAAACCACTGATGTCATCGTGATCGGTCAAGGCCAAGACGTTGACGCCCTTAGCGGCGGCGTAAGCTACTAAGTCGGCCGGGCTTAACAAGCCATCGGACACGCTAGAGTGGGCATGTAAATCGAAATTTAAGGGCATGAACGAGTTGAATTAAAGACCAATAGGGTAAAGCTGGAAGAAAAATACGCCTTGCGACACAGCATCAATCATAGCAAAATAACGACTCACACTAAAGCATAGATAATCATTGATTTTTTCTTGCCCCGAGCAGCCTAGAAAGCGAACCCACACCCACTATGAATAAGTTTTTGTTTGACCTGTTTCCCGTCATTTTATTTTTCATTGCCTTTAAGTTTTTTGGTATTTTTACTGCCACGGCGGTCGCCATTTTAGCCACCTTAGGGCAAATCATTTACAGCAAACTGCGCCACGGCAAAGTGGAAAAAATGCTGCTAGTTAGCGGCGCCATTATTGCCCTGCTAGGTGGCATCACATTGATTTTGCACGATAAAAGCTACATCATGTGGAAGCCCACCGTGCTTTACTGGATCATGGCTGCGGTGCTCTTAGTATCCAATTTATTTTTCAAGAAAAACTACATCCAACAAATGATGGGCAAAATGATAGACGCCCCGGCTGCCATTTGGACTAAGCTCAATTACGCTTGGGTGATTTTTTTAGTGTCATTGGGCTTTTTAAACCTCTACGTGGCTTTTAATTTCGATGAAAACACCTGGGTGAATTTCAAGCTATTTGGCGTCACCTTGATTATGTTTTTATTCATCATAGGCCAGAGTTTGGCCTTGAAAAATTACCTCATAGAAGAGCCAAAAGGCGGTGAGCAATAATGTGGTACGCCATCGTTGCCGAAGACACGCCCAATAGCTTAGACAAACGCATGGCCGCAAGGCCAGCTCACCTCGCCCGCTTGCAAGCCTTGCAAGAAGCCGGCCGTTTATTGGTAGCGGGTCCGTTTCCTGCCATAGATAACGTCGACCCAGGCCCAGCTGGTTTCACCGGCAGCCTCATCATTGCCGAATTTGCCAATTTAGCGCAGGCCACAGAATGGGCTAACAACGACCCTTTTGTCAGCGCAGGGGTTTACGCTCAGGTGTCGGTCAAACCCTTCAGAAAAACCTTACCGGCTTAAGCGCATGAATTTAACCGACCTTATCAAGCAGCGTTTGCAGGCATTAGAGCCGCTGGACTTAAGCATACAAGACGACAGCGCCATGCATGCTGGGCATGCAGGTAATCAAGGCGGCGGGCATTTTAGCTTGAGCCTAAGCAGCGCGCATTTTTCAGGCAAATCTCAGATCATGCGGCATCGTTTAGTCTATGCGCAATTGGCTGATTTAATCCCCAATAAAATTCACGCCCTAAGCATCAACGCCATCGCCCCACAAGAGCTATAATCAAGCCAATCCATTACAACTACCTTTTTACATTAAACCCATAGCATAAGGATTTTTCATGAAATTCACCCCCACCCTGATCGCACTGGCCATTTTATCCATGGCGCCAAGCGCATACGCCGCCGACTCCTTGGCCACCGTAAATGGCAAAGCCATCAAGCAATCCATCTACGACTACATTGCCAAAGATGCCACAGCGCGCGGTCAGAAAGTGGATGGCCAAGTTAAACAGGCCATCACTAATAAATTGATTGATTCGGAATTGGTCTACCAAGAAGCGCAAAAATTGGGCTTGGATAAACAAGCGGATTACCTGGCACGTGAAGAATTATCCCGCCGTGAATTGTTGACCTCCATGTACTTGCAGGATTTTGTGAAAAAGAATCCGATCAGCGAATCCGAAACCAAATCTGCCTACGAAGAATACAAAAAAGCTTACGGCGACAAAGAGTACAGCGCACGCCACATCTTGGTTAAAACAGAAGGCGAAGCCAAAGACATCATTGCGCAGTTAGGCAAAGGCGGCGATTTCGCTAAGATAGCCAAGGAAAAATCCTTGGACCCTGGCTCTAAGGAAAAAGGCGGCGATTTAGGCTGGTTCTCACCGGCATCCATGGTAAAACCGTTCAGCGACGTGGCGATCAATCTGCAAAAAGGCAGCATTTCCACCAACCCAGTGCAAACGCAATTCGGTTGGCACGTCATCAAGTTAATTGACACCCGCACCGCTCAACCTTTGCCCTACGACAAAGTAAAAGACGGCATACAAAAAAATCTACAACAGCGTAACTTAGAAAAGATGATGGCTGAATTACGCACTAAAGCCAAAATCGACATCAGCAAATAAGTGAATGATCAAGGGCTCGTCATACGAGCCCTTTCTTTTGCTAATCGCTCCATTTCACCGGCAATTGCAGCACATTGGCATTCGTGCCATAATAAGAATGGTTATCAATTACGCGAAAAAATAATGCGCCTTTTATCCCAATTAGCCATAGGTGAACACGCCACCATCTCCGCCATTGAGGCCGAGGAGTCGCTATACCATCGCTTATCGGCCTTGGGATTTCGCGTAGGCAAGCCCTTAAGTATCATGCGCAGGGCCAATTTTAATGGGCCCTTGCACGTGCGCTTAGGCACAACCGACGTCATCCTGCGTGAAGCTGAAGCAGCCCGCATACACGTGCAGAACAACTTGCAGACCAGCCAATGAAACGCATCGCTTTATTAGGCATGCCCAACACGGGCAAGTCCACCTTATTCAACCGCATCAGCGGCGCATCCGCGCGGGTTGGCAATTGGCCAGGCATCACCGTGGATTTGATGAGCGCGAAAGTGCTATTGGGTGGTCACATCGCCGAGTTGGTGGATTTACCTGGCATATACGATTTGCATGGCTTTTCAGAAGACGAGCAAGTCGTGCGGCACTTTCTGGCGAACAACCCCTTGGATTTGGCCATAGTCTTACTTAACAGCTCGCAAATTGACCGGCAATTGTCGCTGTTATTGCAGATTAAAAAACTCAACATCCCCATGGTCTTGGCCTTAAACATGTCGGACGAAGCGAAAAAAGCCGGCATTAGCATAGACATAGATCAGTTAGCTAAATCGCTCAATATGCCGGTGCTGCAAATCAGCGCAAAATACGGCGAAGGCTTACCCAAGGCCTTGCAGGCAGCTGCCGCCGTGATTAATCAAGCGCATGCCGCAAGCGATCCAGCTAGCATTAGCTTGGCCTTGGAAGAAGATCAGAAAATTGAAAAAGAGATGGAAAGCTTGCTCGCGCATTACGTGCACATACCCAGCACGCTATCGGAAAGCACCACGGACAAAATAGATAAAATCCTGTTGCATAAATGGCTGGGCTTGCCGCTGTTTTTCTTAGCCATGTACGCGCTGTTCCAATTCATTTTTGCTGCTGGCAAACCCCTGCAGGATGGCCTAGCGTGGGCGCTACAACTGTTACGCAGCGGCGTGTTGGAACCGCTTTTTGCCGGCAGCCCAACATGGCTTAGCGGTTTAATGTTGGACGGCATATACAATGGCGTAGCAACGGTTGCGGCTTTCGTGCCCATCATCGTGCTGTTCTTTTTGGTCATGTCCATGGTGGAAGACAGCGGCTATTTATCCCGTGCCGCATTTTTGATGGATGCCCTAATGGCTAAAATGGGCTTGGATGGGCGCGGCTTTGTCATGATGCTAATGGGCTTCGGTTGCAACGTGCCTGCACTCATGGGCACACGCATGATGCGCTCTAGGCCTATGCGCTTGCTCACCATGTTGGTCATACCCTTGTCGCTGTGCTCCGCTAGGTTGCAGGTATTCATTTTCATGATTACTGCCTTGTTTACGGCCAGCCAAGCACCGCTGGTGCTATTCGCCCTTTACCTCATGAGCTTTGTCACCATGTTTTTAACGGCGCTGTTGTTTCAAGGCCAATTTAAAAACAAAGAACCGTTTATATTGGAATTGCCGCCCTACCGCTTTCCCACGCTTAGGCAAATCGTCTTACGCGGCTGGCTGGAAGTGAAGCACTTTTTGCAACGCGCCAGCAAATTCATCGTCATTGGGGTGGTGCTGGTTTGGGCCTTAACTAACTTCCCTAGTAACGTCGCGCCAGCCAGTGCCGGCAGCTACGCTGGGCAGCTTGGCGCCTTGTTTGCACCTGTGCTTGATCCATTAGGCATAAACAACCAATTGGCCATCGCCTTAATATTTGGTTTTGTTGCCAAAGAAATTGTAGTGGGGGCTTTAGCGGTGATTTACGGCTTACAAGGCGACGCCTTGATGGTGCAGATGGCCAGTCAGATTGATTGGGTGCAAGCCATGAGCTTTATGCTGTTTGCACTCATCTACACGCCTTGTTTGTCGACCATTGCCACGCTTAGAAACGAATCCAAAAGCTTAGCTTTTATGTGGCTGTCTTTAGGCTGGTCATTAGGCCTGGCCTGGCTGGTAAGCTTTGTGTTTTATCAGAGTGCGCGGGCTTTAGGCTTTTAAGCCTTATCCCGCGGCTAGCGAGCAATCTAAACGGCGGCTTCGCCGGTTTCGCCGGTACGGATACGCACTACCTGCTCAACGGCACTGACGAAAATTTTGCCATCGCCTATCTTGCCAGTGTGCGCTGCTTTAATGATGGCTTCCATGGCTGAATCAACGATGTCGTCCGACACCACCAATTCCAATTTGATTTTAGGTAAAAAATCGACCACGTATTCTGCACCGCGGTACAGTTCCGTGTGCCCTTTTTGTCGACCAAAGCCTTTTACTTCCGTTACCGTTAGGCCATTCACACCGATACTCGACAAGGACTCGCGCACTTCGTCTAACTTGAATGGCTTAATGATTGCTTCGATTTTTTTCATGCTGGTCGAACTCCATAAAATAGGTGGTTACTAGGTGTTATTAGTATAGTTGCTTTCATTAAAGACCGCATCAAACTGAAAGCTGAGTCTGTGCATTGCTATTTGCGCTTCAATACTACTAGAGCAGGCATTAAAAATCCAGTTTAGCGGTAATCGGATAACGCCGGTCTTTCCCGAAATTCTTATGGCTAATGCGCACGCCCACGGGCGATTGCCTGCGCTTGTATTCGTTGCTATCAATCAGCTTAAGCACACGCGTCACGTCTGCCGGTGCAAAGCCCATGGCCAAAATGTCCGCGCGCCCCAAATCTTGCTCAACGTAGGCGGCCACAATCGCGTCCAACACCGCGTAGTCCGGCAAGCTGTCCTGGTCCGTTTGATCGGCACGCAACTCGGCCGACGGCGGCCGCGTAATGATGCGCTCAGGGATGACAGGCGAAAGCCCATTGCGGTAAGCACACAAGCGATAGACCAAGGTTTTGAACACGTCTTTGAGCAAGGCGAAGCCGCCCGCCATGTCGCCGTATAAGGTGCAATAACCAACGGCCATCTCACTTTTGTTGCCGGTAGTGAGCACCATGCTGCCAAATTTATTCGACAAGGCCATCAGCAGCATGCCGCGAATTCTGGCTTGTAGATTTTCTTCTGTGGTATCGAATGGTCGCCCGGCAAATTCTGGCGCCAAGGTCGCTTTAAAGCCCTCAAACAATGGGCCTATAGGCAAAATGCTGTACCTCACGCCTAAACGCTTAGCCATATCAATGGCATCGTCCACGCTGATGTTGGCGGTAAATTCCGATGGCATCAACACGGCATGCACTTTGTCGGCACCCAAGGCATCGACCGCGATGGCCAAGGTCAAGGCAGAATCCACCCCACCCGATAAGCCTAAGACCACCCCAGGGAAACGGTTTTTTGCCACGTAATCGGCCAAGCCTAATGTTAAGGCTTGGTAAACCGAGGCTTCTTGCGACAAGGCCGGTGCAAGCGGCTGGCTTACTAGCTTACCCGCATTAAACGTCACCGTGGCCAAGGCCGTTTCAAACGCCGGCAAATGCTGGGTTACCTGACCATCGGCCGCCACTACCATGGAGCCGCCATCAAACACCAATTCATCCTGGCCGCCCACGCTATTGAGGTAAACGATGGGCAGTGCCAATTCCATCGCGCGCTCACGCAACACGCTTAATCGGCTGGCTTGCTTTTCCAAATCAAACGGCGACGCATTGATCACCAACAACAGTTCGGCTCCCGCCGCACTAGCTAGGCGAGCCGGCTCTGCTTGCCAGATGTCTTCGCAAATTAACAAGCCCAGTTGGACACCTTGATGGCTAAACACCAAGGGCGCATGACCCGGGCTGAAATAGCGCTTTTCATCGAATACGCTGTAATTAGGCAAGGCTTGCTTGTGGTAGGTCGCCACAACTTTGCCGCCTTGCAACACCGATGCCGCGTTGTAACATACGCCATTTAAAGCCTGCGGATGGCCCACCACCAAGGTCATGTCCGGCACCGCCAAACTTAAAGCCTGCAAGGCCGCATCGCATGCTTGCAAGAAATCGCTGCGCAACAACAAGTCTTCTGGCGGGTAGCCACACAAAGATAACTCGGGGGTGAGCAAGAGCGTGGCGCCTTTGGCTTGCGCCTCATTTGCGCTGGCAATGATTTTTGCTTGATTGCCGGCCAGGTCGCCGACCAAACAATTAATTTGTGCGATAGCAACTATCAATAGGAACCGCCCGCTTCTTTGAGTAAATTAGCAATGTCGCTATGCTGGCCTTTAAGCGCATAGACCAAGGCCGTCAGCCCGTATTGGTCTTTTGCTTTGAGTTTCACTTGATGGGCCAGCAGCAATTTCACCGTCTCCAACTGACCATTGCTCACCGCTATGTGCAATATGGGGGTGCCTTCTGCATCCAAATTATTCACGTCCGCACCCGCCTCGATTAAGGCTTTGGCCGCCGCCACTTTGGATTTTTTTACCGCCCAAGTTAAGGCCGTCCATTTGGCCAAGTCTTTTTGATTAACCGTTGCCCCGCGCTCTATCAACAAACTGACTACCGCAGCGTGGCCTTCGCGTGCCGCGGTCATGAGTGCGGTCACGCCTTGCTCGTCGCTTAAGGCTAGATTGGCCTGGTGATCCAGTAAATGTTTAATGGTGGGAAGATCGGCACTTTTAGCGGCATACATCAACACCGTCGTGCCACGGTCACTGCGGCTATTCGCATCCAAACCGTGTTCCAGCAACAAGGCCACGGTTTGCGCATGGCCTTCTATCGCAGCAATGCCCAAGGCACTCCAACCGGATGCATCACGCACCTTGGCATCGGCGCCTTTTTCCAGCAAACGTTTAACGCTAGCAACATGGTTTCTTTTAGCGGCAAACATCAGCGCAGTCCAACCCTGGCCATCTTTTGCCTGTATGTCTGCGCCCTTGGCCAGCAAGGCATTCAATACCTCAATTTGGTCCTTACGAGCGGCATACATGAGTGCCGTGACGCCTTCGGCATCTTTGCTATTGGCATTCGCGCCGCTGTCCAACAAGGCTTGCACGGTGGCCAAATCACCTCGGGCGGCAGCCGTCATCAAGTAGGCCACCTCTTCCCCGGCCATGGCCGGCATGCAGCCCAGCAAAGCGCATAAACAGAAAGCCAGTAAGCCGTGTTTATGCATCAGGCGCATGGGATAGATTGACCTAGCCGGCTTTGTGCTTGATGGCAGCCAACACCGCTTCACCCAAACCAGCAGGTGAGCTGGCGACGACGGCACCGGCTAATTCTAGAGCGCGTATTTTGTCGGCCGCTTTGCCACTGCCGCCAGAAATGATGGCGCCGGCATGGCCCATGCGTTTACCTGCAGGCGCAGTTTGACCAGCAATGTAAGCGGCCACCGGTTTGCTGATGTGGCTCTTAATGTATTCGGCAGCGGCTTCTTCATCCGAGCCGCCAATCTCACCCACCATAATGATGGCTTCGGTTTCGGCATCCGCCTCAAACATTTGCAAGCACTCGATAAAATTCAAACCTTTAATCGGGTCGCCACCTATGCCCACGCAAGTACTTTGGCCTAATTTTAAGGCCGTGGTTTGGTGCACGGCTTCGTAGGTTAAGGTGCCGGAGCGGGACACGATGCCCACCTTGCCGCGCAAATGGATGCTGCCTGGCATGATGCCTATCTTGCATTCATCTGGGGTGATGACACCCGGGCAATTTGGGCCAATCAAGCGTGCGCCGTTGGCTTTTAAGGCGGCTTTCACGTTAAGCATGTCCAACACCGGTATGCCTTCGGTAATGCATATAATCAGACCAACCCCAGCGTCACAGGCTTCCAAGATGGAATCGGCGGCGAAGGCAGGCGGCACGTAAATGACACTGGCCGTGGCCGCGGTTTGCTTGACCGCCTCACGCATGGTATTAAACACAGGCAAACCTAAATGCGACTGCCCACCCTTACCCGGCGTAACGCCACCGACCATTTTTGTGCCATAAGCCAAGGCTTGCTCAGAATGAAAACTGCCTTGCTTGCCAGTGAACCCTTGGCATAGCACTTTGGTACTGCTGTTAACTAATATGCTCATAATGTTTTACTTTTTATAATCGTTTATTAAGCCACGCTTAAGACGGCTTGCTTAGCAGCGTCGGTTAAGCCATCTGCGGAGATGATATTCAAGCCGCTGGATTGCAGCATTTGCTTGCCCAATTCCACGTTGGTGCCCTCTAGGCGCACGATCACCGGAATTTGCATGCCCACGTCTTTCACCGCGGTAATGATGCCTTCGGCTATGATGTCGCAACGCATGATGCCACCGAATATGTTAACCAATATGGCTTTAACATTCGGGTCAGCCATAATGATCTTAAAGGCTTTGGTTACCGTTTCCGCTGTGGCGCCACCGCCCACATCCAAAAAGTTAGCCGGCGCCCCGCCGTGCAATTTAATTAAATCCATGGTGGCCATGGCCAGGCCGGCACCGTTAACCATGCAACCTATGTTGCCGTTTAATGCGATGTAATTTAAGCCGGCATGGTGCGCCACCGCTTCCTTGCTGTCCTCTTGCGACCAATCGCGTTGTTCGGCCAAGGCTTTTTGCCTATACAGCGCGTTATCGTCCACACTCATTTTGCAATCCAAGGCAAACAGTTTGCCGTCCGTGGTCACAATCAATGGGTTGATTTCTAATAGCGCCAAATCGTTTTCTTTAAACAAGCGGTACAAGCCTTTTAACAAACGGCTGAATGCGGCAATTTGATCGCCGACTAAATCCAACTTAAAGGCCAAGTTACGCGCTTGGTAATCCACCAAACCGTTTAAAGGGCTGCACACCTCTTGCAAAATCTTTTCTGGGCTGACTTGTGCGATTTCCTCTATGTCCATACCGCCAGCACTGGAGGCCACCACCACGATGCGCTCCAAGCTTCTGTCCACCAACATGGACAAATACAATTCACGAGCAATCGGCAGGGTTTCTTCTATGAGCACTTGATTAACCGGCTGGCCATCGGGTGCGTTTTGGTAGGTCACCAAGGTTTTACCAAGCAACTCGCTGGCCACCATTTGCGCCTCGGCAGTGGATTTAACCACTTTTACGCCACCGGCTTTACCGCGACCACCGGCATGCACTTGCGCTTTCACTACCCAAGCTGGGCTGTCTATCTCTGAGGTGACCGTAGGGGTTTGTTTGGCTACCGAAATCACTTGGCCACGCGGCACGGGGATGCCGTATTTTTGCAGCAAGGTTTTGGCTTGGTATTCGTGCAAATTCATAACAATACAATTCAAAATAAATGGTATGCACATTTTCGCCCAATTCAGGCAAATGCGCCAGCTTTGGCGGCATATTCTATGGCCATCGCGCAACAAGCGGCGCCTGCGTTTGGCCATGTGTATAATGGCTATTTTTTAATTAAGTCACCCTTATGCGTTTAGTTGTTCAAGGTTCTGCCATCCGCCACGCCCACCTGGCGCACATTCATCAGCTGAGTGCAACCAGTGTGCAATTCGTGCAAACAGGCGCCCACGCTTATTATTTAGCCAATCAGACGCAAGCCTCGCCAGCCGTGCAAGCGTTTTGCGCCGAGCAGCACATCGATTGCAGCTACCTGCCTGACCAGCAAGTCTTGGCCAAATTTGGCTTATGCGTGATGGACATGGACTCCACCCTCATTAGCATAGAGTGCATAGACGAAATTGCCGACATGGTGGGCATCAAAACTCAAGTAGCCGCCATCACCGAGCGCGCCATGCAAGGCGAATTGGATTTTGCGCAAAGCTTGCGTCAACGCGTGGCTTTGCTTAAAGGCTTATCCGAAACCGATTTAATGCGCGTACTCAATGAGCGCTTGACGCTCAATCCGGGCGCAGTGGAGTGGATAGCCGCCTGCAAAAAAAATAACATCACTACCTTATTGGTCTCGGGCGGCTTCACCTTTTTTGCCGATAAGGTTAAAGCCATGTTGGGCTTGGATTACGCCGTGTCGAATCAACTGGAAATAGTGGACGGCAAACTGACTGGCGGCATTATCGGTGACATCGTCGACGCCCAGCGCAAAGCCGATGAGTTATGCCAATTGCGCGACCGCTTAGGATTAACGGCGGCGCAAACCATCGCCATAGGCGACGGCGCAAACGACCTCAAGATGATGGGGGTAGCCGGCATCGGTGTGGCTTACCATGCCAAGCCCATTGTTCAAACGCAAGCCACTTACGCGCTCAACCACAGCGGCCTAGATGGCGTGATGCATTTACTCAGCACTTAAGGCGCTTAACTCCGCCTCGGTAAACCCCGCCTCACGTCTAGCGGCCAAATTAAATGGCCCGCGCAATTTAGGCGCCAGGTAAGTCAGGCACAATGCTTCAAAGGTAGGCAAGGGCGCTAAGCCTTGTTGTTGGCATAAGTAGTTAAACCAACGGTTACCTATGGCCACGTGCCCAACCTCGTCACGCAAGGTAATGTCCAATATCGCCGCCGCCAATTCATCACCGGCTTGCGCTAACTTTGCACGTAAAGCCGGTAAGGCGTCCAAGCCTCGGGCTTCCATGGTGCGTGGCACCAAGGCCATGCGTGCCAAGACATCGTGTTTGGTTTTATCGACCATCTCCCACAAGCTGTTGTGCGCATCAAAGTCGCCGTAGGCAAAGCCCAAATGCTGCAAATGGTCTTTTAATAAATTGAAATGGCCGGCTTCCTCGCTCGCCACCTTAAGCCAATCGGCATAATAATCCGTTGGCATGCCATCAAATCGCCAGATCGCATCCAAGGCCAAATTAATCGCATTGAATTCGATGTGGCATAAGGCGTGGATCAAGGCGGCACGGCCTGCCACCGTGTTCATGGCGCGGCGCTTAACCTGCAATGGCGGCACCAATACCGGCTTGGCTGGTCGGCCTGGGATAGCTAAATCAGAATGCAGTTTAGCCGCAACATCAAGCGTCAGCTCACCTTGCTGACTATGCAAGAAAAGCCGATTAACGGCGGAAGATTTAAGTTCGGGATCCGGCTCGGCTAAGTAAGCCAAGGCCAACTGACGCAGCTCATTAGGGGCAGCCATAGGACGCATGTAAAGCTTAAGGTAAAACGATGAAATCCAGCTCGCCGGCTTTCATGTCTGGCACCATCAAGACTTTTTCGTCTTTAGTCAGGGCTATGTCCGCTGCCGATTGGTAGCTGGCAGCTAAGGGGGTGACTTCGCCGTTCATGTCCAGGCGGAATACTTTGCCATTTTTCCAATCGCTAACAAACATGCTGCCATTGGCATGGTGCACCACCCCATCGCCGCCGCCAAAGCCATCGGCTATGTCTAGCAGCTGCTTAGTGGCGAGGTTATAGCTATACAAAATACCGGAGGCAAAATCCACCACCATCAGCACGTCACCGGTGTCGTCCATCAATAAACCGTTAGGTGCCAAAATCCGGTTGTCTTGCTGACCGTTGATGAGCAAGCGCACCTGGCCTTGGGCATTAATTTGGTAAACCGCGCCGCCCTTGCCCTTCAAGTCGCCGCTGTCACTGACGTATAAATTGCCCGCCAAATCGGCTTCCAAATCATTTAAAAATAGCGGCGTTACCGGGAAGGCCGTGGCCGCAGCAAAGACTTCAGCCTGACCTTGCTTGGGCCCACTTAAGGCTAATTTTAAGATGCGTTTATTGTCTGCTACGTAAAGTGACTGACCTATGATGGCCAAGCCTTTAGGGTCATCCAAGCCTTTAGCAAACAGCTTCACTTGCCCCGCTTCAATGACACTGATTTGACCGTCGCCGTCCACGCCAAAGCCATTGATCTCAGAAACGAACACCCGACCATCGGTTGCTTGCACCACCGATTCCGGCATTTTCAAACCGCTGATTTTTTGTGTGCTTAAAGCAGCCCCCTGAGCTACAGGAATAAAAGCGCTTAGCAATAAAGCCAGTAAGGTGTGTTTGGTCATGATTATTTCCTATGCATGTAATTAACTAAGCGTATCGGCCCAGATATTGTTGGCCCAGGCGTGGGCATAGCCGGCTTCTTTTTCATTGGGGCTGATGGACACGCCCCCACCCTCGGCCGACACCATCATTTTTTTGCCGGCATCAAAGCGGTAAACGTTGGCCACGTGCATGGCAGCATGATCGTTGATGAAGCTGTAACAGGTGTTAGCAAACACCGGCGCGGCATCAGGCAAACTGCCACTCATCAATTGCACGATGGCGCTGGCACAGACCTTGGCTTGGTTGGTCGCCATGTGCGCCGATTTTGGCAAGCCCGCTGCCACGCTGTCACCCAACACGTGCACGTCCGGCACCAATTTGGATTCGTAAGTTAGAAAATTCACGTCACACCAAGGGTAGTCTTTTTCCGTCAAACCGGCTACTTGGGCTATTTTACCCGCGCGTTGCGGCGGAATAAAGTTCAGCACGTCGGCCTTGATGCTATCGAATTCGGTGCTGACGGTTTTAGTTGCCAGGTTGATGTGGCTAATGGCGTTGTCTGGTCGGTAATCGATGATACCGGCATAGCTTTCGTTAAAGACCTTAGCAAACAAGCCTTTTTTGGAAATGATTTCCGCGTTGGCATCGAGCACGATGACTTTGCTTTTGGCCTTGTGCTGTTTGAAATAACTGGCCACTTGGCAAGCCCGTTCATAAGGGCCAGGCGGGCAACGATACGGCGCCTTGGGCACGTTCATAACAAACACCCCACCGTCTGCCATGGCCTCCAACTGTTGCCGTAAATTGACCGTTTGCCAACCGGCTTTCCATGCATGCGGCACTTGTTTTTGCGCGTCCACGCTGGCCAACATGGGCCATTCTTGGTAATTAAAATCCACGCCTGGGGCCACGATTAATCGGTCGTAACTGAGTGTGCCGCCCAGCATGGTGATTTTCTTAAGGGAGGCGTCTATGGCGGTCACCGTGTCATGCCTAAAAATAACACCGTGATTGGCCTGCAAGCCATCGTAGCCAAAGGTCAGCTCGTTGATGCTCTTGCTGCCACCCAAAACCAAATTACTCATGGGGCAAGATACAAACTGGCGGTTAGCCTCGACCAGCACCACCTCGATGGACCCTAAGCTCCACAAGCGCAAGTATTTGGCTGCCGTGGCACCGGCATAGCCACCGCCGACGATGACCACGCGACCCATGGGCGGCTTACTGGCCATGGCTAGGCTGCGACTGCTAGCCATAACCAAGCCGGTTGCGCCTATAGCCTTGATGAAAGCCCGTCTATTAAACCGCTCAGCCATGTTCGGCCTCTAATTTTTGTGGGCTCAAGGGCGGTCGTATGACGCGTATTTGCGTAGAAAAATGCGTGGCCAGCATGTCGATTTCCTCCAAGCTTAAACCCCTGCTGTGTTGGTGCATGATGGTGGCCTTGCGGGTGCCGTCCCTAAAGCCTAGTAGCTTGCTTAACAGGTCCTCACGCGTCCTACCAGCCAAGACCGGATTGTTCTCCTCACTGCTATTGCCACCCTCTTTTACCATGGCATTGCCTTGCGTGCCGTGGCAAGCGGCGCAAGAGGCCGCCAAAGTGCGCACGTGGGTGGCTTGCTCTGGACTGAAAGCAAAAACCCCATCGGCATGGCCAATTATGGGCCATAGCGATGGGGTGATGAGGCTAACTAGCAGTAAGCAAAAAGACGACGCGTTTTTCATCGGGTCCCTTGCTTACCGTATCGGCTTAATTTAGAAACAACGCTCTTCTAAGCAGCCGTCTTCTTTCACACCTAATTTAGTTAACAACTCAACCATAGGTTTGTCGTTCACGTCTTTAACCGCACGCAGTATGGATACATCGGCTTTTAATTTGATGTTGATGTCGGCACCACTGGCCGCCAACAATTTAACCATCTCTGGGTAGCCATTGAATACCGCTAAGTGAAACGCGGTGTTGTGTGATAGCGGGTGGATGTAATTGATATCGCCGCCTTTGCTAACGATGTATTTAACCACTTCCAATTGGTTTTTATTGGCCGCCATTTGGACAGGTGACCAAGCAAACGATTTGTAATTGGCATTAGCGGCATCGGCTTCCACGTATTTCTTAACGATTTTCATGTTGCCACTGGTGATAGCCTCAACGTATTCAATGGCATCATCGTCGGAAACAGCAGCCATGGCGTTCATGGAAAAACTTAAAACGATTGCAGCTAACAAGGTATTCAAAAATTTCATGTTACTAATCTCCAAGGTTGTTTTTATAGTTCATTCTTAATTAATGTGGCGTCTTGCATTGCGGAACATACGAATCCAAGCACTGTCTTCACCGTCCCCGCAACGCTGCCAAGTATTTTGCACGTTGCGTATAACCCGCTCAGGATGAGGCATCATAATACTAAATCGGCCGTCTGTGCTGGTTAATCCGGTTAGCCCTTGTGGCGAACCATTCGGGTTATACGGATAAGTCGTGGTTGGCTGAGCGGCGTGATCAATAAAACGCATGGTCACTAACTTACTTGCCAACAGACCATTGACTGCGCTCGCGTCAGAAAATTCCGCATAACCTTCACCGTGTGCCACAGCAATCGGCATTTTACTGCCGGCCATGCCTTTAAAGAACAAGGACGGGCTGTCCAACACTTCCACCATGGCCAAGCGCGCTTCAAACTGCTCGGATTGGTTGCGTACAAAATGCGGCCAATGGGCGGCACCCGGAATCAACTCGCGCAAATTACTCATCATCTGGCAACCGTTGCAAACCCCTAATGCAAAGCTATCGGAACGGGCAAAAAAGGCCGCGAACTCATCGCGCGCACGGGCATTGAAAAGAATGGACTTCGCCCAACCTTCGCCGGCACCTAAGACGTCGCCGTAAGAGAAGCCGCCGCAAGCCACAAAGCCAGCGAAATCAGCCAAGCTCACTCTACCGGCAATCACGTCACTCATGTGCACATCAAACGTGGCAAAGCCGGCTCTATCAAACGAGGCGGCCATTTCCACCTGACCGTTGACACCTTGTTCACGCAAAATCGCCATTTTTGGACGCGCGCCAGCATTGATATAAGGCGCAGCCACGTTGTCGTTCACATCAAAGCTTAATTCGCTAAATAAGCCACGGTTGTTCACGTCTAGAATCTTGTCGTACTCTTGTTGCGCGCAGACTGGGTTATCACGCAACTTTTGCATGCGGTAAGTGGTTTCCGACCACATGCGGTGCAAGTTAACACGGCTGTCGCTGAACACGGCTTTACCATGCTGCTTAATCGCCACTAGGTTGCCCTGTACCACCTCGCCGATGACATGGGCCAAGCCATTAAACTGCGCGGCAATCGTCGTCGCTTGATCGGCGGGCACTTGGATAACGGCACCCAATTCTTCGTTGTATAAAATACTGGCGATGTCGCCTGGCAAAGTAGACAGATCGATTTGCAAGCCGCAATGACCGGCAAAAGCCATTTCCACTAGGGTAGTGAATAAACCACCGTCGGATCTATCGTGGTAAGCCAGCAATTTACCGGCCGCATTCAAGGCTTGTATGCTGTTGAAGAAATGCTTCAATTGCGCGGCATCGTCTACATCCGGCGCCTCGTTACCCAGCGCGCCGTAAACTTGCGCCAAACTGGAACCGCCCATGCGATTTTTACCGGCACCCAAGTCAATTAAGATTAACTTAGTATCGCCGTCGGTTTGCAATTGCGGGGTCAAGGTTTTGCGTGCATCCGGCGTGGCGGCAAACGCCGTCACCACCAAGGAAATAGGCGAGGTCACGGCTTTATCTTGGCCGTTTTCTTGCCACACGGTTTTCATGCTCATGGAGTCTTTGCCGACCGGTATGCTGATGCCCAATTCTGGGCACAATGCCATGCCCACGGCTTTTACCGTGGCATACAGGGCAGCGTCTTCGCCGGCGTGACCGGCTGGCGCCATCCAGTTGGCCGACAATTTCAATTCGCTGATGTCGTCTACCAAGCAGGCCGCCATATTGGTCAGCGCTTCGCCTATGGCCATGCGTCCCGATGCCGGCGCGTCTATCAAGGCCAGCGGGGCTTTTTCACCTATGGCAAAGGCTTCGCCGCAATAGGTTTCATAACCGGCCAAGGTCACCGCCACATCGGCCACCGGCACTTGCCATGGACCGACCATTTGCTCGCGCGCCACCAAACCGGTGACCGAACGGTCGCCTATGGTGATTAAGAAAGTTTTATCGGCCACACCTGGCAGGCGCAACACGCGTGCCGCGGCTTCTTGCAAATCGATGTTAGCGGTGGCAAACGGGCTTAATTGACGGCTGGTGCTTTTAACATCGCGGGTCATTTTGGGCGGCTTGCCCAATAATACCGACATGTCCATGTCCACCGGCTTGTTAGCAAAATGGCTGTCGGCCACCGTCAAATGGCGCTCGGCTGTGGCCACGCCGACCACGGCAAACGGGCAACGCTCGCGTTCGCAAATCGCTTTGAAGCGTGGCAAATCCTCTTGCAGTATGGCCATCACGTAACGCTCTTGCGCTTCGTTGCTCCATAATTCGCGTGGCGACATGCCCGGTTCTTCATTGTGCACGTCACGCAATTGGAATGTTGCGCCGACGCCGGCATCGTTGACCAATTCAGGGAAAGCATTGGATATACCACCGGCCCCGACATCGTGTATGCTCAAAATCGGGTTGGCCTCACCCAATTGCCAGCAACGGTCTATCACTTCTTGCGCGCGTCTTTCCAATTCTGGGTTACCGCGTTGCACCGAATCAAAATCCAGATTTTCCACGTTGCTGCCGGTGTCCATGCTAGAAGCTGCGCTGCCACCCAAACCAATCAACATGGCCGGGCCGCCTAATTGAATAAGGGCCGCGCCCGCAGGGATAGGGTTCTTTTTAGCATGCTGGGCAGAAATATTGCCTATGCCGCCGGCCAACATAATCGGCTTGTGGTAGCCACGCATTTCGCTTTGACCCTTGGCATCCACGCTAGCCAATTCAAAGGTGCGGAAATAACCGGCAATGTTAGGACGACCAAACTCGTTACTGTAAGCCGCGCCGCCTAATGGACCGTCTATCATGATTTGGAAGGGCGAAGCGATACGACCCGGTTTGCCGTAAGCGGCTTGTTCCCAAGGTTGAATGAAATCGGGTATGGCCAAATTGGATACCGAGAAACCGCTTAAGCCGGCTTTGGGCTTAGAGCCGCTGCCGGTTGCACCTTCGTCACGAATCTCGCCGCCGGCCCCAGTCGCCGCACCGGCAAAAGGAGAAATAGCAGTAGGATGGTTATGCGTTTCCACCTTCATCAGATAATGCATTTCTTCTTCAACAAAGCGGTATGCGCCGTCAGCGGTCGGATAGAAACGTTTGGTTTTTGTGCCGGGCGCCTGACCCGCGACTATGGACGAATTGTCCGAGTACGCCACCACGGTTTTGCCTGGGTTGAGCTTATGGGTATTGCGTATCATGGCAAACAAAGACAGGTCTTGCACCTCGCCGTCTATCACCCAATCCGCATTGAATATTTTATGGCGGCAGTGCTCGGAGTTGGCTTGGGCAAACATCATCAATTCCACATCGGTGGGATTGCGTTGGATTTTAGTGAAGTTATCGAATAAATAATCCACTTCATCGGGCGACAAAGCCAAGCCCATGTCAGCATTGGCTTGTTCCAGGGCGGCTTTACCGCCTTGCAATAGGTCCACACGGCTTAATGGCTTAGGGCTATCGCTATGGTAGAGCTGCTCGGCGTCTTGCAAATTGGCAAACACGCCTTCGGTCATGCGGTCGTGTATTAAGGGCAACAACAGCTGACGCTCGGCAGGCGTCATGGCTTGCCCGTTAAGGGTTTGCACGTAATAGGCCACGCCACGCTCCACCCTTTGCACTTCGGGCAAACCGCAATGCTGAACGATGTCGGTCGCGCGTGACGCCCAAGGCGAGATGGTGCCTATGCGTGGCAACACCAAGAAAAATTCACCCGACGGGTCTTCTGCTGGCAACTGCGGACCGTAGGTCAACACTTGTTCCAAGCGTGCTTGCTGCGCCGCGCTTAAAGCCGCGTCTTTAGTCCAAACGAAATGCCTAAACTCCGCATACAAATGCTTGATATTGCTGCCGGATGCGCCCGCTTTGGCTTGCAAGCTGGCCAAGATTTTATCAATGCGAAATGGGGATAAAGCTGCGCTGCCACGCAGACTAAGCATAGGAGAGGTTGCGTTAGTTGGAGTCATGAAGTTGGGCTAAAAAATAAGTGCAATGGCGAAAGCTGAATTCTATCAGATAGCA
>ERZ1034363.639-NODE-639-length-23083-cov-7.563723_pt1 | contig 23083 bp, 23 predicted proteins | sample MGYA00520616_ERZ1034363 | MGnify/ENA primary metagenome ERZ1034363 (study PRJEB33736, sample SAMEA104284506) | Azolla filiculoides | biome: Urban; feature: Water surface; material: Ditch water | place: Netherlands | collected 2015-10-28 | depth 0-0.1 m ... | reverse complement strand
GCAGTCAGTGTGGTTTTGCCGTGGTCAACGTGACCGATGGTGCCCACGTTCACGTGGGGTTTGGTCCGTTCGAATTTTTCCTTAGCCATTTTTCAATCCTTAAAAAGAGCAATGCCCGTGTGTTGGTTTTATGTTTGCATCAGGTTGCTTGATCACTCCGCACGGGCACAGAGTGGCACTTGATCGCAGACAGTTTCTGAACTTTCAGATCTGACTATGGCTTGCTTTTCGCTTGCTTTTAGTCAGAGGTGCCGGAGCAAATTCGCAAGCGAATTGGGTCCGGCACACAGTCTTTTATTTTGCGCGTGAAGCCACAATGGCTTCGGCCACGTTACGTGGAGCTTCAGCGTAGTGCTTGAATTCCATCGTGTACGTTGCGCGGCCTTGCGACATGGAGCGCAGTGTGGTCGAGTAACCGAACATTTCGGACAAAGGCACTTCGGCCTTGATGGCTTTACCGCCACCGACCATGTCGTCCATGCCCTGGACCATGCCACGACGTGAGGACAAATCGCCCATCACGTTACCGGCGTAGTCTTCTGGGGTCTCGACTTCCACAGCCATCATCGGCTCCAGAATCACAGGCTGGGCTTTGCGGCAACCTTCTTTGAAACCAAAGATGGCGGCCATCTTGAAGGCCATTTCGTTCGAGTCCACATCGTGGTACGAGCCGAAGTGCAGAGTCACTTTGACGTCCACCACGGGGTAACCCGCCAACACGCCTTGGCCCAAGGCTTCGATCACGCCTTTTTCAACCGCGGGGATGTATTCGCGAGGAACCACACCGCCCTTGATGGCGTCAACGAATTCAAAGCCCTTGCCAGGCTCTTGAGGCTCGACCTTCAGAACCACGTGGCCGTACTGACCCTTACCACCGGACTGACGCACGAACTTGCCTTCGGCTTCGTCCACGGTCTTGCGGATGGTTTCGCGGTAAGCCACTTGAGGCTTGCCCACGTTGGCTTCCACACCGAATTCACGCTTCATGCGGTCCACGATGATTTCCAGGTGCAATTCGCCCTGACCACCAATGATGGTTTGACCCGACTCTTCGTCGGTTTGCACGCGGAAAGATGGATCTTCAGCAGCCAGGCGGGACAAAGCAATGCCCATTTTTTCCTGGTCAGCCTTGGTCTTAGGCTCAACAGCTTGGCGGATCACGGAGTCAGGGAACACCATGCGCTCGAGTGTGATCACGGCGTTTGGATCGCACAAGGTTTCGCCGGTGGTGACGTCTTTCAAGCCCACGCAAGCAGCGATGTCGCCCGCACGGATTTCGTCGACTTCTTCACGGTTGTTGGCGTGCATTTGCACGATACGACCGATACGCTCTTTCTTGCCGCGCACCGCGTTGTAAACGGTGTCGCCCTTCTTCAGAACGCCGGAGTACACGCGAACGAAAGTCAACTGACCCACAAACGGATCGGTCATCAACTTGAATGCCAAAGCAGAGAACTTCTCTTCGTCGTCGGCTTTACGTGTGATTTCCTGCTCTTCTTCGTCGTAACCCTTGATCGCTTTCACGTCCAATGGCGAAGGCATCAATTCGAGAACCGCATCCAGCATGCGCTGCACGCCTTTGTTCTTGAACGCTGTACCGCACAACATGGGCTGGATTTCGCTGTTAATGGTGCGAACACGCAGACCGTGTGTGATTTCTTCTTCGGTCAAGTCACCTTCTTCGAGGTACTTGTTCATCAGCTCTTCAGAGGCTTCAGCAGCAGCTTCCACCATCTTCTCGCGCCACTCTTTAGCGGTCTCGAGCAATTCGGCCGGGATTTCTTCGAAAGTGAACTTCATGCCCTGGGAAGCTTCGTCCCAGATGATGGCTTTCATCTTGCGCAGATCAACCACACCGGTGAAGTTTTCTTCAGCGCCGATTGGGATCACGATTGGCACGGGGTTGGCCTTCAGGCGCAACTTCATCTGCTCGACAACTTTGAAGAAGTTGGCACCGGTACGGTCCATCTTGTTCACAAAGGCCAAACGTGGCACTTTGTACTTGTTGGCCTGACGCCACACGGTTTCAGACTGGGGCTGCACGCCACCCACAGCACAGTAAACCATGCAAGCACCGTCCAGAACACGCATGGAACGCTCAACTTCAATGGTGAAGTCCACGTGGCCGGGGGTGTCGATGATGTTGATGCGGTGGTCTTCGAAAGAGCCGTCCATGCCTTTCCAGAAGCAGGTGGTCGCAGCAGAGGTGATCGTGATGCCACGCTCTTGCTCTTGCTCCATCCAGTCCATGGTGGCAGCGCCGTCGTGCACTTCACCAATCTTGTGGTTCACGCCGGTATAAAAAAGAATACGCTCAGTCGTTGTGGTTTTGCCGGCGTCAATGTGAGCCGAAATACCAATGTTGCGATAGCGCTCGATAGGGGTAGTGCGAGCCATTTATTTCTCCAATGATTAAGTACCAAAGCCCGCCACCCCTTTTGGGGCCAGCGGGCTGGCTTCTGAAAGTGTCGGGCTTCTTGATGAAACCCGTGTGCATCAGAAGCGGAAGTGCGAGAACGCCTTGTTGGCTTCGGCCATGCGGTGAACTTCGTCACGCTTTTTCATGGCGCCGCCACGGCCTTCATTGGCCTCGAGCAACTCGTTGGCCAAGCGCAGGGCCATGGACTTTTCACCGCGCTTGCGAGCGGCTTCTTTGATCCAGCGCATCGACAGGGCCAAGCGACGAACAGGGCGCACTTCAACAGGCACCTGGTAGTTCGCACCACCCACGCGGCGGGATTTCACTTCCACCATGGGCTTGACGTTGTTGATGGCGATGGAGAAGAGTTCCACAGGGTCTTTGCCTGTTTTCTTTTCCATGTTGTCGAGGGCACCGTAAATGATGCGCTCTGCAACCGCTTTTTTGCCGCCTTCCATGATCACGTTCATGAACTTGGACAATTCGACATTACCGAACTTGGGATCCGGCAGGATTTCACGTTTAGGGACTTCGCGACGACGTGGCATATTTCACCTCATATTGCTTCAGTTGGCATCTTTTCAGACACCGCGAGCGTTATTCAAAACACTCACTTACTCGACCCACCTGGACAATTCCGGGCTTCGGGTCACTTCGCTGAATCACCGCGCCACGCGGGAAACAGCACCGAAAAATTTCAACCCGAAAGGGCTTACTTGGCCTTTGGCTTCTTCGCACCGTACTTGGAGCGAGACTGCTTGCGGTCTTTCACGCCTTGCAAGTCCAGCGAACCACGGACGATGTGGTAACGCACACCTGGCAAATCCTTGACACGACCACCGCGCACCAGAACAACAGAGTGCTCCTGCAGGTTGTGGCCTTCACCGCCGATGTAGGAGATGACCTCAAAACCGTTGGTCAAGCGCACTTTGGCAACTTTACGCAGAGCGGAGTTAGGCTTTTTTGGCGTTGTGGTGTACACACGGGTGCAGACACCACGACGCTGTGGAGAGTTTTGCATCGCAGGGCTTTTGGACTTGATCGTTTCGACCTCGCGCCCCTGACGCACCAATTGATTGATGGTTGGCATTGTTTGTAACGTCCCTAAACGTTTAAAAAGACAAAAGAAACTTCTCCGCCCCAAAAGCGGAAAAGCCTGCCAGTATAACCGCCTGGCGGGCTGGTGGCAAGTTATCCACAAATGAGCAGCAATGACGCCCTGGGCGTCACTTGATCCACAGACGCACAGCGTCCCACGCCCGGCCCAGCACGCCCGCCTGTTCCACGGGCTCCAGCACCACCAAGGGCACATCCAGCAAAGCCTGCTCGCCACGCATCACCTTCAAAGTGCCCACAACCTGGCCTTTGGTGAAAGGCGCGACCAGTGGGTCCGGGCGAGCCACCTGGGTCTTGATCTGAGCGGCAGCACCGGCAGGCACGGCCACCACCAGCGGCTGGAAAGCGCCCAGCTTCAAAACAGGGGTTTTGCCTTTCCAGACTGAAGGGCTCACCACGGGCACCCCGGCGTCGAAGAGCTTGACCGCGTCAAAGGCGGTGTAACCCCAGTTCAGCAGCTTCTGGCTTTCGTTGGAACGGGCATTTTCGCTGTCAGCCCCCAAAACAATGGACAAAAGGCGACGGGCACCGACATTGGGGAAATCGCGTTTGGCCGTGGCCACCAGACAATATCCGGCTGCTTTGGTGTGCCCCGCTTTCAGGCCATCGACCGAAGGATCGCGAAACAACAACAAATTGCGGTTGCTGTCATTGGCGGCAGGGGTTCCCGCATAACGGTACTTTTTGATCGCGTAATAAGAAACGTAGTCCGGAAAATCACGCATCAACCGGCTGGCCAAGGTGGCCAGATCTCGGGCGGTGGTGGTATGCCCCGCCTCGGCCAAGCCCTCGGGATTGCGGTAATCGGTGTTCTTCATGCCCAAAACCTTGGCCTGATCGTTCATCAACTGCACAAAGCGCTCGACACTACCGCCCACCCCTTCAGCCAGTGCCACAGTGGCGTCGTTGCCCGACTGGACAATCATGCCTTTGATCAGGTCCTCGACGGGCACCCGCATTTTGGTATCGATGAACATGCGAGAACCGGGCATCTTCCACGCCCGCTCGGAAACCGGCAAGGTTTGCTTGAGGTCGATCTTGCGGGATTTCAGGGCATCAAACACCAAATAGGCCGTCATCAGCTTGGTCAGCGAAGCCGGCTCAACCGCCATGTCGGGGTCTTTGGCCGCCAAGATCTGGTTGGCTGTCACATCGATCAGCAAATACGCCCTGGCCGCCACTTCGGGGGGCTGCGGCATTTGGGCCTGAGCACTCAAGGTTAAAGCGGCCAGCAAAGTCGCCGCCAGATTTTTGAGAAATCGGATCATAAATCTCTGTCTTTTCGTCGTGGCGCACCCCGCTTAGGCGGTGCATCCGGCATCAGGCGCGAAGGTGACGCGCCACCAAGCTTCGCAGAAGGGGCAATTGCCCATGAAAGAAATGCTCAACCCCAGGAATCACCGTGACAGGCAAGGATTGGGGCCGAGCCCAATCCATCACACTGGACAGCGGCACCGTGTCGTCTTGCTCGCCGTGCAACACCAAGGTCTTCTCGTGCAATTCAGGGGCGACCGGGGCGACCACAAAACGCGAAGCTGCTGTACCCACCAGCACCAGCTTTTCAAGACTGCGCACCGGGGCCAAAGTCTGTGCCACGTGGCTGGTGACAAACGCACCAAACGAAAACCCGGCCAAGGCCAAGGGGCCTTGCGGGGCAACTTGCTCAACAACAGCCAGCATGTCCTCAGCTTCGCCTCGGCCTTCGTCGTAAGTGCCTGCGCTGGCACCTACCCCGCGAAAATTGAAGCGCACAGCCTGCCACCCGCACTGCACAAATGCCCTGGCCAAGGTCTGCACCACCTTGTTTTGCAGGGTGCCGCCAAACAGTGGGTGCGGGTGCGCGACGATGGCAGTCCCCCGTGCGGTACCGTCCGCCGGGACGTCGAGCAAAGCCTCAATGATCCCTGCCGATCCGGTCAATGTCAGGATTTGGGTGGCGGCATTCATCAGCGCCCCAGATGCGCTGGCGTGACCAGCCGTTCAACAACCTGACCATTCTTCAAATGCGACTCGACGATTTCGTCAATATCGGACTGGTCCACATAGGTGTACCAAACGCCCTCGGGGTACACCACAGCCACAGGCCCCCCTGAACAACGGTCCAGGCAACCGGCTTTGTTGACGCGCACCTGACCCGGCCCAGCCAGCCCCAAGTCTTTGATGCGGTTTTTGCAATGGTCAAAGGCGGCTTGTGCGCCTTGTTGTGCACAACAGGCCTCGTTGTTTTTGCGCTCGTTCAGGCAAAAAAAGATGTGGCGTTTGAAGTAAGGGGCGGCGTTTTCTGAACTCATGCCTTAATTCTAGGCGGATGCGCCATCACTGATCGTTCGAACGGTCAGCAGAAGACAGCCGACTCACCAAATAGAGCAGCAAGGCATAGGGCCACAGCCAACCCAGCCACTGGATCAGGCCATGAAAGCGGATAAACCGACCTTGCTCCCAGGTTTGAAGCGTCAAGGCAAAGTAAGCATCTGCCGAAGCGTTGTTGAGCAAGCTGATCTGCCAAACCAAAGCGGCCAGCGCCAGCACCCAACATACCCGCGCCGCACTGAACGACAGCGCGGCCATGATCACGATGGCCAGCGCCAAGCCCACCAAGACCTCGGTACTGATCCAATCCCAGGCATGGGCGGGTCCGTAAGTGAGCGCAGCGGACAAGGCACTGGCCATGAATCCGACCAACACCAAACACACGGCCGCCATGATGCGTTGTCGCCATTCACGCAGCACTCCGAAGGCCAACAAACAGGGCAACAACAAGCCAATGGCGACACACAGGATTTCGCTGACAGGCAATAAAGGCTGCAACTCCACCTCACGCAATGGCAACCATTCCAGCAACAGCGAGTCTTCCAGCACGTGGGCCAAAGCCACCTCCACCCGCTCCAACACCTGCCCCAGCCCAAAGGTCACGGGGACTGGGAACAACAAAGCCAAGGGCCACACAGCCAGCAACGCCATTGCCCCACTGGCATCGGGCACAAACCAACGGTCACGAAAGCGGCTCCAACGGTCCAACACGCCCACCCACTCCAATGAGCGGGCGGTCACAGCACCAGCAAAAGCCCCTGAAATGTTCAAGGCGGCGTCCACATTGGAAGGCACACGCACCGGCAAAAACATTTGCAAAGACTCCATCGTCAGCGACAGCGTGGCCGCCACCAAGGTGGTCAAGCCAATGACTGGTCCATGGGGTCGTGTTCTGTGCAGCGCCAAAGCCAGCAAAAAGCCAAAAGGCGCATAACCCACCACATTGGCAAGCACATCAAACCCTGTCCAGTAGCGGGGCAAGGGTGCCGTCAAAAAAGCCCAAGGGGCAATGCCTTGAATGCGCCAGCTGTCAAAGGGGTACAGACTGGCGTAAACAATCAAGATGGCATAAATCCACACCAAGGGCCAAGCTGCCGTTTTGCGCAGGTGAGGGGTGCGCATGCCAAGGCCTTAAAAGGGTTTAACGACCACCAGGATCACGGCCGCCAACATCATGAGCACCGGTGCCTCGTTGAACCAGCGAAACCACACGTGGCTGCGTTGCATTTGCCCTTGGGTGAATTTTCGAAGAATGACGCCACAACCATGGTGGTAGCCCATCAAAGCCACCACGATGGCCAGCTTGGCATGCATCCAGCCCTGTCCAGGACCTTTGCCAATGCCGTAGTAAAGCCACAACCACAAACCCAAAGCCAAAGCGGGAATGGCCAAAATGGTCATGAAACGGTACAACTTGCGAGCCATCAGCAGCAGGCGCTCCCGCTCGGCCACCGACCCTGGCTCCACCATGGCCAGATTGACAAAAATGCGCGGCAAGTAAAACAAGCCGGCAAACCAGCTGGCGATGAAGACGATGTGAAGGGCTTTGATCCAGAGCATGGTGCAAGTGTAGTCAGGATGGCTGGACCGGCACAAATGGGGTGCCAAGGCAAAAAAAACCCCCGGCCAGGGGCCGAGGGTGGGAAGCCCTTCCGCGTTACCGCATCCAGGCCCCGCTCAGGGAGGAAAAGCGGGAGGCAGCAAGCTGCCCGGACTGAATTTATCAAATAACAAAACCATTAACAAGTTCAATTTTAATTTTTGTGTTGTTTTTATTGGTTGAGGGATGCGCGCCTTGGCCAGAGGCCAGGAAGCCCCAGACTTTGGGTGCCGGGCATGACTTCAGGCACAATTTTCAATATGAACCCCGTCGCCCCCTTCCCCTTGAGCCGCCCACGACGCCTGCGCCGTGACGAATTCACCCGCAACTTGGTGCGCGAACACCAGGTCACGCCACATGACCTCATCTACCCCGTCTTCGTGCTGGACGGTCAGAACCAGCGCCAAGCCGTGGGCTCCATGCCCGGCGTGGAACGCCTGAGTCTGGACCTGTTGCTGCCGGTGGCCGAAGACTGCGTGAAACTCGGCATCCCGGTGATGGCGCTGTTCCCAGTGATCGACGCCAGCCTCAAGGACCCCACAGGCAGCGAAGCCATGAACCCCGACGGCCTGGTGCCGCGCGTGGTGCGCGAGCTGAAAAAACGTTTTCCCGAACTGGGCGTGATGACCGACGTGGCGCTCGACCCCTTCACCAGCCACGGCCAGGACGGCCTGCTGGACGAGACCGGCTACATCTTGAACGACGAAACCACCGCCGTGCTGGTGCAACAAGCCCTGACGCAAGCCGAAGCCGGCGTCGACATGGTCGCCCCCAGCGACATGATGGACGGGCGCATCGGCGCAATCCGCCAGGCGCTCGAAGCGCGCGGCCTGATCCATACCCGCATCATGGCCTACAGCGCCAAGTACGCCAGCGCCTTTTATGGCCCCTTCCGCGACGCCGTGGGCTCAGCCAGCAACCTGGGCAAGAGCAACAAGAAGGTCTACCAAATGGACCCGGGCAACAGCGACGAAGCCCTGCGCGAAGTCGCCATGGACCTGGCCGAAGGCGCCGACATGGTGATGGTCAAGCCCGGCATGCCTTACTTGGACATCGTGCGCCGCGTCAAAGACGAGTTCAAGGTGCCGACCTTCGCTTACCAGGTGTCGGGCGAGTACGCCATGCTCAAAGCCGCTGCACAAAACGGCTGGCTCGACCACGACCTGGTGATGATGGAAAGCCTGCTGGCCTTCAAGCGCGCAGGCGCCGACGGCGTGCTGACCTACTTTGCACGCGATGCGGCCCGCCTGATCCGCCAAGGCTGATCGCATGCGGGTCTTCACCATCGCAGGCACACAGGTACACGCTGGGTTGGCCTTGCCCCAGCAACTGCCTGAGCACGGTTATGTCTGGATTGCCTGCTCACGTGAACAATTTCAATCAGAGCTGGCATCCATCCAAAACAGCCTTGAACAGCTGACAGGTCAGACCTTGGTGGACTTGCACGTCTCGGACCTGCTGAACGCCCAGCTGCCCTCGCGCTTTGACTACAGCTCGCATTACGACCTGATGGTGTTCCGGCGGCTGGCCCAGCGCCCGGATGGTGTAAACGCCAAGCCGGACAACAGCCTCGACCTGCAAAGCGGCAAACGCCCCGGCCCACCGGTGCTGCACCGCATTGACACCAGTCCGGTCGGCTTTGCGGTGTTTGACCGGGTGCTGCTGAGCGTGCACCCGGCCGACTGCGCCGTGCGCGAAGCCTATGCCGCCCGGCTACTGGCCAGCACTCAAGCCCAGGATGCAAGCGCTAGCGACTCCCGCTCAACCGGCGCACGCGGCGTGCCCCACAGCCCGGCCGACATGATGCTGCGCATCGTCAGCCACATGGTCGATGGTTATCTGGACTTGCGCCGCGAACTGAGCCGCCAGCTCGACCACTGGCAAGCCGAACTGCTGCACCCGCGCACGCGCTTTAACCGTTGGGACGCCCTGCTACACGCCCGCATGGCGCTGCACCAGCTCGAAGCCCTGTGCGATGACCAGCACACCGCCATGCAAAGTTGGACCGAATCACTGGACAGCTGGCGCGTTGGCGCAGACAGCGCCGCCCAGCGGGAACACGAGCTGCTCAAAATTCGCAGCCGCGACGTGCTCGAACACATCGACCGAGTGGTGCAACACGTGCGCCGCCTGGAGCACAACACCGAAACGGCGGTGCAAATGCACTTCAATGTGCAGGGCAACCGCACCAACGACATCATGCGCACACTGACCGCGCTGACGGCCATCTTTTTGCCACTGAACCTGATCGCAGGCATCTTCGGCATGAACTTCGAGTTCATGCCTTGGCTGCATCAGGCCTCGGCCTTTTGGTGGACGCTGGGCAGCATGGGCAGCATCGCCTTGGTCATGGGGCTGGTGTTTTGGCGCAAACGCTACCTGGCACGCACGGGCGATTGAGCCCTCTTAAAAGACCCCGTTTCAGCCCAAGTGCTGGGCAAAAAACGCCAACGTGCGCTCGCGGGCCAGCTTGGCAGAAGCCGCATGCCACGCGCCACGCTGATCACAATTGAAGCCGTGGTGCGCCGCATAGGTGAACACCTGCACTGCGGGATGCGCTTTCTTGAAAGCCTCAACGGAATCGAGCGGAATCCACTTATCTTCCTCAGCAAAATGCGCCAACACGGGCACCCGTGGCTGACGGGAAATTTCAGCATCGGTCGTCATGCCGCCACCGTAATAAGGCACCGCAGCGCTCAGGCCCTTCAAGGAACAAGCGGCACGCCAGGTCAGCAAACCACCCCAGCAATACCCCACGATGCCAACCTTACCGCCCGCGGCTTGCACCGCATGGTCAATCGCTGCCTGAATGTCCTGCATCACACCGGGCGCAGGCAAAGCCTCGACCGCCGTTTTGTAGCCAAAGCCTTCGCCCATGTCGGCTTCGGCATAGCCCAGCTCGACACCAGGTTTGACGCGATGAAAGGCCGCAGGTGCCACGGCCAGATAACCCTCGGCGGCATAGCCATCGGCCACATTGCGGATGTGGCTGTTCACGCCAAAAATCTCCTGGATCACCACCACAGCGCCCTTGGGCGCGTCCACTGGGCTAGCGACATAAGCAGGCACCGCTGTGCCGTCCGCAGATTTCAATTCCATCATCATTCCCATTTTCAGCTCCTCAAATCAGTTCAACCACATCAACAGGCCAGCGCACGCTCGACAAAGTCAAGCCGGTCCTGACCCCAAAAAATCTCGCCATCCACGACATAGCTTGGTGCGCCAAACACACCTGCGTCAATCGCTGCCTGGGTATAGGTTTCGTAGCGCACCTGAACGGCCTGGCTGTGCGACTGTTCCAGCAAGCTGGCGGGCAAACCCTGCTCTTGCAACAACTCGGCCAGCACCTTGTCATCGGCCATGTTGCGCTCTTGGGCCCAGCAGGCCGCCAGCACCGCCCCGGCAATCGCCATGGCCGCCGCTGCACCTTGGGCGATGTCGGCCGCGATGATCAGGCGAGCCGCGTCGTCACCCCCCACCGGAAAGTATTGGGGCTTCAGGTTCAAAGGCAAATTCTGGTGCTGGCTGTAGCGCTGCAACTCCACCAACCGATAGGCTTGACGCTGCGGCGCACGCTGCCCCAAAGGCAAGCCCCCCGAAATCGGGAACACCTTGCCGCCCAAGTCGATCGGCATCACGTGCACCGTGGCCCCGGTGCGCTGCACGATGTCAGCCAGTCGTTGGTGACCCAAATAAGCCCAAGGGCTTTGCGGGGCGAAGTAATAGTCCACTGTGCGACCCATGCTGTCTCCTTGTCTGTTGTGTAATCTTTGAACAAAACAGCGGTTGTACCCGCCATCACGAATTTTTGCAGGAGACATGCCATGAACAAGGTCTTGTTGGTGACCGGCGGCAGCCGGGGAATTGGGGCTGCGACAGCCCTGTTGGCAGCCCAACACGGCTGGTCGGTGGCAGTGAACTACACCGCCAACTCACTGGCGGCTGATGAAGTGGTCCGGCAGATCCGCGCGTCGGGCGGGCAAGCCATGTCGGTCCAGGCGGATGTGGCCGACGAAGCGCAAGTGCTGCGGATGTTCGAACACATCGATGCCAAGCTGGGCCGCTTGTCGGGCTTGGTCAACAACGCTGGTGTGGTCGATGTCGCGGCCAGGGTGGACGAAATGAGCGTGGCCCGCTGGAAACGCATGTTCGACATCAACGTGATCGGCAGCCTCATGTGTGCCCGAGAAGCCGTGCGCCGCATGAGCACAAAGCACGGCGGCGAAGGCGGCAGCATCGTCAACGTGTCCAGCGCCGCTTCGCGTCTGGGCTCACCCAACCAATATGTGGACTATGCCGCTGCCAAAGGCGCGATCGACGCCTTCACCATTGGCTTGTCCAAAGAAGTAGCGGCCGAGGGCATCCGCGTGAATGCGGTGCGACCGGGGCTGATTGAAACCGAAATCCACGCCTCGGGTGGCCTGCCCAACCGCGTGAAAGACCTGCAACACCTGGTGCCCGCCCAGCGCGGCGGTACTGCCCAAGAGGTGGCCGAGGCCATTGTCTGGCTGCTGAGTGACAGCGCCAGTTACACCACCATGAGTTTCTTGGACGTTTCCGGAGGCCGCTGATGCCACAGATCAAGTATTACTGGGAAGATTTTGCGGTGGGCCAGGTGCGCGACCTCGGCACCATCACGCCCACCCGTGAAGAGATCATCGCCTTCGCCACACAGTTCGACCCACAACCCTTTCACCTGGACGACGAAGCGGCCAAAGCCTCGGTATTTGGCGCCCTCTCGGCCAGCGGCTGGCACACCTGTTCGATGGCCATGCGGCTGATGGTGACCAACTTCCTGTGCGAAACCTCCAGCCTGGGCTCACCCGGACTGGAAGGCATCAAATGGCTCAAACCCGTCTACCCCGGCGACACCTTGCGCCTGCAAAGCACCATGCTGGAAACCAAACCCATGGGCAAACGCCCCGATGTGGGCATGACGCGCAACCTGTGGGAAATGTTCAACCAGCACGGCGACAAAGTGCTGCACATGGAAGGCTGGGGCATGTTCCGCCGCCGCACGCCCGCGACCTGAAGCCGGGCACAATGCGGCGATGGATTTCAAACCACTCATCACCTTGCTGGCCATCGTCAACCCTTTGGCCATCGTTCCGTTTTTCATCCACTACACCCAAGGCTTCAGCCGCGCACAGCGCAAGCGCACCATTCTGGTCTCGTCACTGAGCGCCTTCATCGTGATCGCTGCCAGCGCTCTTCTGGGCTTGCAGATTCTGGAATTTTTCGGCATTTCGCTGGCCAGTTTTCAGGTCGGCGGGGGCATGCTGCTGCTCACCTCAGCCCTGTCGATGCTGAATGCCCAACCCGCCGAAGCCCGTGCCAACGCCGAAGAAGTGCATGACGCCGAAGCCAAAGCCGCCGTGGGCGCCAGCATCGCCGTGGTGCCGCTGACCATCCCGCTGCTGACCGGCCCGGCCACCATGTCCACGGTGGTGATTTACGCCGAAAAAGCCAAGAACTTCGCCCAACTCGGCACACTCGTCAGCTACGGCGTGGTCATCGCGCTGGCCACCGCCTTGTGCTTTTCACTGGCCACACCCATTGCACGCGTGCTGGGCAAAACCGGCATCAACGTGATGACCCGTCTGATGGGGTTGATCTTGGCGGCACTGGCGGTTGAAGTGATGGCCGATGGACTGCACAAGCTGTTTCCGGTGCTGACTGGACACTGACCCATCAAAAGCCCAACGCCAGCCCTTCACGCAAATGCGCCACCAACGCTGCCACGGCGCGAGGCACATGCGGGGCATAAGGGCGGATGGCGTAGATGGTTTCGGCGAATGCACCCACCGGCTTCCAGTCGGGCAGCACGCGCACCAGCTTGCCTTGGCGCAAGGCCGCTTGAGCGCTGAAATCGGGCAACAAGGCAATGCCAGCGCCCGCGAGGGCGGCTTCCCGCAGGGCCTCGCTGTTGTTGGCTGCGAAATGGCCCATGACCGGTACCGTGATGCGTTCATCACCGCCTGAAGGCTGACGTAACTCAAAGGTCCAAGCCGGGGTGTCTTGCGAGCGAGGGTAATGCAGGCAGTTGTGTGCTTGAAGATCGGCGGGGCTTTGCGGCTCACCCTGCTTGCGCAAATAGGCCCGGGTAGCCACCAACAAGGATTCGGTGCCACACAGCGACCACGCCACATGGGTGTCGGGTGGCCGGGTGGTATGACGGATCGCCAGGTCATAGCCCTCAGTGGCCAGCGCACTCAGGCGGTCCGACATATCCAGTTCAATCCGAACGTCCGGGTAATTTTTGAGGAAATCAGTCAGCAGTGGCACAAGTTGCTGCCGCGCAAAGGCGACAGGCGCCGTCACGCGCAGCAGGCCACTGGGTTGCTCCGCCAAATCGCGCACTTGGGCAAAGCTCTGCTCGATCTGTTCAAACGATGCGCGGGTGTCGTCCACCAGCTTTTGACCGGCTTCGGTCAGGCGCAGGCTGCGGGTGGTGCGCTGCACCAAGGTGACTTTGGCGGCCCGCTCCAGCTCGGCGATGCGCTGACTCATGGCCGCCTTGCTCACGCCCAGCCGGGCGGCGGCGGCGGTGTAACTGCCCTGCTGCGCCAGCACACTCAGCCAATGCAGGTGGGTCCAAAGGGTGTTGATTTTTTGCTCTTCCATTCAAGCATTGTTCACTATTTTGAACAATCAATTCAATTTTGCGGCATTGCGGAGGGTGGCGTGGGTGCCTACACTGCACAGCACTGTGCATTGCGCATTTCCCCAATATCTCACCCACGGAGTCCCTATGAGCATTTCTCCCATCGGTCATTACATCAATGGCCAAGTCGCCGCAGGCGCTTCGGGCCGCAGCCAACCCGTGACCAACCCCGCCACAGGCGCCGTGACCGGCAGCGTGGCCTTGGCCAACAGCGCCGAAGTGGCACAAGCTGTGGCCGCCGCGCAAGCCGCTTTCCCCGCTTGGGCCGACACACCCCCACTGCGCCGCGCCCGCGTGATGTTCAAGTTCCTCGAACTGCTGAACACCCACAAAGACGAGCTGGCCCACATGATCACCGCCGAGCACGGCAAAGTGTTCACCGACGCGCAGGGCGAAGTCTCACGCGGCATCGACATCGTGGAATTTGCCACCGGCATCCCGCAGCTGCTCAAGGGCGACTTCACCGACCAGGTCTCCACCGGCATCGACAACTGGACGCTGCGCCAGCCGCTGGGTGTGGTGGCCGGCATCACGCCGTTCAATTTCCCCGTGATGGTGCCGATGTGGATGTTCCCGGTGGCGATTGCTGCGGGCAACACCTTTGTGCTCAAGCCCAGCCCGCTGGACCCGTCGCCCGCACTCTTGATGGCCGATCTGCTCAAGCAGGCGGGCCTGCCGGACGGCGTCTTCAACGTGGTGCAGGGCGACAAGGAAGCCGTGGACGCGCTGCTGGTGCACCCGCTGGTGAAGGCCATCAGCTTCGTCGGCTCCACGCCGATCGCCAACCACATTTACGAGACCGGCGCGCGCCACGGCAAACGGGTGCAGGCGCTCGGCGGCGCGAAGAACCACCTGGTGGTCATGCCCGACGCCGACATCGACCAGGTGGTGGACGCGCTGATCGGCGCCGGCTACGGCTCGGCTGGCGAGCGCTGCATGGCCATCAGCGTGGCGGTGCTGGTGGGCGATGTGGCCGACAAGGTGATCCCGAAGCTGCTCGAGCGCACCAAGACCTTGCAGGTGCTCGACGGCATGAACCTGGCGGCCGAGATGGGCCCGATCGTGACCGACGCGGCGCGCCAGCGCATCAGCGGCTACATCGACGCCGGCGTGCAGGAAGGCGCCGAGCTGCTGGTCGACGGCCGCGGCTTCGATGGCGCCCAGGCCGGTGCGGGTTGCGAGCAGGGCTTCTGGCTCGGCGGCACGCTGTTCGACCATGTCACGCCTGAGATGAAGATCTACCAGGAAGAGATCTTCGGCCCGGTGCTGGCCTGCATGCGCGTGCCCGACTTCGGTACCGCGGTGCAGCTGATCAACGACCACGAGTTCGGCAACGGCACCGCCTGCTTCACCCGCGACGGCAACGTGGCACGCGAGTTCGCGCGCCGGATCCAGGTCGGCATGGTCGGCATCAACGTGCCGATCCCGGTGCCGATGGCCTGGCATGGCTTTGGCGGCTGGAAGCGCAGCCTGTTCGGCGACATGCACGCCTATGGCGAGGAGGGCGTGCGCTTCTACACCAAGCAAAAGAGCGTGATGCAGCGCTGGCCCGAGAGCATTGCCAAGGGTGCCGAGTTCGTGATGCCGACCGCCAAGTAAGGGGGGCGCGCCGCAGGCGCAGTCCTCACTTCTTGCCGCGCAGCTTGGCGAGCTCGGCCTGGGTCTCGTTCCAGAGCTCCATGCCGACGCTGGCGCCGATCGAGGCGTAGACCCGGGTCAGGCTGCCGCGCATGCGGGCGGCCTCGGCGGCCGAGAGCTCGTTGACCTGCATGCCCTTCTTCTTGAGCTCGGCCACCGCGCCGGCCGCCTCGGCCCGGGTGTCCTGGCGCTCGAAGTCGCGGCTGGCCTTGGCGGCGTCCAGCAGCACCTTCTGCTCGGCGGCATTCAGGCCATCCCACCATTTCTTGCTGACCAGCACGATCCACGGGCTGTAGACATGGTTGGTCACGGTCAGGTACTTCTGCACCTCGTAGAACTTGCTCGACAGGATGGTGTTGAAGGGGTTTTCCTGGCCGTCGACGGTGCCGGTCTCGAGCGCGCCGAACAGCTCGGAGAAGGCCAGCGGCACCGCGTTGGTGCCCAGGGTCTTGAAGCTGTCGAGGAAGACGTTGTTCTGCATCACGCGCAGCTTGATGCCCGAGAGGTCCTCCATCTTGCTGATCGGGCGCTTGCTGTTGGTCAGGTTGCGAAAGCCGTTTTCCCAGTAGACCAGGCCGACCAGGCCCTTGTCCTGCAGCTTGGCGCGCACCTTGTCACCGATCGGGCCGTCGAGCAGGGCGTCGGCTTCCTTGGCGCTGTTGAACAGGAACGGCGTGTCCCAGAGCGCCATTTCCTTGCTGATGCCGACCAGGGTCGCGGTCGAGCCGACCATCATCTCCTGGGCGCCGCCGATCAGCGCCTGCTGCATCTGGGTGTCGGGGCCGAGCGCGGCCGCGCCGATCGCGCGCACGCGCATCTTGCCGCCCGAGGCCTTCTCGACCTGTTCGGCGAACAGCTTGGCCGCGCGGCCCTGGTTGCTCTGCTCGTTGAGGCCGTAGCCGAAGCGGATCAGGCGCGGCTTGAAGTCCTGGGCCTGGGCGATGAAGGGTGCTGCCAGCGCCAGCGCGGCGGCGGTGGTGATCAGAGTGCGACGAAGAAGTGTCATTTCAGTCTCCTGGGTAATGGAAAGGCACGGGGAAAGGCACGGTCAAGGGGTTAGCGCATCCACGCCACCGGCGCGGTCACGATCTGGGGGAATACGACGAACAGCGACAGCAGCAGCACATAGGTCAGCAAGAAGGGATTGACCCCCTTGATCACCTGGTGCAGCGACAGCCGCCCGACGCCCGCGACGACGTTGAGCACGGTGCCCACCGGCGGCGTGATCAGGCCGATGGCGCCGTTGAGCACGAACATCAGGCCGAAGTAGACCGGGTCGATGCCGGCCTTGACCGCGATCGGCAGCATCACCGGCGCGAAGATCAGGATGGTCGGCGTCAGGTCGAGCGCGGTGCCGATCAGCACCAGCGCCAGCATCATCACCGCCATCAGCAGGCGCGGGCTCTCGACCAGCGGACCGAGCCAGCCGGTCAGCACGCCCGGCAGGTCGGCCAGCGTGATCATGTAGCTCGCGACCTGGGCGCCGGCGCACAGGAACATCACGATCGCGGTGGTCTTGGCCGCGCGCACCAGCACCGGACCGATCTCGGCCAGCTTCATTTCGCGGTGAATGAAGAGCGCGACGAACAGGGCGTAGAAGGCCGCGACCACCGCCGCCTCGGTCGGCGTGAAAATGCCGGTCTTCATGCCGCCGATGATGATCAGCGGCATCAGCAGGGCCCAGAACGCCTTGGCCGTGATGCGCAGGCGCTCGGATAGCGGCAGCGGCGCGCCGGCAGGCAGCTCGATGCGGCGCAGGATCAGCTTCCAGGTCACGATCAGGCCGGTGCCCATCAGCAGGCCGGGCACGATGCCGGACAGGAACAGCGCCGAGATCGAGGTGTTGGTCGTCACGCCGTAGATCACGAACGGCATCGAGGGCGGGATGATCGGCGCGATGATGCCGGCCGAGGCGATCAGGCCGGCCGAGGTGTTCATCGGATAGCCCTGCTGCCTCATCATCGGCAGCAGGATGGTGGCGAGCGCGGCGGTGTCGGCCAGCGCCGACCCGCTCATGCTGGCCATCAGCACGGCCGCGCCGATGGCGACGAAGCCGAGTCCGCCGTGGATATGGCCGACCCAGGCCTGCGCCATCGCGATGATGCGCTGGCTGATGCCGCCCGAGTTCATCAGCTCGCCGGCCAGGATGAAGAAGGGCACCGCCAGCAGCGGGAAGGACTCGATGCCCGCAATCATGCGCTGGGCCAGCACGATGTCGGGCACGCTGCCCGACACCAGGATGTAGACCAGCGAGCCGCCGGCCATGGCCACTGCCACCGGCAGGCCGCAGAGCATCAAGCCCAGAAAGGAAAGAATCAGGATCAGCATGGGGGTCCGTTCAGTCGGCGGAGCCGTCAAAGAATCCGGGGTTTTGCAGCGCCGAAAAGCCGCGTCGCCAGTTCTCTACGGCGACCTGCACGGCGCGCAGGGACATCAGTGCAAAGCCTGCAAAGGCCAGCCAGTACACGTGGCTCTTGTTCCAGTCGATGGTGGTCATGGGCTCGTTGTTCACCGCCAGTGCGTAGCGCGCCACCAGCCAGGTGCCGTAGGCATAAAACACAATGGCCGCGAGATCCACCGCCGTCGAAAGCGCCCGGCCGGCCGCCTCGGGCAGGTAGCGGTACACCAGATTGACCTGGATGTGCCGCACCCGGCGCACGCACATGGATGAACCGATGAAGACGACCGGCATCAGGCAGTACACGGCCAGTTCTTCCGTCCAGGCGAAGGAGTCGTTCAGCACATAACGGCTGAAAAACTGCAGAAAAACCAGGCCGGTCATGATCCAGAAGAAGCCAAGGCAGATCCAGTCTTCAACGCCATAGACGGAGAGGTCGACCGTGTGCTGGTCGGCCTCTGCGAAACTGGCGACCAGCGCTTCCGCGCTGGTCTCGACAGGATGCGACTCGGCTGCGCCGCCCGCGAGGGGCAGAGAGCTTTGAAGCGACATGCGGATGTACCTTATTTCAGGGCCTGGATGCGGTCCCAGTCAGACTTCTGGTAGCCAAACTGCTCGAAGGGCACGTTCTTCAGCACGGTGTCGCGGAATTCGTTGGTGTTCACATCGCTCACGCTCACGCCCTTGCTGCGGAACACGGCGGCCAGTTCGCCTTCACGTGCGGCGACTTCCTTGGAGGCCCGGGCGGCCGCTTCCTGGGCCACGTCGCTGAAGATTTTCTTGTCAGCGGCAGACAGCTTCTTCCACAGGCCGCCAGCGACCACCGTGTTCAGGTGGTCTACGATGTGGCCGGTCAGGACGATGTGCTTCTGCACTTCGTAGAACTTCTTGGCCTCGATGGTGGGCAGCGGGTTTTCCTGCGCTTCTACCGTGCCGTTTTGCAGGGCGAGGTAGACCTCGGCAAACGCGATGGGCGAGGTGTTGGCGCCGCAGGCCCGCGGCATGGCCAGGTAGGCTGGCACGTCCGGCACGCGCATCTTCAGGCCCTTCATGTCGGCGCACTTGGCAATGGGCTTGTTGCTGGTGGTGTGGCGGGTGCCGTAGTAGGTGGTGGCGACAATCTGGTTGCCACTCTTTTGTTCGTAGCCGGCCGTCAGCTCCTTGTAGATGTCGCTCTTGGTATAGGCCAGCAGGTGGTCCACGCCACGGAAGGTGTAGGGGTAGTAGGTCACGCCAATGCGCGGGAAGGCTTTGGCGGCAAAGCTGGAGCCGGAAATGATGATGTCCACCGTGCCCAGGCTCAGGCCCTGGTTGATATCGTTTTCCTTGCCCAGCTGGGAGGCCGGGTACACATCAATCTGGTAGCGGCCACCGGTGCGCTTCTTGATTTCTTCGGCGGCCCACACGGAAGCCGTGTGGAACGACTCGCCCGGCTCGTACACGTGGGCCCACTTGAGCTTGGTTTGTGCAAAGGCAGGGGCGGCGACCAGAAGGCTGGCGGCCAGGGCCAGGGTCAGGCGTTGGAATTTCATGGTGTGTCTCCGGTTGTTGTGAAAGGAATGGCAGCCGGGTCCTACCCCGGGATGAGCTGCACTTTGGTACTGCGGCCTCGGTCCAAAGCCAAGTCGAAGGCCGCTTTCGACTGGCTGATGGGTAACTGCGCGCTGATCAGCGGGCGCACATCCGCCCGACGGCTGCGAATGGCCTGCACGGCCCAGTCAAATTCAATATCGGCACGGAACGCGCCCAGGTAGTCCAGCTCGCGCGACATGATGTCGTTGGCCGGAAACGCAATCTCGGGCGGCAGCGTGCCCACCTGCACAATGCGCCCGCCGCGGCGCACCGCCGCCAGGCAGCCTGCCAGCGCGGCGGGGTGGCCTGCCGCCTCGAATGCCACATCCACACGGCCGCGCCAGGCGGCAGCATCGGGCACCGCTTCGTCGGCGCCCACGGTCCGGGCCATGTTGCGCGCCCGCTCGCTCGGGTCGCAGGCAATCACGCGGCCGGCACCTGCCAGCCGCGCCGCAATCACCGTCATGCAGCCGATGGTGCCCGCGCCCGTCACCAGCACGGTGGCGCCCAGCACCTCGCCTGCGCGGCGCACCGCGTGCAGGCCGACCGACAACGGCTCGGCACAGGCAATCTCGCCCAGGCTCACGTCCTCGTCAATGGCGGTGAGCTGGGTTTCGTTCATCACAAAGTGCTCGCGGAAGAAGCCGGGGATGTGCGGAAAGATCGCCGCACTGCCCAGGAACACCATCTTCTCGCACAGGTTGCTGCGCCCGGCGCGGCAGGCCGGGCACACGCCGCAGGGGTGGGCGGGGTTGACTGCCACCTTCTGCCCGGGCCGCACCTTCGTTACGCCTTCGCCCACGGCGTCCACCACGCCCGAGGCTTCATGCCCCGGCACAAACGGCGCGCGGATGGCAAAGATGCCGGCGCGCCCATGCTGGTAGTAATGCAGGTCGGAGCCGCAAATGCCCCCCGCGCCCAGCCGCAGCCGCACCTGGCCGGCGCCCGGTTCGGTGCTGGCCTGTTGTTCCACGCTCAGCTGCATGGGGCCGTTCAATGTGCAGGCCAGACTCATGAAGCACTCCGGGTGGTTTCTGCGTCCACCGGCGTGGTCCAGCCGGCCGAGAAGCGTTCGTGCGAGCGGTCCAGATGGCTGCTCATGGCAATGCGGGCCAGGCCCGGGTCGTGCCGGGCGATGGCTTCAATCACCGCGCGGTGCTCGTCCACGGCCTGCCGCCAGGTGACTTCCCGCTCAAAGTGGCTGCCCAGGCGGGCAAACAAGGGGTTGTTGCGCTCGTCAAAGAGCTGGGTCACCACGGACTGCAGGGCACTGTTGTCGCTGGCCTGCGCGATGCGGATGTGGAAATTGCGGTCGCCATGGATCGGGACGGTGCGCGCGGCAATCTCGGTTTCCATCTCCCGCAGTGTCTCCAGCAGGTCGCCGACCAGGGTGTTGTCCTTGCTGCTCGCAGCCAGGGCTGCCAGTTCACATTCGATCAACTGCCGGGCGCGGATGATTTCCAGCGGGCCGGGGGCGTTGTCCAGCATGCGCAAGGTCTCGCGGCCGATCACGAAAATGCCCGAACCCATGCGCACTTCAATCAGGCCTTCCACCTCCAGCGCAATCAGTGCTTCCCGGATGGACGGGCGCGAGACCCCCATCTTGGTGGCCAGGTCACGCTCGGGCGGCAGGCGGGAGCCCACCGCAAATTCACCACTCTGGATGAGTTGCCGCAGCTGATCTGCGATCTGGCGGTACAGACGGCGCGGCTCAATGGGTTGGAACGGCATGTTCGTAATTGGTTAATAGGTCAATTGGTAAGGCCAATTAAACGGATTGTCGTGGCCGTGCAAGCTTGGCGCCAATGGGGTTTACCCGCGTGTGGCCCAAGCCTGTTTCCTGCGCTGAAGTCCCGGGTTGCCGGGGCATGCGCCTGCAGCGGCAGGGTGCAAGACAGGGTTTGCAGGAGGAGTCCGCCCTGAGCTGCCGCCCTAGAATATTGGTCAGGCCAGTTGGCCAATCAGATCAGCGCGGAGACATGATGGAATCCAGAGAAAAGACCCTGCCGTGGCAGGAACTGCAGGCCCACGTGGCCGGCGTCCTGATGGCGGCCGGCAGCCTGCCGGCCGAGGCGCAGGAGGTGGCGGCCAACCTGGTGATGGCCAACCTCAGCGGGCACGATTCCCACGGCGTGGGCATGCTGCCGCGTTATATCGATGCGGTGCTGGAAGGCGGACTCACGCCCAATGCGGGCGTCAAGATCGTGCTGGACACCGGCAGCCTGCTCACCCTGGACGCCCAGCGCGGCTACGGCCAGGTCACCGGCGTGCAGGCCATGCAGCTGGGCATGGCCCGGGCGCAGCAGCACGGCAGCTGCATCATGACCCTGGCCAACTCGCACCACCTCGGGCGCATCGGCCACTTTGCGGAAATGGCCGTGGCGCAGGGGCTGGTAGCTATCCATTTTGTGAACGTGCTCTCCATCCCCGCCGTGGCGCCGTGGGGCGGCACGGACGGGCGCTTTGGCACCAACCCCTGCTGCATCGGCATTCCTCTGGCCGGCGAAGCCCCCTTTCTGCTGGACTTTGCCACCAGCCGTGTCGCCCAGGGCAAGATGCGCGTCGCCTTCAACAAGGGCCAGACCGTGCCTCAGGGCTACCTGCTGGATGAACACGGCCAGCCCACCACCAACCCCGCAGTGGTGATCCGCCCCCAGGCGGGCGGGTTGTTTGGCTCGCTGCTGACCTTTGGCGAGCACAAAGGCTTTGGCATGGCCGTGGCCTGCGAGTTGCTGGGCGGCGCACTCACTGGCGGCGGCACCTGGCACCGTGCCACCGACGGCTCGCGGGCCATCATCAACAGCATGCTGACCATCCTGATCGACCCCGCCAGGCTGGGCACGCAGGACACTTTCGCCAGCGAGTCCCGCGCCTTCATCGACTGGCTGCGCCAAAGCCCGCCGGGCGCAGGCTTTGACCACGTCCAGATCGCAGGCGAGCCCGAACGCACGGCCCGCGCTGCCCGCACGCGCGACGGCATCACGGTGGACGCCAGCACTTGGCAGGAAATTGTGGCGGCGGGCCGCAAGGTCGGGTTCGAGTTGGCCTGAAACGCTGCTTTCGGTGGATTGATTATAAAAATGTCCACTTCCCGGCGTGAAGTGGACATTCTTCGCTATGAATTTAGATGGTCTGAAGCGCCTGATGCGACCGACAGGGCTAAATGAGGCTAACTTTCATGAATCTGGGCGACGCCCCGGATGATGAAAGAAACTTGAGGGTGAAGGTGCCGGGGTAGCAGCCGAGATAATTCTTTAAGGAGATGCACCCCGACAGCTAACCCCAGTAGTGTTTAATTAAAATTGAATTACCCTGATAAGAGTAGGCGCGGCTTGATGAAGCGGTTGCCCTCGGCAACGCAGGCCA
>ERZ1034363.636-NODE-636-length-23165-cov-4.288072_pt1 | contig 23165 bp, 10 predicted proteins | sample MGYA00520616_ERZ1034363 | MGnify/ENA primary metagenome ERZ1034363 (study PRJEB33736, sample SAMEA104284506) | Azolla filiculoides | biome: Urban; feature: Water surface; material: Ditch water | place: Netherlands | collected 2015-10-28 | depth 0-0.1 m ... | reverse complement strand
GTAGTGGGTACTGCGGTGGACTCCAGCGCCGACATCCAGGCCATGGTCGATGCCTACAACCGCATCCTGACTGAGGCCAATGGCGCAGCTGTGGATGCCAACGCATCGGCCAACCCCACGGCTGCAGACTACAGCGCCATCGGTGCCAGCACCGCCGCAGGCTTGGCCGACGGCTCGGCTGCCCAATCGCTGCTCAACACCGTCATCGGTGCACAAACCACCAACGGTGTGGACAGCGTGGCCAAGATCGAGGCTTTGGCCGTGCGTGCGGACGCCATCTTGGACACGGCCGCAGGCACAACGCCTGCACAGGCCCTAACCGAAGCCGACTTTACAGCGCTGGGCATTGCGGGCGTCACGCCTTACAACCTGGCGTTTGTGCTGACTCAGATTGCGGCATCCGCTGACGACGGCAGCGCCGTCGACACACTTGTCAAGCTGCAAAGCCTGGTCACCCAGGCAGCAGCCGATGCCGTGGCTGCGGCACTGCTCGCCGTTCAGACCTACGCAGGTGACAACACCGACAACTTCATCGGCACAGCCCCAGTGCTCAACGACTACCTGTTGCTGGGCATCACCGGCGTAGACGCAGGCAATCTGGCTTCCATCCAGAGCGCACTGGCATCCACGTCGGTTGTGGCTTCTGGCTTGGCCAGCGCCAGCGATGTGCAAACGCTGGTCAACGCCTTCAACAGCATCTTGGCCGAAGCCAATGGCAGCGCCACCGATGCGACGCCGGGCAGCAACCCAACGACGGCCACTTACACCGCCATCGGTGCCAGCACCGCAGCGGGCTTGAGCACCTCGGGTCTGGCCCTGCTGAACGACGCCATCGGCAACCTGAACGCCAGCGACGCCAACACCGTGGACAAGATCGAGGCTTTGGCCAGCATTGCAGGCACCATCGCCAGCCTGGCTTCACAAAGCAGCGTGCCATCACCCGCGCCAAACCTCAACGCTGAAAAGTTTGCCGCGCTGGGCATCACGGGTGTCACAGCAGACAACCTGAACAGCGTGCTGTCCGCCATTGCGGCAACAGCTGACGCTGGCTCAGGGGTCGACTCGATCACTGAACTGCAGGCCTTGGTCAGTTTTGTGCTTTCGAGTGACACACTGGCGGTCAGCGGTGCCATCAACCGCATCGCAGCCTATGCAGGCGATGCAAACACTGCCGCGGGCAGCACCTTGCCCACACTCAGCGACTACCAAATCGCGGGGACAACCGGCGTCAGCAACGCCAACCTCTCAGCACTCAACAGCGCGCTGGCCAGCGTCTCTGTGATCGGCTCATCGTTTGTGACGGATGAAGACCGTACGCGAGAAGATGCCACTGCAGCCATCCAAACCCTGGTCGATGCCTACAACCGCATCCTGACCGAGGCCAATGGCGCAGCTGTGGATGCCAACGCATCGGCCAACCCCACGGCCGCGGACTACAGCGCCATCGGTGCCAGCACCGCCGCTGGCTTGGCCGACGGCTCGGCCGCCCAATCGCTGCTCAACACCGTCATCGGTGCGCAAACCACCAGCGGTGTGGACAGCGTGGCCAAGATTGAGGCTTTGGCCGTGCGCGCGCAGGCCATCGTGGCCACTGCTGCAGGCAACGCAGCCACGCCGGCGCTGACCGAGGCCGACTTCAGCGCCTTGGGCATCTCGGGCGTGACGCCTTACAACCTGGCGTTTGTGCTGTCACAAATCGCCGCGTCCGCCGACAACGGCAGCGCGGTGGACACCTTGGCCGAACTGCAGGCCTTCGTCACACAAGCGGCCGCAGACGCCGTTGCTGCGGCCTTGCTCACGGTTCAGACCTACGCAGGCGATGCCAACAACGCCTTTGCAGGCACCGCGCCGGTGCTCAACGACTACCTGCTTCTGGGAGTCACCGGCGTGGACTCTGGCAATCTGGCTTCCATCCAGAGCGCACTGGCATCTACGTCGGTTGTGGCTTCTGGTTTGGCCAGCGCCAGCGACGTGCAAGCCTTGGTCAACGCCTTCAACAGCATCCTGGCCGAAGCCAATGGCAGCGCCACCGATGCGACACCGGGCAGTAACCCGACAACGGTCACTTACGCCGCCATCGGCGCCACCACCGCAGCGGGCTTGAGTACCTCGGGTCTGGCCCTGCTGAACGACGCCATCGGCAACCTGAATGCCGCAGACGTCAACACCTTGGGCGAGATCGAGGCTTTGGCCGCCACCGTGGCCCAGCTGCAGGCATTGGCCGCACTGACGACCGCGCCCACACCGCTGCCAGCCATCGACTTGGCTGCGCTGGCCGCCTTGGGCATCACAGGCTTGAATGCGGACAACCTGCCGGTGTTCCTGGCTTTGGTGGCCGCATCGGCCGATAACGGCACAGGCGCAGACGCCTTGGCCGAATTGCAAGCCCTGGTGACGCAGGCGCAGCAAGACCATGCACAAATCCTGCTGGCGCAGCAGCGCCAACAAGCGGCGATCCAGCTGATTCAGGCTTACGCAGGCGACAGCAGCACTGCAGCAGGCAGCACTGCGCCTACCTTGGCAGACTTTGCCACCGCAGGCGTCACGGGCATCACCGTGAGCAACCTGTCGGCCATCCAGAGTGCCTTGGCGACCCCGGCCATCACCGGCGCACAGTTGGGCGACACCGCCAGCGTTCAAAACTTGGTGAACGCCTACAGCCTGATCTTGGCCGAAGCCAATGGCAGCAATGCCGATGCCACGCCCAACGCCAACCCCACGGCCAGCACTTATGCCGCCATCGGGGCCACCACAGCCGCGGCCATGGCCGACAACGGCTCCGCCCAGAGTCTGCTGAACAACGTGATCGGCCAATCCAGCGCCGCGCAAGTCGACAGCGTCGCCGAGATCGAAGCCTTGGCCTTGGCCGTGAACGCCGTCATGAACACGGCCGCCAATGCCAATCCGCAGGCCACAGCTGCCAACTTCGCCACTCTGGGCATCACGGGCGTGCATGCCGACAACCTGTCGGTTGTCTTGGCCGCGCTGCAAGCTACAAACGATGACGGCTCGGGTGCACGCACCCAAGCCCAACTGCAGGCCTTGGTGGACAGCGTCAACGCCCACCTGATCGGCGTGATTTCACAATACGCCCAAGCCAACAGCGGCACGGCCCCGACGGTTGCCGACTACGCCCGCGCCGGCATTTCGGGCGTGGACAGTGTCAACATCTTTGCGGTCAACAGCGCGCTGGCCTCTGCAGCGGTCACAGCCACCTCGGTGGACACCGTGGCCAAAGCGCAAACGGTGGTCGATTCTTTCCGCACCATCTTGGCCGAAGCCAACGGTCTCACCGCCGATGCCACACCCGCCCAGGACCCGACAGCGCAGGACTACCTGAACATCGGGGCCACCAACGCGGCCAACCTTGACGCGCATGGCTTGGAACTTCTGAACGACGTGATCGGTGACTTGCCGTTCTATGCGGTGGACTCGGTCTCGGAAATCGAAGCCTTGGCCAACACGGTCGGCAAGATCATGGCCCTGGCCAATGACCAAACCCCGGCTTCCAGCCTGACGACTCAAGACATGCAGGCCCTGGGCATCACCGGTGTGACCAGTGGCCAGCTGACCTTCTTCACGGCCTTGCTGCAAACCCCGGGCGTCACTGCGACTCAAGCGGACTCCTTGGCTGAACTGCGCACCTTGCTGCAAACAGCCGCCGAACAAAACGCGCTGAGTGCCATCACCCAATACGCGCAAAACAACACGGGCACACTGCCCTCATCGGCAGACTTCAGCTTTGCGGGCATCACGGGCGTCAACAGCCAGAACCTGGCGGCCGTGCAAAGCGCACTGGCCTCTGCCTCTGTCACCGGCGCGCAAGCCGACACCCGTGCAGAAGTTCAGGCCATCGTCAACGCATTCAATCTGATTTTGAGCGAAGCCAATGGCGCACTGACCGACCTGACACCGGGCCAAGACCCCACGGCCGCCACCTACAGCGCCCTGGGTGCCAGCACCGCAGCCAGCTTGTCGGCTGAAGGCTTGCAACTGCTCAACAGCAGCATTGGCAACCTCGGCACCGACAAAGTCGACTCGGTCGCCAAGATCGAGGCCTTGGCCGCAGCAGCGCAACGGGTCATGGCTGCCGCAGCGGGCAACACCCAGGCCCTGAGCCTGGCCGATCTGCAAGCCTTGGGCCTGAACACAGCGGGCATGGGCGCCAGTGAGCTGGCCACCCTGAAAGCCAGCATCGCCGCCACGGCCGACGATGGCAGCGCCGTCGCCCAAGCCAGCGCTGTGCAGGCCCTGATCGACAGCGTCATGAACCGGGTGCCAGGCGTTTCGGGCCTGCAACTGTCCAGTGACACAGGCTTGCTGGCCAACGACTTCGTCACCAGCCAAGCCCTGCAAACGCTCAACGCCAGCATCAGCGCACCATTGGGCAGCAACGACCGCCTGTATGGGCGTCTGGACGGCGTGGTTTCTGCAGCGGGCAGCACCGGCTGGGTTGACCTGACGGGCATGGTGCAAGGCACCACACTGTATTGGGCCAATGCACAATTGGAAACCGGTGCAGGCAAGACCGTTCAGCTGCAAATTGTGCGCAACGGCAGCTTGGTGGGCGAGCGTTTGGAACAGGCTTACGAGCTGATCACCTCAGCCCCGCCAGTCCCCACAGCGCCCCCTGAGCTGATTGGACCTAATCCATCCCCCAGCGGCATGATCAGCCTCACGGTGGCACCGCCTCCAAATGCGGCGCGTGTGGCGCTGATGGTCGACGGCCGGGTCATCCCAAGCCTCTACCACGCGGCCACCAACACCATCATGGCGTTGGCCTCGCTGCCCGAAGGCAACTGGGATGTGCAATACCGCTACGAAGACCGCGCGGGCAACGTTTCCTTGGCCAGTCCGTCTGCCGCCATCCGGATCGTGTCGCCACAAAACCAGCTCGACTTGCAAGAACTGGACGGCGACGGCATTGTCTTCACCGACGAAAAAGCCTTCCTCGATGTGAACACCGACGGCATCGACGATGCCGACCAGCGCGATGTGGCCACCCTGCAAATGACCGGCGGTCAGAACGTGGCGATCGATGCCACCGTTCAGGCCCCCGCTTTCAGCACGCTACTGGACGATCCGGGCTTCAACCAGGGTGGCTACCTCAAGGTCGAAATCCAGATTGATGGCATCAATAACCGAGCAGCCACCACGGCTGAGTTGCTCAGCGCCTCGGTGGGTGGCACACGAACTGTGGCCAATGTGACCGATGTGCTGGAATTCCGCCTCTACCCGCAAATCATCCGCACAGGCCTGGTCGATGAAAGCCAAGTCGATTTGCTGGCCGCTCAAGTGATCAACCAAACCGTTGGGCAGATCCAGCGCATCGATTTGCGCTTGGCCGAAGGCCAATACAACACCTACTTCAAGGTCAGTGCAAACACGCAAACCGTTTGGGCCTTCACCTGGGATGCCGTATCCGGCACCGGCGCGGTCTTCAGCGACAGCAATGGCAACGGCCTGACCGACACCGTCAGCCTGTTCATCCGCGACGGTGGACGTGGCGACGACGATGGTGTGGCCGATGGCGTGATCGTGGACCCGGGGTTTGTGGCGCAAGTGGATGCCGTTGTCACACCTGCAACTGCACCTGAGCCTGGGATTACGCCGACACCGGCACCGTCTGATCTGATCGACTTCAGCGCCTTCGGCTTCGACGCCCGCAGCCTGGACCGTCCCGATCCGCTGTGGACATCGTTCAAAGGCGAGCTGCCCAAGCCTGTGCCTTCGCGGCTGAGCCCGAGCACCGATTGGCTGAACAACCAGAGCGGCAAGCGCTCGTGGAACGACGGCCCATCCACGACACAAAACTGGATGAACGCAGGTCAGGATTGGGGCCAAGCACCACAGTCGACCGAATGGTTCGCAGCAGACGGCCCCATGACACGGGGCGATGGCTTCCAGGTCGTGGTCACCCGCATGGGCGATGGGCGCTTGGCCGTGTTGCGTGGACAGGCAGACCAGCGGGTGCCGGTTGGCGAGACATCGATGATCCTGATCGCCCCCGATGCCTTTGCGCACGTTAGCCCCGACGCCGAAGTGCGCCTCGCGCTGACCCTGGACGACGGCCAAGCTTTGCCTGCCTGGGCCCGCTTCAACGGCAAAACAGGGCAACTGCTGGTGCAACCGCCAGCGGATGCCCCTGAACAACTGGTGTTGCGCCTGACTGCCGTGGACCAAGATGGCGAAACGGTGTCGACCGTGTTCCGCCTCAGCATCAGCAAAAACCAGACTCTGCCGAACGGCCGCATGAGCTTCAGCGAAAAACTGCGCTCATCCACCAGCGTGAGCCTGGCCGCACCACTGCAACAATTGGGAGCACTTCTTCGTCATGGCTAAAACTCAAACCACTGCGCCAGAGCGTCCACCCACACCTGCGGGTGGCAACGTGCCACAGGCGCTGCTCAGCTTGCTCGAAATGGGTCGGCGCGCGCGCATGGCCAGCACGACTGACGAGTTGGCCTTCATGCTGGTCAATGGCACGCACAGCCTCTCGCCCTACAGACAAGCCGCCCTGTGGTGGTCTGACAGCGGCGTGCAAGCCTTGTCGGGCGTGGTGCAACCGGACCACAACGCACCCTATGTCGATTGGCTCAAAACCTTGTTCAAGCACGAGCCGGTTGGCGATGGGCTACCCAGCCGGGTGGCACTTGCCGAGTTGCCCGAAGAAGTGCGCAGCACTTGGGCCGATTGGCTGCCCGCCCATGGGCTGATCGTGCCCCTGGCCGGAAACACTGCCGGAAGCCCTGCCGGTGCGCTGCTGATGGCCCGTGACGAAGAGTGGACCGATGGTGAACTGGCGCTGCTGCAGGAGTGGGGCCAGATCTGGTTGCACGCCTGGCGTGCCCGCACCGCCCCGATGGGCAACCGATCCTGGCGGCAATGGCGTCAGTGGCTGAATTTCAAAGATGCAGACCGGGTGTGGTACCGCCGCAAAGTCAGCTGGGTGGTCGGCGCCGTCCTGCTGTTTTTGTTTGCCCCTGTGCGCACCACGGTGCTGGCATCCGGCGAAGTGGTCCCAGCGCAACCGGTGGTGGTGCGCGCCCCCATCGAAGGGGTGATTGCACGCTTTGATGTGCAGCCCAACACCACGGTTCAAAAAGGCCAGCCACTTTTCGAGTTTGACCCGGTGCTGATCGAAACCCGCGTCAACGTCGCACGCCAATCGCTCGAAACGGCATTGGCCCAATACCGGCAAACCAGTCAGATGGCCTTGACCGATCCCAAATACAAAATTGAACTGGCCAGCCAAGCTGGCAGCATCGAAGAAAAACGGGCCGAGTTCGAGTACCTCAAAGACCAAAAACAGCGCTCTACCGTCAAGGCCCCAGCCGAAGGCGTGGCGCTGTTCGACGACCCGTCTTCGTGGGTGGGCAAACCGGTTGCCATTGGCGAACGCATCCTGCGCATCGCCAAAACCGGCGACGCGGAAGTCGAGGCCTGGTTGCCCATCGCCGATGCGGTGGACTTGAAGCTGGGCGACAGCATCGTTCTTTATCTGCAATCCGACCCACTGTCACCAGTCAGCGCACAGCTGAACTTCTTTTCGCACGAAGCCGTGCAGCGCCCTGATGGCGTCTATGCCTACCGCGTCCGCGGCACCATCGACCCCGAGCAATCACCCCGTGTCGGTCTCAAAGGCACCGCCAAAATCACCGGCCGCTGGACAGTCCTGAGCTATTGGATTTTGCGCAGACCCCTGGCCGTGATCCGAACCACACTGGGCATCTGACATGGCACTGCCCTCACTGCGCGAAGAACTCGACCTGTTCGAAGGCCCCAAACTGGCCAACGGCCAGCCCAGCTGGGTCTTGCAAGACCCGGTGCGCCAACAATTTTTCAGGATCGACTGGCTCACCTTCGAAATCCTTAGCCGCTGGCACCTGGACGACGGCCCGGCGATTGTGAACGCCATCGAACGTGATACCCCGCTGGAAGTCAGTCTGGATGACCTTGAGCAAACCCTGAAATTTCTGACCGAGCAACAGCTGCTGCGTGTGGACAGCGCCGAAGGCATCCAAAAAATGGCCGAGCGCAAACTGGCCGCGCAAAACACCTGGTGGCAATGGCTGATTCACCACTACCTGTTTTTCAGATTCCCACTGGTGCGGCCTGACCCTTGGCTCGACAAAACGCTGGGCATTGCCGAAGTCTTTTTTTCGGCCAAATTCCGCTGGTTCACACTGGGGGCCTTTGTGCTGGGCATGACTCAGGTAGTGCAGCAATGGGACGTCTTTCACGCCTTCTTGCTCGACACCTTCACCCTGCAAGGCCTGGCCTCGTATGGTGTGGCACTCTTCATCGTCAAGGTTTTGCACGAGTTGGGCCACGCCTATGCCGTCAAACGCCACGGTGGGCGTGTGCCCACCATGGGTGTGGCTTTTCTGGTCATGTGGCCCATGGCCTACACAGACACCAACGAAGCCTGGAAAATCCCCGACCGCCGCAAACGCCTGCAAATCTCCGGTGCAGGCATCGCCACCGAAGCCATGCTGGCCGCCTGGGCCTTGCTGGCCTGGTCCTTGTTGCCCGACGGGGCCTTGCGCTCGGCCATGTTTTTTGTGGCGTCTGTCAGCCTGGGCATCACCATCGCCCTGAACGCCAGCCCCTTCATGCGCTTCGACGGCTACTTCATCGTTTGCGATCTGCTGGAGATGCCCAACCTGCACCAACGCAGCTTTGCCTTGGCGCGCTGGCGCTTGCGCGAGTGGCTCTTCAAGCTGAACGAGCCCGAACCCGAAGTCTTTCCGGCCTGGAAAAAAACCGGCCTCATCCTGTTTGCCTGGGCCACCTGGCTTTACCGGCTGGTCTTGTTCATCGGCATCGCCTTGATGGTTTACCACCTGTTCACCAAACTGCTGGGCGTGGTGCTGTTTGCCATCGAAATTTATTGGTTCATCTGGTTCCCGCTGCGCAGTGAATTGCGCGAATGGCTCACCCGCAAAGCGGCCATCGTGCAAAGCCAGCGCGCCAAAGTCACCGGCGGCGTGGCCGGCTTGCTGCTTGTGCTGTTTGCCATCCCGCTGCCCACGCATGTCTCGGTCTCAGCCCTGTTCAAGCCCTCCGAAATGTGGCCCGTGCACGCCCCCGGCCCGGCCGTGGTGGATGTGCTGCACGCCCACCACGGGCAAGAGGTAAAGGCAGGTCAGGCTCTGGTCAACTTGCGTGCCCCCGATGTGCTGCTGCAGATGAACATCTCGCAATCGCGCTGGCAACGTCTGAACTGGCAAGCCAGCACTTCGGGCATGCCCGAGGGGCAGCAAGGCACGCCGCTGGCGCTGTCGCAAACGCAACTTAAATCGGCCCAAGCCGAGTTCGACCGTGCGCAACAAATGCAGAAACGCTACCAACCGCATGCGCCTTTTGCGGGGCGCTTCTTGCTGCATGACCCGGACATGCAAGCCGGTCAGTGGCTGGACAAAAACGAAAAAGTGGGCACGGTGATCGGCCATGCGCCTTGGCGCATCGAGACCTGGGTCGACGAAGAGCAGGCACGCCGCATCACGATCGGCGCGACTGCCCAATTCATCGCACCGGGCTTGCCACACTCCCTGAAGGCCCAAGTGGTCAGCATCGACAAAGACACCACGCGGGTACTGCCCGACGGGCAGCTCACGGCACCCCAAGGCGGGCACATTCTGGTGCGAGAGCAACAAGGCAAATGGCTCCCCGACCAAGGTGTTTACAGGGTCAGTCTGACATTGAACGAACCCTACACACACGAACTCATGGCAGTGCAACGCGGCATGCTGTCCATGGACGCGCAAGCGCACTCACTGGCGGGGCAATACCTGCGGCATGCGCTGGCGGTGGTGATCAGAGAGCTCAAGCCTTGACCATCCGACTGGACTCTTCAATCGAAACAGAAGATCTATGCAGTTCACTCACTTGCTGCTCTTTTTTTGAGGTCATTGACCAACGCATACAAATAAGGGAGGTCATTGCAAACGGTTCTCCACACCATTTCAAAATCCACTTTGTCATAGCCGTGGGACAAGCGATTGCGCATGGCATACATGACCTGCCATGGAATTTCGTCATTTGCTTGCGCGAAAGCAGCATCCACACGTTGAATGTTGTTTGCAGCTTCACCAATGATCTCAATGTTGCGGATCACTGCATCCTGAATCAACTCACTGCTTAAAAATCCGAGCTCGTCCACAACTGCCGTGTGACGTTTGATGCGCTCAATGGCAGCAAGAATATGACCCAAGTAATCAGGCAAGCGCAATGCCTTGTTCATACGGGAACGGCCTCGGCCAATACAAAGTCTCGAAACTTTTCAGGTAGCGCCTTCGGGGTCAACACATCGACCGAAACGCCCAAAAGTTTTTCCAGCTCGACCTGAATCTTGGCCACATCCATCAATGTCGTGTTTGACGTCGGGTCAATCAGAATATCGAGATCGCTGCCTTCCTGGTCTTCGCCATGAAGTACAGAGCCGAAGACTCGGGCGTTGCAGGCGCGGTGCTGCAGCACAACGCTGCGAATTGTTGCGCGGTGAGACTCAAGTGCAATCGATGGTTTCACGGGGCATTCTCCAAAGTCGACGTTCAATTAGGCCACATCAACACGTGTGGCAGGCTATCACACCCCACACAGGAACTTCAACATTGAGTGGTCGTTTGAAAGCAGCAAAGGCAGCTGAGACATAGCTCATGGTCAGCGCCTTTTCAGCGGGGCATTGGCCCACACACCCAGCCTGATCATGATGGTTCGCCTTTTGCGTTGACGAGCCGATCATCCGACACCCCAAAGTCAGGTCGCCCACCCACACGGGCCGTGCGCTGCCCCAACGCTTGGGCGTGAGGCAAAGCCACAAGGTCAAGGCTCAGCCCCAAACCACTGATCAGTCTCACGAGCTTGCCCAGACTGCAGTTTTGCGGGGCAGACTCTGCATCGCGGATAAAAGAAGCGCTCACACCACAAACAGACGCCGCCTCCTCACGAGAAAGCTTTTGTCGTTTGCGCTCGATTTCCAGCGCCTTGGCCAATTCACTCAGGCCGGACTCTTCAATGATCATTTTTTGACCTCATAGGGTCATACAATGGCATGAAATCCACAGCCTGTCAATAATTTATCCTCATGAGGTCAAATTTTAATGAATCCCGGTGTATTTGAATTGATTTGACCCCATGAGGCCAAAATAAATCACAAGACGTAGAGGACGATCCACTTTTGCAGGTCAAGCCACATAGACGGCCTGTCCCTCAACGCTCGCGCAGCGCCTGCGTCACGTTTTGCAAAGGCCGGAACAGGTACTCCAGTACCGACTTCTGGCCCGTCTTGATCTCCACAGTCGCCGTCATCCCCGGCAGCGGCTGCATGCGCAGCCCGTTGCGCTGCCAGTTGGTTTCGGTGATGCGCACCAGCAAGCGGTAGTAGCCCTCTTCCAGCTCCATCGCCACACCCGGGCGGCGCTGCTTTTCATCGCGCATCGTGTCGGGGCTGATGTGCTCCAGCACGCCTTCAAGCCCACCGAAACGGTTGTAGTCGTAGGCCGTGAGCTTGACGGTGACCTTCTGATTGTTTTTGAGGAACGCCACCTCTGCAGGCTTCACATAAGCCTCCACCAGCATCTGGTCCTGCGTGGGCACGATCTCCAAAATCGGCATGCCCGCCTGCACCACACCGCCGATGGTGGTCACCTGTACATTCTTCACAATGCCATCCATCGGGGCCTTGATCACGGTCCGGATGAACGCATCTTCTCGGGCCGAAGCGTTCTCGCGAGTTTGCGACAACTCCGAGTCCACACGCACCAACTCGTTGGCCGCATCGGTGGCGTAGCGATTCTTGCGCTCACTCATTTGCCCCATCAAATCAGCTTGCTGACGCTTCAGGCGCAACAACTCCACCTCCGAAACCACCCCCTGTTTGGTGAGCGGCTCGGTCATGGCGATTTCTCGATTAAGCGCCTCCAGTGAACGCTTCAAACTTGACTGCGCTTCGTCCAGCGACTGCTTGCGGGCAGCAAATGCCTGACGCTCACGCGAAGCCAACGCAGATGGAATGTGCTTGCCAAAATCCAGCCCCCGGCCATACGCCTCGGCACGCAAACGCACCGCCAGTGCTTCAAGTGCCAGCTTTTTTTCTTTGGCCTCGCGAAACACTGGGCCCGATCGGCCATCGTCCAAGCGAATCAACACATCGTCCTTTTTGACCACCGCCCCCTCGCGCACCAAAATCTGGCTCACCACGCCAGAGTCCAGGCTCTGCACCACCTGCTCACGGCTGGCCGGAATCACCTTGCCCTGCCCTTTGGTCACCTCGTCCAACTCAAACCAAGAGGCCCAGGACAAACCCACCACCAAAGTCACCACGGTGGACCACAACAGCCACTGGCTGGCGCGGCGTTCCTCTTCATCTACCGTCAGGATGCCAAATTCTTTGCGGCTCATGCTGCACCTCCGGGTGTGGCAGGGGCTTTCGCAGCAACCGAAATGCCCTTGCTCAGTTTTTCAATCATCTCGGCCTTGGGGCCTTCCACCACACACTGGCCTGCGTCGATCACGGCAATGCGGTCCACCCACTCCAGCAATTGGGTGCGGTGGGTCGACAACACCAAGGTTCGCCCCTGCAGCCACTGGCCCAGCACCGCGATCACGCGGGCCTCAGTGTTTTGGTCCATGTTGGCGGTGGGCTCGTCCATGAACACAATGGCCGGATCGCGCAACATCAAACGGGCCAAAGTCACCAACTGGCGCTGCCCGCCCGACAAACCACCCCCCGCTTCGGTCAAAGGCATGTCCAGGCCCTTGGGGTGCGCCGCCACCATGTTGTACATGTCCAGCGTCTGCAACACCTGCACAATCTTGGCGTCCGAAATCCAGCTGTCCGACAAAATCAGGTTCTCACGCAAAGTGCCCATGAACAACTGTGGGTCCTGCGACACATAGCCAATGCGTGCACGCAACTCGGCCGGGTCCAACTGGCGCATGTCAATGCCATCCACCCGCACACTGCCGCCCAGCGGGTCGTACAAACCTGCCATCAATCGAATCAACGTGCTCTTGCCACTGCCCACACGTCCCAGCAAGGCCAAATGCGAGCCAGCTTCAAGCCCCAAATTCAAACGGCGGATCACCGGCATGCGCGACTCACCCGGATAGGCAAACTCCAAGTCCAAAGCCTCGATGCGGCCTTGCACCTGCTCGGGCACCACATAACGTTTGCCCACTTCGCGGTCGCGCGGGCGCTTGATCAAGCCATCCAGTGTTTCCAGCGAAGTACGCGCCTGCTGAAAACGTGCAGCCAAACCCATCACACTGCCCAACGGCGAAATCGCACGGCCCATCAAAATCACGCAGGCAATCAAGCCGCCCAGCGTCAACTGGTTGGCGTGGATCAGGTACACGCCCCACACCACCATGGCCACCGTGGCCACCTGAGACAGCGTGCTGATGAAACCGGTCACCGCATTCGAGAGAGAGCGGATCTTGCGGTACGAATCGGCCCCGGCCAGGTTCGACTGCTCCCAGCGGCGCTGCAAATAGCCTTCAGCGTTGTGCGCCTTGAGCAACTCCAAGTTCAGGACAGCCTCGACCAACACGCTTTGCTTGTCGCCCGACTCCTTCATGTTCTCGCGCATGGCCACCATCAAAGGCTTTTGCACCCACCATGCCAGCAGCAGCACCACAGGCACTGCCAAAGCCGGAATCCAGGCCAGCGGCCCGCCCACGATGGCGATCAGCAAAATAAACACCAGCACAAAGGGCAAATCGGCCAAAACCACCAGCGATGCCGAAGAGAAGAAGTCGCGCAGCGCTTCAAAGTCCTTCATCGAACTGGAAAAAATGCCAATCGACTGCGGCCTGTGCTCCAAGCGGATCGACATGATCTCGCGCAGCAACGTGGCATTGATCGCCAAGTCTGCCCGCTTGCCGCCCAAATCCACCAAGCGCGCCTTGAGCCAACGCATCACATACTCCAGCACGGCCGCCACCAGTGTGCCAATGGCCAGCGTCCAGAGCGAGGCATACGCCTGCGTGGGCACCACCCGGTCGTACACGTTCATCGTGAAAAACACACTGGCCAGCGCCAGAATGTTGGCCACCACCGTGGCCAACATGGACTCGACATAAAAATGCCGAAAGCGCCACAGCGTGCCCCAAAACCAGTCAAACGCCGCGCCCTGCATGGGTGTCAATGTTTGGTCGGCGCGTTGCGGCGGCAGCTTGACTACCAGCACCTCGCCTGTGGCCAGCGCATCCAACTCGGCCACCGGCATCACCAACTCTTGCTGCCCCGTCTCGGGCGACAAAATTTGGGCTTGGCCTTGCTCGATGGTGCGCAGCACACAAGCCCGTCCGTCTTGCAGCGGCACGATGACCGGCAACACATAACCCGGCACAGCGCTCGGCTTGCTGCGCGACCAAGCCGCCAACAAGCCATGCTGGCGGGCCAAGTCGGGCATCGACGCCGCAGGCACATGGCCGTTGTCGTCTACCGCAAAGCCCACCCGCAAAGCGGACACATGCACGGGCAAGCCCAACAAATGGGATGCCAAAGCCAGGCAATGCAGCAATGGGTCGGCCCCCATCGGGGCCGACGCTGCCAGCGTTTTTTGAGGTGTGGCACTCATTGTCATTTTTCTCCCTTTGAAACCATCCAAACAGGCAAGTCGAGCACGACCTGCGACCCACCGCCATGCGCACGATTGCGCCACAGCAAAGTACCGCCGTGTTGAACCGCGATGCGGCGAGAAATGGCCAAGCCAATCCCCATGCCGTCTTTTTTCGTGCTCGAAAACGCCACATCGTTGCTGCCGAGCAACTGCGCAGAAAACCCAGGGCCGTCGTCCTCCACCACCACCTGCAGTCGCTCATCCACGGCCAGCACATGAATGCGGATATGCACAGACTTGCCCGGCACTTGCGCCTGCAACGCGTTGCGTAAAACATTCAGCAACACCTGGGACAACTGCACAGAATCCCCCATGACCATGGGCGACAGCACGTCGGTGCGCACCTGAATGTCGGCCGCATCTTGGCGCTCTTGAGCGGGCAACAGTTGCAGAACATCCTGCAGCACGACCAACAAGTTCACAGGTTTGAAGTCAGGTTCTGCAGGTCGAATGAAATTGCGAATGCCTTTCAGCACGTTCGAGATACGCTCAATATGAGCCAGGATCTGTTCAACTTGGCTCTGCCTCGAATCATCCGCAGCACGCATTTCATGCCGCAACAAACCCAGCTCCACAGTGACCGCCGTCAACGGCTGCGCCATTTCGTGGGCCATGGCCCCCGCCAGCTCACCCATGCTGCGCTGACGGTCCAAGTTGGCAATTTGCTGACCCAGCAACTGACTCGTTTGCTGTGACTGCATCGCCACTTCATTGGCCACATACCGCCTCGTAGACCGCTCCAGGTACAAACCCAAAATGGCCACGCTGCCAAACACCGACATCACAAACAAACTGGAAGTCGTGAGCACACTGTCCCAATTGACCGCTAAGGGGTCGGTCGAGCTCATCCCCAGCAACACACGGGCAGCGCGGACCAAGGTGGCCACTGCACCAAAAACATAGACCAGCGCCAACCACTTGGCACTACTGCTGTCTTCCTTCTTGTGTACCTGCCAAGCCAACCATGCCGTCCAGGCAAATAAGGTGCCCATGGCCAGCAATACCCAGCTCAGGCGCAACACCGCGCTGTCCAAGCCCACACGAAAAAACTCCTGCACGGTCAAGATCATCACGCCTGCCAGCAATGCCATGCGCCACGCTGAGCGCTGGCCCAGTTCCATGCGCAAACCCACCACATGCATCAGGTTACCGCCGTAGAAAAATGCATTCATCACGCCAAAAGCCACCCACCCCGGCATATCGGGTGTGCGAAACGACAGCAACAAAGACGCCAAGCCCAATCCAAAACTGCCACCACACCAAATACCCGCCGCCACAGTGCGGCTCTTGCCCATGACCACCCAAGCCGCCAAGGGCATGATCACGTACAAAAAGCCCGCTGCTAAATAGGCCGTTGCGGGGTCAAAAGAAGGTGCGTTCATGGTTGGCAATGGTCAGTCCACATGGCACGCAAAGCGCGCTCCATGTCGCGGGTGTATTGGTCCACATCCCAAGCCGGTGCCGCCTGCAAACGCGTGCGCAAACTTGCCTTGAGCTGCAGCAGCGCTTGCCGGTCGGTGGCCATGCGTGCGGCAATGTCCACATAAGCCTCGTCGCTGGCCGCCACCCACTCGGGAAGACCTGCGGCACGCATGAAGCTCGCGCCCATGCGCGAGACAAAGTTCTGGCCTTCTTTGACCACCACCGGCACACCCATCCACAGCGCTTGCAGCGTGGTTGTGCCACCGTTGTAAGGCACGGGGTCCAGCGCGATGTCCACATCGGCGTACTCGGCCATCATGTCGGCCAGTCCCACCGGTCCGCGAAACTCAATACGGCTGGCATCAACACCTTGCTGCACAAAACGCTCCCGGAAGATGCGGATCGCCGACTCGTCGCGGAAACTCGGTGCCTTGAGCAGCAAGCGCGAGCCCGGCACCCGCGCCAACACTTTGGCCCATAAAGCGATGGTGTGTGGCGTGAGTTTGGGCACGTTGTTGAACGAGCCAAAGGTCAGTGGCCTCTGGGCCTGCGCCTGGCCATAAACCGGGTACGGGTAATCGGCCTCTGGCGCGAAGCAAAACACCGTGTTCGGCAAGCGGTACACACGCTCGGTGCAGAGCGCATCGTGCGCGGGCGGCACCACCACCGGGTCGGCCAGCAGCCAGTCGATGTTGGGCACACCGGTCGAACCCGGATAACCCAAAAACGACACCTGCACCGGCGCGACACGCTGCGCCAGCATCAGCAAGCGGTTGTGCGAGGTGTGCCCCGCCAGGTCGATCAGCACATCGATGCCATCGTCGCGCATGCGCCGCGCCAGCTGCACCGGCGTCCAGCTGGTAGCTTGCACCCAATGGTCCACGCGGCGTTGGGCCTGCTGGGTCTGGTCGTCGTGGGCCATGCCCACGTTGTAAAGCGTCACCTCAAACTGCGCCTTGTCCAGCCGCGCCAGCACCGGCTGCATGAAGATGTTCACCGGGTGCTGGTGGTGAAAATCCGCACTCAGCAAACCCAGTTTGAGGCGCTTGCCCGGCTCGCGGGCATTGGCAAACTCTGCCACAGGCCGTGCGCCCTGGCCCCAGCCTGCAAACAAGCTGCGGTGCAAATCGGCCACCTCTTGTGCCGTGAGGCTGTCGCTGTAAAGCGCGCTCATGGCCGCGCTGGAGCGCATGGCCGACTCGGGGCCTTCTTCTTCGGCCAACTCGCGGTAAAGCGCAAGCGCCTGGTCGGCATCGCCCAAGCGCCCCGCCACCGAGGCGCGCATCGACTTGGCCCCGGGCTGCGGCGCAATGGCTTCGGCCTGCGCTAGCGTTTGCAGCGCCTCGTCCATCTGCCAGCTCTCTACATAAGAATGGGCCAGGTTCCACAGCGCCAAAGCGCTGCCCGGGTGGAGCGCCACATTGCGTTTGAGCACCGCTTGCGCTTCTTCCCACAGGTTGTGGTGGAAAGACTGCATGGCCAAGCGCGTGAGCACCTCCTCGCTGGTGGCGGCCGATGCGCGCTCAAATGCGCGGTGTGCGGCTTCGGTCAAGCCCAGACGCATCAGCACATCGCCCAGGTCAATTTGCAAAGCCGCCGTCACGTTCACATCGGGCTCGGGCTTTTCCACCCGCATCAGGCCCAGCGCCTGGCGCAGCGACTCCAGCGCACGCGCCGCGTCGCCCCGCTCCAGTCGGCTCTTGGCCATCAAGGCATGCACGCGGCTGACCGGCACCGCCTCACCATCGGGCGCCTGCGTGGCCAAAGGCAAAGCGCGGTGGTAGCAAGCCGCAGCCTCGTCCCACTGGCCAGCGGCCTCCAGCGCTCCGGCCAAAGTCAACCAGCCTTCCCAATGCGTGGGGGCCACCTGGGTAGCCATGCGGTAAAAATGCATCACCTCGGCCTGGCGGCCCAGCTGGCGCGACAAATGCCCCGCCTCCAGCCAGCCCCTGAAATACGTAGGGTGCTTGCGCAGCAGCGTCGCAAAGCGCTCACGCGCCGTGCGCACTTCGCCCTGCCGCACCGCGCACTGCGCCCACAACAAAGCCACCTCGGCCGAATCTGGCGCTTGCTGCACAGCCTGCGCCAGTGCAACTTCGGCGGCCGCAAGGTCGCCGCTGTGCAACGCTTTTTTGCCCGCCTCGACCGAGCTGTTTGTTGAATTTGCCATGTCGTTTTATTTCAAAACTTTGGTACACATTATGTACAAGTCACATACCCATCTATAAACAACAAGGCTGGTGCACACCTTGCAATGTGCACCAGCCTAGCAGCCCTAAACGGCTGAAGCGCGTCAGGTCGCAGAGACCGTCAGTGCCGTGTCGATCAACAACTGCGCCGCCAGGCTGTTGTGGTTGTAGCCCGTGTAGGTGTTGCCGTTGATCGTGATCACGTTGGCAGGCAATGTGGCCGTCCAGTTGGCCAAATCGCTCAGCACCACCGTGTCACCGGCATTGCCCGTCACCATCAGCTGATTGCGGCGCACGGTGGCACCGAGGTTGCCGGTGCTGCTGTTGCCAGCGTTCCACACGTCAGCGCTGGTGAAGTTCTCCAGCAAATCGCGGGCGGTCAGCTTCAGGGTGTTGTTGCCCGAACCGGTCAGGTCGACTTTTTCCATGTTTTGCATGGCGACACCCTTGACGTTGGCCAGGTCGAGCGTGAGGCCCGTGCCGTCGAACTTCAAGGTGTCGATGCCGCCACCGCCGTCGATGCGCATCACGCTCTGGCTGGTGCCGGTCAAAGCCAGCTTGGCCAAGTTGTCGGCATTGACCTGCATGACATCGTGGCCCATACCGCCGTAAAGCACGTCTGCGCCACCGCCGCCAACAAGCGTGTCGTTGCCCAAGCCACCCACCAACTGGTTGGCACCAGTGGTTCCGGTCAAGGTGTCTGCAGCTGCCGTGCCGATGCGGTCGCCATTGCTGGCCTGGAACACGGTGGATTGCGTATTGCTGACACCGCCATAGACCACATAAGTCTTGCCGTTGTCGGTCAGGGTGGTGTCACCCTTGTAGTCGCCGATGATCACATCGTCAAAACCGTCGCCGTTGATATCGCCACCACCGGACACAGAAACGCCCATGCGTTCGTTCACATACGGGTTGACGATGCGGAAGCCCTCACTGCCGTCCAGGCTGGTGACCTGCACCGTGCCGGTGCCGGTTTTGCCAAACACAATGTAGGCCGCGCCGGCAGACGCTGCAGTGACGCCGTTGTTGACATAGCTGGCGTTGGGGTGGGTGACGATGATGTCGCCCAAACCGTCGCCGTTGAAGTCACCGGCGCTGCTGACCGCATAGGCACCGTTGTTGGTGGTGTCCAGGCCCAAGTTGATGGCAAAGCCGCCCACACCCGCCTCGACGGACGAGACGTTGACCGCATCGTTGTTGGTCTTGCCAAACACCACCCAAGCCGCGCCTTTGTTGGTGGAGGTGCCCACCAAGCCTTGGTTCGCCTGCAACAGCACATCAGCTAGGCCGTCGCCGTTGACGTCCATCACCCCGGCCACGTCCATGCCCGCATAGCCTTCGCCACTGATGCGGAAGCCTCGGCCGTTGCCCGATGCGGTCAGCGCACTGACATCGATCGAATTGTTGCTGGCTTGTCCGTACAACACGAACACACTGCCCGCCGTAGCAGCAGCGGCACCCGTGTACCAAGCCCCCAGCACCAAGTCGCTGTAGCCGTCACCGTTGATGTCACCGCTGCTCACACTCGACAACCCCGGTGTGGCCGATGTGTCGATGTTGGTGTCGGCCGTGATCATGAAGCCGTTGCTGTTGTTGGCACCAATCGCAGGCAAACTGCTGACCTCTACAGCCGCACCGGAGGCCTTGCCATAGATCACATAAGCACGTCCGTCGCGTGCCCCATATGTGGGGTTGGCCACCACAATATCGTCCAGGCCATCGCCGTTGACGTCGCCTGCATTGCTCACGCTCCAACCAGCCGATGTTGTGCCGGTGGTGTTGATCTTGAAGCCCAGTGCACTGGCGGTGTTGGTCAGGTTGGTGGCCGCCGTCAGCGCTGTCAGGTTGACCGCTGTGGTGCTGGTCTTGCCAAACACCACATAGGTGGCGCTGGTGGTGCCACCGCTGGCCAATTCCTGCGGATACCAACCCGAACCCACAGCATAGTTGGCGGCATTGGCCACCACCAAGTCAGCCAGACCGTCACCGTTGACGTCACCACCACCAGACACAGTGAAACCACTGTATTCGTTGACCGCCGTCCCAGTGATCACAAAGCCCAACGTATTGCCCACCACCGTCAAACTCGACAAGGCAATGGGGCTGGCCATTTTGCTGGCACCGAACACCACATAGCTGCGGCCCGCATAGCTGGCACCGCCAGGCGCACCGACGATCAAATCGTCATAGCCATCGCCGTTGACGTCGCCGGCATTCGACACCGCATAACCCGAATAGTTGTAGTTGGCCTCACCTTGCAGCACAAAGCCGCGATTGGCTTCGTTCGGCAGCATGTCAAAGGCGTACTTCACACCGGTGACCGTGCTGGCTGCACCAATCGCCGTGCCGCTCACGCCATCGGCCTTGAACTGCTGCACCGACACGTTGAAGGTGCCAAAGCCCTGCGCGTCCACCACCGAGTAAGGGACGGTGATGGTCGTTGGCGTGTTGATCGCCACCGCGGCGGTGAACTTGTAGGTGTACTCCTGGTTGCCCCAGGTGAACTTGAGCCAGTCGCCAGCAGCCGCCGGCGTCTTGAGCACCACGTTGAGCTGCACACCGTCGAGCGCAGCGCTGCGGTAAATGACGTTGGTGTTGACCACCTCGCTCAAGCCCGTCATGACGCTGGTGGAGCCGTTCACGTTGGAAATGATAGGTGCGTTCAGGGGCGGCGTGGTGGGTGCGGTGACAAAGTCGACCGCCGCACTGCTCACACCCACGGTGGTGAGTGGCACACCCACAGCGTTGAACACCTGGGCGGTGACACCCACCGTTTCTTTCGTGCCCGCCGCCGTGGCCGCCAGCAGCGCCGAAGTGGGTACGCTCACTCGGGCCAAACCAGCGCTCAGGTCGTCAGCAGTCAAGGTGTACAAGACGGCGGGTTGGTTTTCCCAATTCACACGCACTTGGTCGCCCACGGCCGCACCCAGGCCTGCCAGCGACACCAGCACCGGCGTGCCCGCCACGCTGGTGGTGGTGTTGACACTGCCCGTGTCTTGCGCTTCGGCCAGTGACAAGAAACCAAAGCTCGAAAGCAAATCGGCTTCTGGCAGGGTCAAAGTCAGCGATGTAAACATTGTCGGTGTTACCTGAACACCTTGTTTCACCAACACTTGACTCCGGAATGCTGCATTGGTGTAAACGTCGTAGATTCCTGCGGTTGTTGCATTGCCCGCATAAGTCACGGTGCCGCTTTCTTTGACGTAAGTCGGATAAATACGAAGCGTATCGGCACTGGTGCCATCCACAATCATTTGGTGGTAATTGACCGAGCCATCGAAGCCAGTGACCACCCCAGTCGGTGTCCAACCATTGCCTGTGTTGAACTGGTTGAAGTCGCTCAACAAATTGACATCCGGCGAATGTGCGATTTGCAAAGTGCTGCCTGTCCCTGCCAGATCAAAGCGCTCAATATTTTCCATCAACGTTCTGACGCCGCCTAGGCCAAGCATCACGCTTTCTGAAAAAACGACACTGTCAATGCCTGTACCGCCGTCAACGTGTGCAATTTTTTGGGTGTCATTGCCCACGCGCAAATAAAGTGCCCGTACGTTGTCTGCATTCAGCAAGAACGTATCGTTGCCTTGGCCGCCATACAACACGTCGGCACCACCGGCACCCACCAGGGTATCGTTGCCTTGGCCGCCCACGATCTGGTTGTTGCCACTGTTGCCAGTCAAGGTTTCCGCTGCGCCGGTACCGATCAAGTCGCCCCGGCTGGCTTGGAAGACCATGGGGTTCAAGATGCTCGGGCCGCCGTAGATGATGTAGTCCACACCGCCGGCGGTGGTGCCAGAGGCCTGGCCGACCCCGTTGTTGCTGGTGCTGATGGCGTTGGGCGAAGACACGATCAGATCGGCAAAGCCGTCGCCGTTGATGTCACCACCGCCCGAGATGCCGGTCAGCGCCTTGTCAGCCCCCAAGACACCGTCGATGCGGAAGCCTTCGGACACCTTCAAGTCGGTGAGGTTCACCGTGCCGAAGCTGGTTTTGCCATAAATCAGGTAACCACCACCACTGACGGCACCATTGAGCGTCATGGCTGTTTGACCGATCACGATGTCATCCAGCCCGTCACCGTTGAAGTCGCCCACCACTTTGGCTTGGTCGAAAACAGCGGCTGTACCCGTGGTGTTGCCCAGAATCATAAATCCGTTGCTGCTGGTGCCGGTGCTCAGCTCGGTCATGTTGTAAGTGGCCGTGGTGCTCTTGCCGAAGTTGACGTACACAACGGACCCACCGGTGGACATGACCATGTCGGCCTTGCCATCACCGTTGAGGTCGCCTGTCCCGATCATCTTGCCCTGGAAGCCCCCCAAACCGGTGATGACGTATTTTTGACTTGCATTCAAACCCGACGCGCTGCCAAAGTAAATTTCTGCCTGCGTTGGAGGGCCAGCTGTTTGTGATGAGGATGCTCTCAAAATCAAATCGTTGTAGCCATCACCGTTGACATCAGCGAAGCTGCGTGGATAGATCTGGTAAATCGTGGCCTGACGCCACCAGTTAGCATCGCCCTGTAAAAAAGTGTTCTGTCCCATGTCGCAATCGTTTCGTATGAGTATTTCTTCGTTGTTTCGCGTGTGCGCCCGGGTAGCCGTCTCGCGACCCGGGCACAGCGGAGCAGACCTACGTTCGCAGGCCTACTCCAACAACGCTGTTGGGAGGTGGTGTGTTACTTGACCGAGCCCATCGTCACACCGCGCATGAGTGTGCGCTGGAAGATGAAGAAGAAGATGATCGACGGCAGCGAGCCGAGCAAAGCTGCAGCAGCTCGCGCGGTCGGATCAGTCGTCCACTGTCCGGTTGTAATCGCGAGACCCAGCGTCACTGTCTGGTTGTCGTTAGACGGAAGCAAGACCAGGGGCAGCCGGAACTCGTTCCAGGTGTAGATGAAGAAGAACGTTGCCAGAACGAACAGGGT
>ERZ1034363.634-NODE-634-length-23203-cov-4.709245_pt1 | contig 23203 bp, 41 predicted proteins | sample MGYA00520616_ERZ1034363 | MGnify/ENA primary metagenome ERZ1034363 (study PRJEB33736, sample SAMEA104284506) | Azolla filiculoides | biome: Urban; feature: Water surface; material: Ditch water | place: Netherlands | collected 2015-10-28 | depth 0-0.1 m ... | reverse complement strand
ATTTTCGGATTGGTATATCTCATTCAATTCTTCAATAGTAGGCAATCTCCAACCAGTTTTGCCATCTATATTAAGAGAAAAGCAATACAGCTTCGCGTCGTCATGCGATTTGGTTTCAAATTCAAATTCTCTTGGTGCTATTTCAATCATCTGTTAGATCTCTTACTGGATATACCCAAACTTCTTGTGGTGCCGTTTTTCCAATGGCAAACAATTCACCATCACACAAATCGTACTGATACGCGTATTGCTGTGAATTGTTAATGTTCTTCACCGGATCAGAAGTCCAAACCCATACAGAGAAATCATCTTCGCACAACCCCCAGTCTTCTTCAATAATTTCATCGATTGTTGGCAATCTCCAACCTACCTTTCCATCTATATTAAGAGAAAAACAGTACAATTTAGCCTCGTACCAATCTAACTCAAACTTGTGATAATCATCTGGAGCAAATTCAACAGCCATCACTAAATCCTGTATTTGTTTAAAGTTGGTCTTATTATAGTGGATTGGATAGAATTGTCAACCTTAGTTTTTACTCCTTATTATAATAGGTTGGATCGCGAGCACCGCTAGGTGCGAGCAATAAAACACTTGACATTGCAAATCTACGAACTATAATAGAACCAACTAAATATATCAATACCCCACGGAGTTACCCAATGAGAATCCACGAATTACTAGAAGCAAAAAAGAAAACTGATACCAAAACTGGTGACCTTTTATCATTCACTGATGAACCAGAGTTTCAACCAGCCCCAGAGAAAGGTACGTCCAGAGCATCAATGTACTACAAGGATGTAACAAAACGATCAGCCGATCTACAAGCAGCTATCCACAAAGTCGAAGCTGGTGAAATGACAAAACAAGAATATGATAACTTAGTCAACAAAGTCAAAGCTGTATATCCATATGAAGAAGTACCAATGTATGCTGATATTGAAAAAATCAATCAAGTCATATCAAAAGACAAAACCGAAAAAGTAAAAGACCCACTTGAAATGCTACCAAAAGGATACCCAGTTGGTTTAAGATTAGACATCCCAGCATACCGTGATAAAGATACTTGGGTAGTTTCTGTACATGAACAAAAGAAAGGATGGGAAGCTGGAACTCCATTAGGATACACTTCCACTGCGGTTATCTCAAATGCAACTTTCGGTGTGCATGAAACCGCAGCAACTAACATTGCCAAAGGAAGTGTGAAAGGTACAATCGCGGTGATGAAAGGCAACTGGGTACCAATGGAATCAAAACAAGCAAAAGCCTATGCAGACAATGCCTTGAAAAATCCTGCATGGAAACAAGTGGGCATGGACCCAGAACGTCATTCTTACTTCTATGACAGAAACAATATGCAACCAATTGTTGCAGCAGAACAAGTTATACAAGTAGGTGGTTTCGTTATTGCGTATCGCCCAACCTATGCCAAAAAAGACCAATTCAAATATTGATGCCTAAAAGATAATAGATACCCGGTTGACTCATGTTGGATACCCGATTGACTCGTGATGGATACCTTATTGTTATAGCGAGTGCCGATAGGCACGAGCCATAAACCACTTGACATCCCATGATAACCAGTTATAATACCACCAACTTAACTGGAGACTAACAATGATCATCTATTATCTAATAGGAAGAACTTTCACCAATGTCGTACATCACAAGAAATACGAACAACTTGTTCTCTGGAACGACGACGAGGCGTTTAGGATGTACGACGTCAACATCGGCGATAACCCAGCCGAAATATTAGAAATCAATGGTGATTTAAACAACCTACTCTACGTCCCTATCACCCATGCTACTTATGAGCAGAAAAAACTCAAAACCCATTACACTTTAGTAACCGCAAAAGGCACGGTCTGTATCACATGGCGTGGTGAGATGCGTCACGATAAGATTGAAATTGAACCACATGCTCAACTAGAAGTTGCTCCACACGAATACAGAATAGAATTAACTTGGCAAGAAGCAAAGATGTATTGTTTTTCTCTTAATATAGATGGCACAATCGGATGGAGATTACCAACTTCGTTTGAATGGAATGCGTTGACTATCCAAGATTCAATGTGTGATTATTCATATCTTTATCCTTGGATCAATCGCCAAAACATGTGCATAACATACAGAAATGGATCTCTTGCCAGTAAACCAGGCACAATTAGACCAGTAGTTCCAGTGAGGGATTTGCAATGAATTTCGAAATAGCACCAGACTGGATCAAAGCCACTTGGGATGATGCCCGTTTGTATTGTTTCTCTCTTAATATTGATGGTAAAACTGGTTGGCGATTACCAACAGTAGGTGAATTGCATCGAATGTATAATCTAAATTTGATAAAGCCAGCAAACTGGTGGTCGTCTGAAATGACCAATAACCATATCAAATACATCTCCCCTTATGGAAAGGTTCATTACAGCACAAAAGACTATCTATTTGGTGTTTGTCCAGTTCGTGATCTAAAAGATAATAGTTGACTTTAAACAAATCATCTTTTAAAATACGCCCAACTCAACTACGAAACTAGAAATTTAAATTAGGAGATTACCCATGTTTACACACGAAAGCCTTATTATGTTTTACAACGATAGAAGAAACCACAAAGAAACCTCTACGAGAAAACAATTCTCCGTAGTTAAATCAGCAGGTAGTAGATGGGAATTCTACGATTCATACATTATCGCAGAAGATTTGAGAATGCTTGTAGAAACGTATGCAGTTGAACATAACATGATAACATCAATTAGAGCAGAACCAAGAGGTAAAAATCTAATTGCCGTTAAGAATGGGCTATTCTACAAAGAACATTATATCGTTACCCCTGATGTTCGTCGTTGCTCTAAAGCTGCAATGCAAACCCAGCACAAATCTGTTAACCTACCTTCTGTTCTACGCGAAATCAAGGAATATTTCGATTGTAAACTATACAACGCATTTGAAGGTATGACTATTTAATGTTATTATCGCGAGCACCGCTAGGTGGTATTATATTGTTGCGAGCCGCAAGGCGAGCTACTGTAGTATATTTTTAAATGTGCGAGCTAATGATTGGATAATGTGTTCGCGAGCCGTAAGGCGAGCTATTGAAGGATTTAATGTGATTATTGCGAGCACCGCTAGGTGCGAGCCATCGTAGTAGAATATGGGTGTTGCGAGCACCGATAGGTGCGAGCCATAAAGCTAGACAAAAACAGATTGACTTACTTTCAAAACCGGGTTACAATAACCTTTCTTACAATTTAAAACTTAGGAGTTACAACATGATGGTACCTATGGTAGTAGAAAAAACGAGCAAAGGATCGCAAGTTTTTGATATTTTTAGTATGTGTCTCAAAGAGAACGTGGTGTTTATAAATGGGCCTATTGCAACCGAGATGAGCCATGTAGTTGCTGCACAGTTATTATATCTTGAATCAGTTGACCCAGAAAAACCCATTTATATTTATATTAACTCATTCGGAGGAGAATGTAGAAGTGGTTTATTTTTGTACGATACGATTCAGCACATAAAAAATCCAATAAAAACAGTGGCTTGTGGCGCGGTTTGTAGCATGGGAAGTTTCTTAGCAAATGCTGGTTCTCCCGGTCATCGGTATATTCTACCAAATGCAGCGGTCATGATTCACGCGGTTCGCGGTGGGTCAAACGGAAGTGTTCACGATGCTATGATTCAAATGGAAGAAATGGTAAAATTAAACGATAAACTAACCGAATTATATGTGAAACACAATTCAAAAGGTAAAACTATTGAAGATTTCAAACAAGCGATGTCTCGCGATTATTGGTTAAGTGCAGAAGAAGCAATCGAATTTGGATTAGTTGACTCGATAATGACTTCAAGAAAAGAGTTACCACTCTAACTGAAAAAGGCCAGCATTAAGCTGGCCTTTTCTTTATCTACTTCTTCTTAGCCTTTTTCTTCAACTTCTTTTGAAGTTTCTTGGCTTCTCTTTCTATACGTTTTTCTGCCTTGACCTTAGCCGACCAATCATATTCCCACATAACAACCAAGTTATAACCAAAATCAATAATCTCTTGGTCCATCCTACAAGAATGTTCGTATAGCTCACCAAATGTCTTATTATGCTTTTTACTAAAAGCGGATGGTTCATATATAACTGGATTGCCATGATAATAGTCTCCGTGGAATTGGTATATTGTATTAGTTTCGATACAATACCCATCAACCGGTCTTGTTCGTTTTTCCGGTAATCTGAATTCTCTAACTAAATCTATCCCTAAACTATCTAACCATGCGTTTGCTGGTTTAGAACCATTAACGCAACTATTCTTAACTTTAGGTTTCGCCTTCTCACATTCTGGGCATCCATACTTATAATGCTTACCAACCAATATTGAAAACTCGCCATGATCTGGGCAGATAACAGTTATCGGGACATTCTTGGCATCACCCACTAGCACCACTTTAGAATAATCATACTTACAATCATGTATCAAATCTAATTTTTCAACCAAGTCTGGTAATTTTAAACTAGAACGCTCGCCTAACGCCAGTCTGCTGCAGGTTTTGCAACCCCAACCGCAAAGGTGAGATCTCGGGGATATTTCAAAATCACCATGCAACTTACAGGTAACAATTATTTTCGTTCCATTCGATTTTACATATACCGTTTTATCATATTCATACCGGTAATCGTGTTTCTCATTTGCCTTTGTAATATATTCTTCGGTTGTCGTTCGTCTATGCGGTTTTTCTACACCTTTGGTTTGTGCGGACAGTGAATCTTTGCCACATCTTGCACATCCACCGTACAAATGAGAATGGGCTGTTTGAGTGAATATTCCATGTGTTTCGCATTCAATGTTTATCTTTGTGCTACTATCTTCATAATAACTCTCTATATCTGGATAAGTAAATTTACCGTTATGCTTTTCATCAAATCTTTTAAGCATTTCTTCTAGTGGAACTTTGCGTCTAATACTTTGTGCATCAGCTTTACAGTTAGGACACCCGTGTAAATTGACATGGTCTGAAGGTTTTTGCCAGAAAGGTCCATGGACTAAACATACCAACTCAACCTTCTTGTGCATGTGTTCATATTTTACACGCGAGTAGTCAAATTTAGGGTCCTCGATATTATTATGAACTTCGTTAAACTTTTCGATTACTTCATCATTGGACATTCTTGAGTTTTTACTATGCTCATCATTTGCGCATGCCCTGCATCCATACATCGATGTTGCATGATCGTACAATCGTTGATTAAAAATACCATGGGTTGGACAATCGATGATTACCGGTGTGTCTTTATTGGTGAAATTCACATAGGTATATTTGAACTTACCGTTGAATCTCTCGGTAGCTTGTGCTATTAATTTTAACGCGGTTTCGCTTTGACTAAATAATGTCATATTGATGTCTCCTGTTTAGACGTTGATTAGTAGTTCAAGATATTTCCCGATATCTTGTACTATGAGTATTTATCTTTTTAATCTAAAAGATGATTAAACCCAAGGAACCCGACATAGCTCGGGTTTCTTTTTGCCTAGTGGCTCGAGCCTACCGGCTCTCGCTATCCACGCTTGGCTCGAGCCTACCGGCTCTCGCTATCCACGCTTGGCTCGTCGCTATCGCGCCTCGCATACCAAGTAATAAACCATCACGCAATATTCAAAATAAATCCACCTCAAATCCTCGCAACATTCAATATAAATCCAAAATAAACCCACCATAAAAATCATTGACATCCCCAAACTTATCCACTACAATACGCGAAACTAATCCATTGGAGACCTAAAAATGATTGAAATAGGACAAGAGTCAGAATTTGAAATGTCGTATAATGAGGCATTGATGTATTGTTTTTGTTTAGGAGACGGGTGGAGATTGCCTACTAAGGAAGAATACTTTGATCATGCAGAATTTAGGGATGCTTGGTATAAAGACGATCCACTAAAAAATCGGATTGACGAAGTATACGTAACCCCAGTTCGAGACCTAAAAGATGATTGAAATAGCACCTAAATCAACAGAGATCAAAGTTAATTGGTACGATGCCAAGCTCTATTGTTTTACGTTAACCATTGACGGAAAAACAGGATGGCGATTACCGACAGTGGAAGAATTGAAACTGTTCTATACACAAATAAATGATTTAAGGGGTTGGTATTGGTCTGCCGACGAGTACGATGTCGATAAAGCATATGACGGGACCTTTCTTTCTGCACGTACGTCTGAGTATAGTCCTGAAAATAAGTATTACGATGGCAACAAAGTTAGACCCGTGAGAGATTTACTATGAATATAGAAGTCGGACCAGAATCAGACAAACTCATGTCATATAACGAAGCACGACTGTATTGCTTTTGTTTCACCCAAGATGGTAAAATTGGGTGGAGACTACCAACCAGAGAAGAGTGTGACTGGATTGGGGAGACCGCTACTATTGGAAACTGGTATCAAGATGACCCACTAAAAGATGATGCAGACGAGTTCTGGGCTGCCACGCCAGTAAGAGACCTAAAAGATGATTGAACTAGCACCAGAAGAATATTGGGTAGAATGCACTTATCCAGAAATCAAAATGTACTTGTTTTGTTTAAACATTGATGGTAAAGTAGATTGGAGATTACCCACCGATATTGAACAACGTGATTGGTATGCTGATATACCGCAAATTAGAGGTGATCGTTGGACGGTTGAAGATGAACTGGCTGTCGAGTGGTATACTGCTCGGAACCGCCGTCATTTTTTGATACCAGTACGAGATCTAAAAGATGATTGAAGTAGGTCCTAGAACAAATACGCAACTAACCAAATCGGATGCGGAATTTTACTGTTTTTGTCTTGGTGACGGTTGGCGATTACCAACGTACGATGAGTTTTACTCAATTGTTGGTATTGTCGGCTGCTATGATTTTTTCAGTGACCCAAATACCGTAAAATTATTCGTCACTCCAGTACGAGACCTAAAAGATGATTGAACCAAAAATTGAACTAGCACCCGAAAAATACTGGATTGAATGCACGTATCCAGAAATCAAAGTATACTTGTTTTGCTTGGTCATTGATGGTAAGATGGATTGGAGATTACCAACTGACCCGGAACAAGCCCAATGGCATCCAAAATTAAAACCAGAATGTTGGACCGTTGAAGATGAGTTGGGTGGTGACTATTATACTCAAGTTGGATTGGTTGGTTTGTTAGTACCTGTACGAGACCTAAAAGATGATTGAAACAGCACCAGAAGAATATTGGAAACAGTTATCGTACTCGGATGCAATATTGTATTGTTTTTCGTTGAATATCGATGGTAAGATTGGTTGGAGATTACCAACGCAAGCCGAAATACGTACTATTGTTGGATCTTCCAAATCATGGAGGTATTGGTATACAGCCGATTACGACGCTGCCAATAACATCACCGATTTTGAATTTACAATAATCCCAGTACGAGACCTGCCCTAAATACTGGCATGAAAACCTTAAAGTACTTGTTGCTGACTTATCTTTTAGCTATTGGATTGACTACTCTAGTTGACCAATACCAGCATTATAACATTCCAGTTAAACATTGGCTTGAACTAAGTGCTTTATTAGCAGTTATCCTATTCACCCATATTATTGCCCATTTCATACAAAAATGACGAGAGTATATTACGCATCAGATTTACATTTAGAACATCGAGAATTCGATTACAGTATCCTACATCCAGTACCAGGAAGTATCTTGGTTTTAGCTGGTGATATTGTTCCTACTGTTAGTTTAATGACACAAATGAACAAGTTAGATCCAACCAATAGGGATTTTATCGACTTCTTTGAGATTATTTCGTTTAAGTTTAAGCATGTCATTTACATTGCAGGTAATCATTCGTTATATGGTTCTCATTACAACTGTATCGGTAACTTAAAACGTGCATTGGCTGAATATACTAATATCCATGTTTTAGATTGCGAATCGATTACCTTAGAAAATATAGATTTTTATGGTGGTACGTGCTGGACTGACTTTAATCGAGAAGATCCACAGACTATGTTATTAGCACCGAAAACCCTAATGGATTTTCGTGTTATTCGAGAAGATACTGGTAAGTTCTTACCTAGTACTGCATTAGCATTGCACAAACAATATTTGATTGGATTAGAAAAGTTCTTGACTACAGCTAAGAATAAAACGGTAGCAGTGAGTCATCACTCACCATCGCACGCGACTATCAATCCAATGTACAAAGACCAGTACCACATGAATGGATTATTCTCGTCTGATTTAACTGATTATATGGACGGGATTGATTATTTCATATATGGTCACATGCATTCAGGCTTAGACGTTGTCCACGGTGACTGCAACGTCATTACAAACCCCCGTGGATATCCCCACGAACCAAGTCACCGGAATTTCAAATTGAGGTATATCGAACTATGACGGTACACTATACAAAACACCGTGATGTAAAGAAATCATCGTTAATCGATGGATATGGTTCTGTAACTGGGATGGAAGGACCATTCAGGGATAATCAAAACAAGGTCGTGTATTACGATCCGCTACAAGGAAAGTACCTATCGGCAAAGGAAGTCCATAGGTACTCAGAAGTGCACTAAAAGATAAGGCATCTTAGGATGCCTTTTTAGTTTTTGGCCTTGTCTTTAACTGGTAGGGTTGCTATATCCCAACAAATGTTTTTTGTCCTCGTTGAGTGATAAAACCATATGATAATCCATAAGTAGTTCCAAGTCAACTGCTAAATACAGACATGAAAAGATTACTCGCAATCAAATATCGCATATACCCGACCGCAGAACAAGAAATTCTGATGGCGAAGACATTTGGTTGTAAAAGATTGATCTATAACAAATATAAAGAAGAAAATGAACGAAGATATTTGGCAGGGGAACCGCATCTAAATGCCTTTGCTATCAATAAATTAATAACTCCATTAAAGAAAGAATTGGAATTCCTCTGCGAAGTTGATCACAACGCGTTACAAAACGCGTCAGCTGATTTAGCAACTGCATATGATAACATGTTCAAATCCCGTTCTGGAAAAAGAAAGGGCAAACGAGTAGAAAAGCCAAAATTCAAATCAAAACACGGACGTCAGTCATATCGAACACCCGGCCGAGGTACAGCAGTACTAGATAACTCAATTAAACTTCCAAAATTAAAAGAAGTAAAAGCAGTTATCCATAGACCAATCCCTGATGGTGCCGTTGTTAAATCAATAACTGTTTCTAAGAACCCAGATGGCCGGTATTATGCCTCGGTTCTAATAGAAACAAAAGTACCAACCCAAGATTACAAAAACCGAGAAGTCGGTTTTGATTTAGGTATTAAAGACTTGATGATCACTTCCAGTGGTCTTCGATTTTTAAAACCAGATGCGTTGTTGTATCATGCGAAAACCAAGCAGTTGCTAAAACGCAAACAAAAACAGTTCGCAAGAACTACTAAAGGCAGCAAAAACCACGAGAAACTACGAGTTCAAGTGGCTCGGTTATATTCCAAGATCACGCGCCAGCGAAATGAGTATTATCACATCCTTAGTAAGTACCTAGTGGCTACTAATGACGTGATCTACCTAGAAGATTTGGCCGTCAGTAATCTACTTAAGAACCGGAAACTCAGCAGAGCAATCCATGAAATTGCTTGGTCTACGCTTTCAGCGATGATCAAGTATAAAGCGGAATGGGCTGGTGTACTGGTTAAAGAAGTGGGTCGGTTTTATCCAAGTAGCAAGACCTGTTCTTGCTGCGGACATAAATTGGAATCCTTGGATTTGGCAACACGTGCATGGGAATGCCCTTCATGTGGAGAAGTCCATGACCGCGATTGGAATGCTGCCACAAATATTCTCCATGAAGGGCAACGCCTTACTTATGGAACTAAATTATCATCGCAAGCAACAGGCGATGTGGGAGTAATCCCAGAGGCTTTACTGAAAATGACTACTAAAATCGAGAGATCTACTAAAACATCAGTAGTTAGTCGTGGGAGTAAGCAAGCCCGGCGATCTTTAGTCGTCGGGTAGTTGACTCCAGCCAAATGCGTTAGGTACTAAAAGATAATCGATGCCATTATCAACAAAGAACTGACTTAAGTTAACCGTATTGGTAGCCTTGATTGCTTTTTCATTTAGGATGACGTTGTTGAATACGTATGCCGGAATCATACCATTTTGGTTATACCGGTCGATGCGTTGAATGATTTCGCTACGTTTAGCTTTAGGTACAAATTGATTAATAAACCCAAGTGCTTTATCATACTCAACGTGTGCTTTATTGGCATCGGTACCTTGGTTTAAGGTAAGCAAATATAGTTTACGTGAACCTTTGCTGTATTTTCTTGCGGTATCGTAATGGGTTGTTGCGTACAAACCAGCACCGTATTCAAATCTACCGTTTTTCTGTGGTATTAAGACTAAGTCGCTGGTTAAGTTTCCACCATGCCACAAACTCATTGTGCCTGGCTCTTTTGTCAACTCAACTGTATTTTCTGTTACAAATTCACAAATTCTCATTTGGTACTCTCTTGCTAGTATGCTGTATTTATTGTACGGCTCGTCGCTATCGCGACTCGCAACTGTATCTCTCGATTATCTTTTAGTTTGACATCCCTCATCTTTTAGTTATAATACACACATGATTGAATTTGCCCCAGAAAAATATTGGATTGAACTGGATTGGTACGATGCCAAGGTATACTGCTTTTCGTTGACAATCGATGGCAAGACTGGCTGGAGATTACCTACTTTTGAAGAGTTTGCTGATTGGATTGCCCAGTCAGAGTATGCAGGTATTCGAGAATTTAAGATGCTGGATTTCACCACCAAGATTAATTTCTGTTGGACTTCCACCGAAGATAGAGAATATCCAAATTCAGTTAAAGTGCACTGTGATCAAGGTATTATCTATAGCACGGAAGGCAAGGAATACCGAAGATTAACAAAACCAGTTAGAACTATTGACATTTCTTAAATATAGGGTATACTACGATGCAACTGACAACAGAGGAGAAACAATGTCACCGCTATTTGACCGATTTACCAATTTCTTTAAGAAAGAACCGCCAACCGAAATGACTGAGCAAGAACGTATGATGTTCTATATTGAGCAGACAATAGAAAAAAGTAAGTTGGAAGACAAAGAGCATTGCACTGTTTGCATTTTTCAAACACCACGAGAAACGCCATCTGGTGCTACGTTAGAATTGTTTCGACCAGAATTGATAATTCCAGAAGATGCCAATTACATCGAGGATCGGTTGATTAAAATGGGACATTATTGTTCTACTAAGTACAGCAGAAATTCAATAACCGTTTTCGTCTATTTTGACGAAGATAAATTTAAATTTTAAAGTTAGGAGGGTTGATGGATGACTACTGGTCATACATTGCAGTTGGAGTAAGTTCATTTGTAGTTGGTTGGGTAATATCACATTGGTATTGCATTCGAACGTTTGGTGATATATTAGAATACTTTGGTATTACCACTGAGGATTTGGAAAACATGAAAATCGAGGGGTTTCCTATCGAGCGTGCTGATGAATCAGACGAGAATGAAGTGGCTATTACAGTTGAACAAGTTAATGGTCAATTATTCGCTTATACTAGAGAAAATCCAAGATTTCTTGCACAAGGTCGTAATAGAGAAGAATTATTGGATGCACTAGGACAAAAACTTAACAATGCCACTATTCTTATTTCCGAAGATGATGAAGGCTTTCATTTAATGGTAACAGAGGACTAAACCTATGAACACAGATTTTATTATTGACATCGAACCAAAAACCGAAGAACAACGTTTACGTAATATCTTAATGGGTATTGCCACGTTAAATGCTGCTGATTATTGCACTGGTACAGAATTGCAATGGGCAGAAGCTGCCCTGTTTAGAAAGATTCGCCAAGTTGCTCACGAGGCGTTGATGGAAGAACCTATCAGTTAATGATTAATTTCCTATTTGGAAACAATTATTGGGCATTTTCCCTAATAAATACTATATTAGCACACATTCATTCTCAAAAGGAAACAATCATGAAAACGTCGAACAAAACTCGATCAACAGCTGCCCCTTACCTTTGGGGACCTGGCGAAACTACAGTGGAACCACCTTCTGCGCATACTGTTGTAGAAAATCCATGGGTTCTTTTATTGTCAACTGGCTTTGCCCTCTGGGTATTGTCTGGAATCATCGCATAAGGTTTATGGAATTTGAAATCGAAGAATTAAATGCCGAATTAAAACGGTATAAAGAAGTTGTTTTTGGGTTATCAATGGTTGTTGGTGCACTTACTACCTTAATATTAGGTTGTGCCCTTCTAACCTACTACGCTTACTACCATCTTTCTTAGAATATAGGGCTACTCCGGTAGCCCTTTTTTTGTACCAATTGAAAATAATTGTTGACATACAACTAGAAATCGAATATACTTAACCTATATTACAAATTACCCAAAAGAATTACCCGAGATACCTTGAAAAAAGGTTGACAGTCCCCATGATAAGAGTTACAATTAATCATACCCAAAAGAAGTTTATCCAAAAGCAGTTACCGAGACCCGCTCAAATCCTTACAGACACCAAGTCCATTGCTTCTATTATCTTTTAGAGACTATCTCAATACTAAATCAATTATCTTTTAGGCACCCGCCAAACTTGCTCGTCGAATTACTCGATATACAGAGAAAGACGAGAGAACTGTCAAGAAAGCCGTGCACAGGCGACCATTACGTGCCCTTAAACCCTAGTCTACTTGAATCATAGGGGATGGAAGTTCCGACGTTGACAGCGGAGATGCAACTCACTACCCCACCAGATGAGTTATGGGATACGCCTTCGTACAACCCATTTGAGTTGCAGCAAAAAGAAACACACAAGGCTAAAGATGGGTTGAGAAAACCCACGTCACGTAGATGAGGTAGCAGTTGTTTACGTGGCCACCGTCAGATTAATAAGACTGAGCTCGAGGTACCGGCTGACCGCCTCTGTAATGCTCTACTGCTGCTGTGATGCGATACTTGTACGCAGAACTTCTTGAGAATGTATCCTCCAGAATGCTTTGAATTAACCCGAGTTTTTCGGGTTAAGATGTTCAGCTCCACATACCGCAGTATTAAAAGCCTCTATTATTAAGTTCAATTAATAAATCTATTTTGAATCTATTATTGTAGGAGCCTAAAAGATAATATGAATCCTAAAAGATAATATCCCTTATAGCTGTTTACCAAATGAACCCATTAATTTTCAAGAGGAAATGAACCCGTACATTTTGAACCCATACATTTTAGAATCCCTTATAGCTGTTTCCATTTGAACCCATACATTTTAGATTCCCTTATAGCTGTTTCCATTTGAACCCATACATTTTAGATTCCATTTGAACCCATACATTTTAAAACTAAAAGATAACTTCCATAACTAAAAGAACATGTATCACATCATAATAAGATCAATAATCAAATCATCTATAAGACCATATATCACATCATAATAAGTTCAATTATCTTTTAGTAATAAACATCATCTATAAGTTCAATTATCTTTTAGGTATTATCTTTTAAATGGACAGCTACGTCCAAAATCTGGTGGGTTCAATTATCTTTTAGTTATTCCTATTAAATACTATTTGACATCATATCTAAATGCAGTTAATATCTGCATCACTTCCTATAGGAGAATTCACATGGATCCAGACTTACCAAGAGACGTAACTTTAGCTATTGCTTTTATGATTACAGTTTGCTTTGTTTACTACCTATGGGAAGAATAACCTTTTCACAAATAACCGAGAGATAAACCAATGGGCATGTTCGATTCATTTTACATCGCAGACCACGAAGAGATTCAAACCAAGCAATTAGATTGCTTACTGCAAGGGTATTCGTTAGGAGATCCAGTGCAATCATATGAAAACTTTGACGGACCAACTGGTAATTACTACTTGTATGAAGACTATGAGAATGTTGGGCTAGTAGTTATTAATAACATTTTCATCGACTGGGTTCGTACTGATGGCGATACCAGACAAGCTACTAGAGAACTATTCAATAGTTATATCGCTAAACCTGAGTTGGTGGCATTGAAGTTGGCTAATATAATTCAAGAACGGCTCTACCCAGAACGGAATAAACTCAGTGCGCAGTTGCATAAGATTCGTAGTGCAGTTCGTGAATATAATATGTACCAAGAAGACCCAACTGCAGAACCAAGATTCAGCATGCTTTTTGATGACTTTCGTAAGTTCAAAGAAGGCGAGACTCTCGAGTCTGTTATTTCCAACTACCTAAAAGATGAGGAATCCCATGAGTAACTTCCCAACGATTACCAACCTAACTGAGTTCAAATCTCAAGTAGGTGATATCAAAGGAATTGAGTTTAAAACAAATGAATACGGCTATACTGTTGCTTCTTACTACATATTAGAAAGCGATGTATTCAAGAATGAGTATGCTCGTGAATGCCGTGGTATTACATTTGACCCATCTGGTAATGTGGTATCGCGTCCATTCCATAAGTTCTTTAATTTGAATGAAAACCAGTTTACGCAAGAAGGTAACCTTGATTGGAGTTCAGTAACGTCCGTTATGGACAAAATGGATGGAAGTATGATCACACCGGTTTTAATCGATGGCGACGTTATCTTTAAGACTAAAAGATCATTCACCTCGGATGAAGCCAATTACGCCAATGAAAAGTTCTTCTACACTTCGAATCAGTACAAATTCTCTAAGTTTATGTGTAAGCAAGGCTTTACTCCCATTTTTGAATTGACTTCGCGTGCTAATCGAATTGTCTGCTCTTACAAACAACCCGAATTGACTTTACTAGCCATCAGAAATAACGCAACAGGTGAGTATTTTTCAAGGGATGAACTTGTTAGATTGGCAGTGGGTTGGGAAGTTCCGTTTGTTAAGTCGTTTATCTATGAGTACAACGAATCAGGATTAGATTGGTTTAAGCAATCCGTTATCAATGACACCAATAAGGAGGGTTATGTATTCCAGTTTTCAGATGGCCAAATGATCAAGATGAAAACTAACTGGTACATGACACTACATCATGTTGTTACTTTTACTACTGAACGCAATGTTGCTGAAATGGTTTTGTCAGAACAGGTAGATGACTTTAAGGCCTATATTGCCAGTATAGATGAACCAGATATGTTGGAAACGGTTAATCGAATTGAGAGCCGTGTAGTTTCTGAAATCAATGGCATTATTGGTGAAGTTAATGCCATTATTGATTTGAAAGAATTTGACAACCCAAAAGACTTTGCTTTGAAGTACCGAAGCCATCCGATGTTTTACTTGTTGATGAACTTGTTCAAAGCCAAAGACAATGACTATGTTGATTACTTCTTGAAATATCGGTTGAAAGCCTATTCAACGGAGTGCGTTTAATGCGAAAGATTAACGGATTTATGGTACCAGACAGCGTACCAGCCAGTGAGTTTTCGGATGAAGAGACAATCTACTATCCAAGTTTGCAACGTGTGGAAATGTATGACCAGTATCCATTCCACTTAACTGACTTAGAAGAAGATGCAGACCCAGATTTACGTACTGTATTTGACCGAGGCATAGCTTTTAAGAATGCTGACTTTGCTGTATTGACAGCAAAAGCCATGTTGGGCATCGACCCATATGTTACAACAATGTGACAGGTTTGTTACAAAATCACTTGACAACCCTAAATAGTTTATCTACAATGCCTGACTTTACCGTTGGGCATTATCTTTTAGGAGGCAACATGAACGAAATCGACACTGTTGATCTTATGATCAACGAAGCAACAAACTTATTTGGAAACTTAGAAATCACAAAATCGGAAGATACCATCACGTTAACAGAAAATGGCATCGTTTTCGGTAAAGTTAAGGCACATTTCACGACAGATAATCATTTTTTAGGTTGGGCAATTAATTGCTTGCTAAAGGAAGAAATTTGTAGTAAACTGTATCCGAAAACTTGGGAGTGTAACAAAATGGTGAACAAGGTCTTTAACACCCAACAGGATGCGTTGACGGAGTTAATCAAATTTTACGCTCGTGGATTTAAACTACTGAATAGAGAATCAGAATGCAGTCATTAATCATTTGGCTTGTAGCGGCATTAGCTGTTGCATTGCTAGGATACAAAATAGCCTATTACTTACCTTATATTTTTAGTCATATTGCCGAAATACTTGCTTACATCGCAGTTGGATTGGTTATCGCTGGTACCGGTTTATTCATTACACATTTTGGAATTATCGAGGAAAAACAATGAAACAAGAAACATTTACTATAATTACCTGTTCAGCGATGTTCACCGGAGTAATCATGGTTTTAACGGATTATAACCCCGTTTTCGGTGCATATACCACTATTTTCGCGTCAGTGGCTTACATCACTGCAATTGCCACAGGGTTTGTTAAACCAGTTAAAGAGGACTAACCAATGGCTGAAATGATCACGTTGCAATCATTTGATGGAAATCCGTCTGGCAATAAGTTGGTTATCTTTAACTTTGCCAAAGACGAAACTGGAATAACAAAAGCATTAGTGGATGTTACTGCCAGTGAATCTAATAAAGGTAAACTTGTGTTTCATATCGTTTTTGATATCAATGACAATATCAAACATACTAAGTTTACGGATGCCAATAGCGAAGTTGAAAACATTCGCGTTATCAAAGTTAATCTACCAACCGCAGTACGAGAAACCTACGAGATTTACGCAGGTGAGATGATTCGTTACCTAGAAGAGTTGATCTTCGAAGAAGACTATCGCTGGCCAAACGTTGTTGTTATCGATTCGTCAGATGAGATTGTTGGTACTAACGTGGTAAATAAGTTATTGAAACTGGTAGAGGATACCAATATTGATATCTATGCTGCCACTCGGTTGAGAAGTAAAAACTATCGTGAAGGAAACGTATGAGATACTTAATCTTATTTTTGTTGGCTGGTTCTGTTATGGCAGCAGATTTCGAAGTAGACCCAATCCAATACGACATCCCAGAATCTAAATGGGGTAAAGCAGAATGGCGTGTATACAAAGGTCATTGCACCGACCCAACGAATCTATTTGATGTCTGCCCAAGTAAAGGTGCTTTGCTTTTTCAACAGAAAGTCGCTGACTACAAAAAGAAAGTTGCATTGGCTGCTGCAGAGAAAGCAAAAGCGGCAGTAAAGGTGAAGGTAAAAGCCAAAGCTACCAAACCGGTAACTAAACATGTTTAAGATTCCACCGATTGCGGTGGTTGCTAGTTTAGTTTTGGTGCTAGGATGTTTTCTATTATCTTTTAGAAATCGATGGCTGGGTATTGGGTTTGCCATTATCGCTGCCAGTATATTTTTCACGATGTTCTTGCTCTACTTAGAAGCGGAATATTTAAGTTTACTTCTAAAATAATACTTCAATATGGCGGGATTTCACAGAAATTCTGCCACCAACCCCTTGTAATTTTCAAACTCGCAAACTGGCAAAACCGGCTAAATACATAATACTAAAGTCTAAAGTCAGTGAACACTGCCCATTTACGAGAAAGAACCCAATGCGTGCGAAAGAATTTATAGTTAACGTTAACGTGCCGATAAAGATTAAACTCGGCGGTAACGGAGAACCCGTACTTGATATGCCTGGATACCAATCCAAGGAATCATCGCGTTCGTCTGATATGCCTATTGCTAAATTACCTAAAATTGCAGCAAAGGACCCACAAGAATTGGATGCGAATCCAAAGTTTGTGCCACCATTACAACAACAAATCGAAATACAAAAAGCATTGGCTGGTAAACAAAGTCCTATTATTCAAGATTTGCTTCAAGATGAGAACGAACCTGAAGAAGATTCATTCTCTTATGACGATAACGAAGACGATACGCGCCAAATAAGAAACAGATACTAATCACTGGAGGGATTGAAATGGCCATTCAGAAGATTAAAGGTGGGAGAGTAAACAATGTAATTGCCGATGACCATATCGGTGATAAAGGTTCTTTATTTTACAATGAAGACTTAGGTGACTTGCGTTTATCCGACGGTATTACAAAAGGTGGTATTCCGTTAACATTTAATTCATCCGGTGTGTTGAGATTAGCACCAGCTACTAGCAATACTATCGGTGGTATTATCGTTGGCGATGGTTTAAAAATAGATTCGGCTGGTGTTGTTAGTGTAGATTTACAACCAGAAAATACACCGCTTGCAACTACAGAAACACCTGGTAGTGTAATTGTAGGTAATGGGTTATCGGTGGATTCATCTGGTACACTAAGTGCTGATACACAACCAGTCCCAATGGCATCAAGAACTATACTCGGTGGTATTAAAATCGGTGATGGGTTTGTTATTGACGAGAATGGAGTTTTAGGTGTTGCTACATTTCTTAACACTGATGGTGGTAGTGTATCCACTGTATATGGTGGTGTAAATCCACTTGACGGAGGTGGCATCTAATGGCAGTCTCGATTCAGCTTAGACGTGGTCTAGCTATAGAATGGGAAATTGTTAATCCTATTCTAGCACAAGCCGAGTTAGCATCCGAAAGTGATACTGGTAAATTCAAACTTGGTGATGGTATACGTGCTTGGAACGACTTACCGTATTCATCTGGACCTCCTGGTCCACAAGGTCCACAGGGTATACAAGGTCCTGCTGGTCAAGACGGTGTTATTGGTCGTGACGGTTTAACCGGTCCGCAGGGTGAAACTGGTCCACAAGGACCACAGGGTATTCAAGGTGAAAAAGGCGACAAGGGTGATCAAGGTGACATTGGTTTAACCGGTCCGCAAGGTATTCAAGGTGAAGTCGGTCCTATTGGACCCGCAGGTCCACGGTATACCTTACCAAAAGCAACCGATTGTAATCTCGGTGGTATCATCATTGGTGAGGGGTTACTTGTTGATGCCACTGGTAAAGTTTCAGTTGATCCAAGTTATGCAAATACCTTATCGGTATTAGTTGATGAAGATTTGCCTGCTGGTTCTTATGTTAATATCTTTAGTGATAATGGCGTTGCTAAACTTAGATTGGCAAGTGCAGTATCTATCGAGTTTCAGGCATACGGTTTTGTAACCGAAAACTGGTTAGTTGGCGATATAGCCTTAGTTTACCTGCAAGGTAAAAATGATATCGATGTTGAAGTTCCAATTGGTACTTTATTCTTAGATACAATTCCTGGTCAATATACTGATATCCCACCAGTTGGTGCTGGGCACATAGTACAGAAATTAGGGTATTCATTCTGTGGGTGTGCAATCCAAACGGAAATTGGATTAGTTATCGAATTAGCTACACAAGCTATTTCTGGTTCAAAAAATGTTTTAATCTTAGACGGTGGTGAAGTACGTGAATTAGCACCAGATGAATCTATTGCTAGTGCGACATTTAGCCTAAAAACAACAGACAAAACACAAATTATAAACAATCGTATTCCATTGCCAACAAAACCATTTGGTGATGTTGCATTTCAATTAATGCAGGTTTTCGATAATGGTATTTTAACTGAATATGATGGAATAACAACAATAGAAGAGTATGGAGTTTGGTACGCGTGCCTCAACGAGAGCACTGTAATCGAGGGGCTCGGAGTAGTCTCCTATATTTCAAAGGACTGATAATGATTATACGTGATTTTTATTTTGCGGCTTGGGCTATCGAGGCCAAAGGCGTGGGATTTAGCATTGCAAGTGGTAAATTGGATTTACAGGTTAATTCTATCCAGCTTACCGAGTTAAAAGAGGAATATTCACGTACACATAAAAGTATCTTTGATAGAGTACGTATGCTCGTGAAAATGATCAACCGATCAATTTAATTTTGAGAAAATGCTAGAATTTGACTATATTCTGGCATTTTTTGTTTTACGTATTAAATACTTGTATCAATCACAATTATCTTTTTTGGTAATTAGATCATCCCGCTTGCTATTGTCAATGATGACGATACAGCCACTCTCAGTTCGCTAGTCTATTGGAAAAACTAGGCCACAAATATGGAGATTTATAAATGGCAATTATCGTACGCAATAAAAGCACCATCTGGGGCTTAAACGCTGATTTGGCTGCATTACAAGCTGCTGATACAGCAGAATTAAACCGCGCAACTGCTGCGGAATTAGTATTAACTAACGGTTTGGCACAAGAAGTTCTTGACCGTATCGCTGGTGATGTTGCTGTTTCTGCTAGCTTAACAACTGAAGTTAACCGTGCAACTGCTGCTGAAGGAGTTTTGACTGCAAACTTCGCTAAAGAACAACTTGACCGTATCGCTGGTGACGTTGCAGTTGCTGCTGACCTTGCTTCTGAAGTAACTCGCGCTACTGCTGCTGAAGGTGTATTGACTTCAGGTTTGAGCACATTGCAATCTTATGTTGACACAACTGTTAACAGTGCAATCACTACTTTAACTTCTGACATTGCTGATGAAACTACTGCACGTATGGCTGCTGATGCAGCTGAAGTTATTGCACGTGACGCTGCTATCTTAGTTGAAACTAATGCTCGTATCGCTGACGTTTCTGACTTGACAGACATGATCAACTTCGTTAAAGAAAACGTTGATCCAGCTGCAATCGATTCATTAACTGAAATCATCACTGCTTTCCAAGCTGCTGATAGCGACATTAATGGTGCAATCACAACTTTGGCAAACGCTGCTGGTGCTGACTTAGATGCAGAAATCGCTCGTGCTGAAGCTGCTGAAGCTGCAATCGCTGCTGACTTAGCTGCTGAAATCGTATTGGCTCGTGCAAACGAAGGTACATTATCTACTGCAATCACTGCTGAAGCTACTCGTGCAACTGGTGCAGAAGCAACTTTAACATCTAACCTTGCTTCTGAAGTTACACGTGCAACTGCTGCTGAAGGTGTATTAACTTCTAACTTAACTACTGAAGTTAACCGCGCTACTGCTGCTGAATTAGTATTAACTAATGACTTGGCTGCTGAAGTTACTCGTGCTACTGCTGCTGAAGGCGTTTTAACTGCTGACTTAGCTACTGAAGTTGCTGCTCGTAAAGCTGGTTCTTCTATTCCTGTATTAGAAAGCGTTGTAGTTGCTGGTAACAACATCATGTTGACTTCTGCTCCACAACAAGGCGTTAACGGTATCTTAAACTTTGCAACTGTTCGTTATATCGATGGTAATGGTCTTGCGTATGACGCACCTGTTACTGCTGGTAGTTCAGACAAAGAATTCATCGTTTCTGTTGATTCTAGCAACCAATGGGATGGTTTCTCAGTTTTCGTTCAATACGTAAAAGCTGCAGTTTAATTATCATTTGATTTGGAGTAAACTCGGTTAACTCCAAGTCTGCTATACACAATCCCGGTACCGAGACCATTTGGTACCGGGATTTTTAATGTAAAACATTTACACATAAAGGAGATATAAATGGCTATTATTATTACGAATGACGGTGATAAAATAGTAGGAACAATCGCAGACCGTAATGCTATCATCAGAAAATTTGATGGCATGAAGGTTAGAGTTTCAGACTCAATTGCAGACGTTCTTACTGGTGGCGGTGAAGCAGAATACGAATGGAGCGTTGCTAAAAACAAGTGGATGCTCGTTTGGAAAGAAAACAAAGATGATTTGACTTTCGTTACTGAAATTAAACAAATTTCAGGTGGTCAAGTTATTGCTGATCACGTACCACAAAGCAGCTTAGTGTGGGATTGTACAATCCAAACTACTGCACAAGACGGTTCTGCTATTATTATGTACGACGTAAGACCAGATGTACTTGGCGATGTTATCGATTTAGGTACAACTAGTCATGACGGTCAATATTTGGTATTCACATACGGCTATGGTGTTATCCAAGCTGCAGTCACTGCAATCTTGTCTGCTAATGCAAATGGTGGAAGTACTGTATCAACTGCCGACTTAGCGTTAAAAGCAAACTCTGCTGATGTTTATACTAAAACTGAAACTGATTCTGCTATACAAGCTATCGTTGGTGCTGCACCTGCTACATTAGATACATTGAAAGAAATTGCTGATCAATTGGCTTCTGATGAAAGCGCTGTAGGTGCCTTAACAACTGCGGTATCATTAAAAGCACCTATTGATAGCCCAACTTTCACTGGTACTGTTTCTGGTATCACCAAATCTATGGTTGGCTTAGGTGACGTTGACAATACTGCTGATAGTGCTAAACCCGTTTCTACTGCTACCCAAACTGCTTTAGATTTGAAAGCACCATTAACTTCAGCTGCATTGGTAACACCAACTGTAACTGGTATAAAAGAAGTAAAAGTTGCAATGGCTGCTAATGCAATTAATTTAGCTACCGGCAACTTCTTTACTAAAACCATTACTGCATTGACTACCTTCACTGTTAGTAATGTTCCAGCTGCTGGTACTGCAAATTCATTTGTATTAGATTTAACTAACGGTGGTGCATTCACTATTACTTGGTGGTCTGGTGTTAAATGGGCAGCTGGTACTGCACCTTCATTGACTGCTTCAGGTCGTGATTTGTTAGCATTCTTTACTCACGACGGTGGTACTACTTGGAACGGTTTGGTCTTAAGTAAAGATATGAAGTAAGGTTTAGGGTAAATACACTAGTTGATATTTATTCGGGTAGCAGTTTTAAAACTGTTAAGTTTTTCGGTGGACTTGCGGTATAAGTCCACCACATTTAAGACAAAAAGGACAACGTGTATGACAAATATACAAAAATTTAAAATGGGGGTAGTCTAATGAGTGTTAATAACATGGTTATGGCTGCCGCTGGCGCGGTAACAGTGGTTGCTGGTAGTGGTTGGATTGCTAAGTTGGATACTGCATCATCGGGCGATGTTGGGCGTAGTATTGCCGTCGATGGTTATGGTAATGTTTATGTTACTGGTGTGAGTAAAATGGAATTAGCTGCTGTATTCATCGCGAAATACGATACTTCGGGTGCTATTCAATGGCAACGTAAGTTGGATACTGCATCGGTGCAAGATATTGGTTATGGAATTGCAGTTGATGGTTCTGGTAATGTTTATGTTACTGGACAGGCTAACGGTACTACGACTGTATTCATCGCCAAATACGATACTACTGGTGTAATTCAATGGCAACGTTCTTTGGATACTGCATCAGTAGCCGATGTTGGTTATGGAATTGCAGTAGACGGTTCTGGTAATGTTTATGTAAAAGGTCAATAAAAAGCTACAACAAAAACGGATTCTTATGTATTAATTGCGAAAAATCAAACCACAGGTGCAATTCAATTGCAAAGTAAGT
>ERZ1034363.633-NODE-633-length-23244-cov-2.875987_pt1 | contig 23244 bp, 26 predicted proteins | sample MGYA00520616_ERZ1034363 | MGnify/ENA primary metagenome ERZ1034363 (study PRJEB33736, sample SAMEA104284506) | Azolla filiculoides | biome: Urban; feature: Water surface; material: Ditch water | place: Netherlands | collected 2015-10-28 | depth 0-0.1 m ... | reverse complement strand
GGATCGTCGCTGCAGGCCAATGTGACCCTCACGCTGGGCGCCGAGGATCTGGCGCTGCTGCAGTCGCTCGGCGATGACCTGAAGTTCGTCTTCATCGTGTCGGCGATCGAACTGGCGGCCGGCGCCGACGTCGCGGTCGAGGTCAAGGCCTCGGGCGCGCAGAAATGCGAGCGCTGCTGGCATTACCGCGACGATGTCGGCCATGACGCGGCGCATCCGGGCATCTGCGGCCGCTGCACCAGCAACCTGCACGGCGCGGGCGAAACCCGCAGCGTGGCCTGAGAATGGCGCGCTACCCCAACGCGTTTGCCGACCGCACGAGCAAGGCCCTGCCGCTGCAGTCCGTACGGGGCGGGCCAGGCCCGGGCCTGCTGCTCTGGCTGGCGCTGGCGCTGCTAATCCTGGTCGCCGACCAGCTCAGCAAATGGCTGATCCTGACCCGCTATGTGCACAACGAGGCCACGGTCGTGACCGGCTTCTTCAACCTGGTGCGGGTGCACAACCCGGGCGCGGCGTTCTCCTTCCTGGCCGATGCCGGCGGCTGGCAGCGTTGGTTCTTCACCGCGCTCGGCCTCGGTGCGGCCGGCTTCATCGTCTGGCTGCTACGCGCCCATGCCGGCCAGCGCCTGTTCGCCTTCGCGCTGTCCTGCGTGCTGGGCGGTGCCTTGGGCAACGTGATCGACCGCATGCTGCATGGCTATGTGGTCGACATGCTCGACTTCCACTGGCGCTGGCTGGAATCGATGTTCGCGGGTGGCCATTTCCCGGCCTTCAACCTGGCCGACGTGGCGATCAGCATCGGCGCGGCCGGGCTGATCCTGGACGAGCTGCTGCGGGTGCGGCGTAGTACCCGTTAAGGCTGATCGCCTCTACACTGGCCGCCTGGCGCGAACGCATCACCGGATGCGACACGCACGGGGAGGAGCCAGCCATGAGGAATCCCGTCAGGAGCGCGACCCGGGTCGCGCTGCTCAGCCTGTCGCTGGCCTTGACGGCCTGCTCCGGCCTGGGCCAGCAGACCGCACCACCCAGCCATGTCAACTCGCTCGGCATGAGGTTTGTGCGGATACCGGCGGGCGAATTCCTGATGGGCAGCGACGAAGCCCCGGAGCAGCTGGCGCGGGATTTTCCGGCCTACGAGCGCAGGCGCTTGCTGCAACTGGGCGACGAACAACCCGTGCACCGGGTGCGGATCAGCCAGCCTTTCTGGCTCGGCCAGCACGAGGTCACCGTCGGCCAGTTCCGTGCCTTCCTGCAGGCCTCGGGTCATGTGCCCGAATCGATCGCCGATGGCACCGGGGCCTACGGCTACAACCCCGACTACGACCCGGCCAGCACGCTGCGCGGCGATGCCTTCGAGGGCCGGGACCCGCGCTATTCCTGGAATCAGCCGGGCTTTGCCCAGACCGACCAGTCACCGGTGCTCAACGTGACCTGGAACGATGCCGTGGCGCTGGCGCGCTGGCTGAGCCGGCAGGAGAACCGGGTCTACCGCCTGCCGACCGAGGCCGAATGGGAATACGCCTGCCGCGCCGGCAGCCGAACCCGCTATCACCAGGGCGACGACCCGCAGTCGCTGCCGCAGGTAGCCAATGTCTTCGATGCCGCTGCCCGGCCCTACTGGCCGCGCTGGCAGGCCTATGCCCTGACCGGATCGGACGGCCATGCCTTCAGCGCTCCGGTCGGCAGCCTGGCGCCCAACGCCTTCGGCTTGCATGACATGCTGGGCAATGCCTGGGAATGGGTCGCCGACTGGCATGACCCGCAGTACTACGCCAGATCTCCGAGCACGGACCCACAGGGCCCCGAGGATGGTGAAGTCAGGGTCAGGCGCGGCGGCTCCTGGCACAGCTGGGCCCTGTATGCGCGCTGCTCGTTCCGCAACTGGAACACGCCACAGACCCGCTACACCCTGGTCGGCATGCGCTTGCTGCTCGAGGCCGAGGCCGAGGACGACAGCGGGCAGCGCTAGCGGTCAACCGCCCGCGCGAGGCCGCAGCGGCTAGCTCGGCCGGCGCCAGATGACGATGCGCCCGATGCAGGATTGCACGGTCTCGCCGGCCTGGTTCGAGGTCGTGATCAGGACCCGGACCATGCCGCGATCGGGCTTCGACTGGGACGGAGTGATCTCGAGCACCTCGATCTCGGCGCTGAGCCGGTCGCCGGGCCGGGTCGGGCGCGGCCAGCGCAGCTCGTCGATGCCGGCGCCGACCAGGCCGCCGACCAGCTTGAAGTCGCTGTCGACCAGCAGCCGCATCGTCAGCGACGCGGTATGCCAGCCGCTGGCGGCCAGGCCGCCGAACAGCGTCGGGCGGGCGGTCTCTTCATCGAGGTGAAAGGGCTGCGGATCGAAGCGGGCCGCGAACTCGCGGATCGCATCGGCATCGAGTTCGAGACTGGCCGAGGCAAAGCGCTGGCCCACGCTGAGGTCTTCCAGATAGAGGGCGGGCATCATCGACAGGCTCCGTCCGGGGTCAGGGCAGCAGGATGCTGGAGCCGGTGGTCAGGCGCGCTTCGAGGTCGCGGTGCGCCTGGGCGGCCTGCTCCAGCGGGTAGCGCTGGTCGATGTGGATCTTGACCTGGCCGCTGGCGACGACAGCGAACAGCTCGTCGGCCATGGCCTGGGTGCGCTCACGCGTGCGGGCGTGGCTGGCCAGGGTCGGCCGCGTGACGTAGAGCGACCCTTTTTGCGCCAGCAGGCCGGGCGCAAACGGCGGCACCGCGCCCGACGAGTTGCCGAAACTGACCATCAGGCCGAGCGGCTGCAGGCAGTCGAGCGACTGGCCCCAGGTATCCTTGCCGACCGAGTCGTAGACCACCTTGACGCCCTGGCCACCGGTGATCTCGCGCACGCGGGCGACGAAATCCTCGCTCCGGTAGTTGATCATGTGCGCCGCGCCATTGGCCAGCGCCAGCGCGCATTTCTCGTCGCTGCCGGCAGTGCCGATCAGGCGGTAACCGAGCGCCTTCGCCCATTGGCAGGCGATCAGGCCGACACCGCCAGCGGCGGCATGCCACAGCAGGTAGTCGCCCGGCTCCAGCCCCTCGGCCGGCAGCGTGCGCTTGAGCAGGTATTGCGCGGTCAGGCCCTTGAGCATCATGGCGGCGCCGGTCTCGAAGCTGATCGAGTCGGGCAGGCGGCAGATGCTCATGGCGGGCATGACGCGCAGGTCGCAATAGCTGCCAGGCAAGGTGCTGGCGGCATAGGCAGCGCGGTCGCCGACCTGGAGGTGGGTCACGCCTTCGCCCACCGCCTCGATCACGCCGGCACCCTCACCACCCGGGACCAGCGGCATGCTCATCGGATACAGGCCCGAACGCTGGTAGGTATCGATGAAGTTGAGGCCGATCGCATGATGGCGGATGCGGACTTCACCCGGGCCGGGGTCGCCGACCTCGGTCTCGACGAGCTGCATCTGCTCGGGGCCGCCGTGCTGGGTGATGCGGACGGCGCGGCTGTTGAAGGTGGCCATGAAAAAAGCTCCTGCTGATGGGATGTGGTGCCAGCCTGTCATCCTGCCATGAAAACCGGTGCCTTCAGGCGGAGAGGCTTTTCACGGTACTGGCAATTGGCTACAGTGGCGCAACAGTCGCCACGAGACAGCGACTGGACAGGGAGGAGGGGCATGACAATCTTGCCAACAGGATCCGCCACCAGGCACTGGCTGACCACCGGACTGGCGCTGGGTCTGGCCGCGACCTGCCAGGCCGGCATGGTCGTCACGACAGATCAGTCAGAACGGCAAGCCAGCCCTGTCAGCGCGCCGGCGCCCAATCCGCCAGCGCCCACCACGCAAGGGCACAAGCCGGCCCGCGCCAGCGTCAAGACTGAGCCACCGGCCGCAGAGCAGCCACTGGAGCGACCCAGCGGCAGACCGGACCGGCCGGGCTGGCCGGCCTGCTTCCGGCAGCTCAATGCCGCCGCCCTGAGCGATGACTGGGATGCCGGACGGCGCCAGACCCTGCTCGAGCAATGTCCGCCATGAAACCGCTTCAGGAGCCGAGCATGACCCGCAAGCCCTTGCCCCTGTACGCCCTGCTTGGCCTGCTGCTGACGCTGGGCGCCTGCTCGCCCTTCAAGGCCAGCTCCAAGGCAGCACCGGCTTCCCAGATCGTCAGTACAGCGGCGGGCCTGGATCAGCCCCTGGCAGATGACGACAGCGGGACGGAAGAAGCTGCGCCGGCCCACGCAGCAGAATCGCTACTGGCCAAGCTGCTGCTGGCCGAAGGCGGACGGCTCGAGGCCCAGGGCCGCTGCCGGGACGCCTTGCAGCATTACGAACCCGCGGCGCTGCAGCCCGGCCCGACGCAGGGCCAGGCGCTGGTGGCGGTCTATCTGTGCCAATGGCAACTGCAGCAGCCCAAGGCGGCGCAAGCCACATTCGGCCGATTGATCGCGCATGAACTGGCGCAAGGCCGGCTGCCGCTGAAACTGCTGTTCCGGCCCGGGGAAACCCGCTATCTGGCCGACCCCAGGGTCAGCGGCCCCTATGGCATGTGGCTGCGCCAGCTCACCGGGCCCTTGCTCGATAGCCGCGCCTGCCTGCGTCTGATCGGGCATGCCGGACCGAGTGCGGTCGAGCAGGAGACGGCCGAGCTGCCGCTGCGACGGGCCCAGGCCGTGCAACGCCAGCTCGAGGGGCTGGCACCCGCGCTGAGCGGGCGGCTGAGGTCCGAGGCCGCCGTAGCGGACGAAGCCCTGGTCGGCAGCGCCAGCGACGACTGGCGCGATGCGCTGGACCGGCGGGTCAGCTTCAGGCTGCGCCCCTGCTAGCAGCCTGGCATCGGCAGCGCCGGGCCGGGCTTGCTACAGTCAAGCCATGAACGCCTCCCCGCATCGCCTGGACCTGACAACCCTCCTGCTGCTCACGCTCGCGCCCCTGCTGTGGGCCGGCAACACCATTGTCGGTCGCCTCGCGGCCGGCTGGATTCCGCCGATGACCTTCAACCTGCTGCGCTGGTCGATCGCGCTGCTGGTGCTGCTGCCGCTGGGCGGCTGGGTGCTGCGGCGCTCGAGCCCGCTCTGGCGCGAGTGGAAATACTACGCCCTGCTCGGGCTGCTGGCGATCGCGGGCTACAACTCGCTGCAGTATCTGGCGCTGCATACCTCGTCACCGCGCAACGTGACGCTGGTGGCCGCCAGCATGCCGGTCTGGATGCTGCTGGTCGGACGGATCGGCTTTGGCGCGGCGGTGACCGGACGCGCGCTGTTCGGTGCCGCGCTCTCGCTTGGCGGCGTCGGCGTGGTGTTGACCCAGGGCGAGTTCGCACGTCTGCTGCAGCTGCGCTTCGTGCCGGGCGACGGCTGGATCCTGCTGGCAGCCTTCGCCTGGGCCTGCTACAGCTGGCTGCTGACGCGGCGCCAGGGCGCGGCCGAGATCCGGCAGGACTGGGCCGCCTTCCTGCTGGCGCAGATCGCCTTCGGTCTGGTCTCGTCGGCGGCGCTGACGGCGGGCGAATGGCTGCTGCCGGCGCAGGCACCGCAGATCGTCTGGAGCTGGAAGCTGGCCGCCGTGCTGCTGTTCGTCGCGCTGGGACCGGCACTGATCGCCTACCGCTGCTGGGGCGCCGGGGTCGGGCGCGCCGGCCCGACGCTGGCGAGCTTCTTCAGCAACCTGACGCCTCTGTTCGCGGCGCTGATGTCGGCCGCATTGCTCGGCGAGCCGCCCCGGCTCTACCACGGCCTGGCCTTCGCGCTGATCGGCGGCGGCATCCTGGTGTCGGCGCGGCGCTGAAGTGCCCTCCGGCGGCGGGCTACCTGGCGCGCGTGACCCACAGCACGCCGGACAGCACCAGCACGGTGCCGGCCAGCACCCAGCGATCGAACGGCTCGCCCAGCAGCCAGACCCCCATGGCGATCGTCGACAGCGGCCCGACCATGCCGATCTGTGCGGTCAGGCCCGAGCCGATGCGCTCGATCGCCATCATCACCATGATGACCGGCGCCGCCGTGCAGGCCACCGCATTGAGCAGGGACAGCCAGATCACCTCGGGCGCGACGATGGCAGCCGACAGTGGGCGCAGCAGCAGGAACTGCAGCAGGCAGAGCAGGCAGGCCACGCTGGTGGCCAGCCCGACCAGGCGCAGCGAGCCCAGGCGCTTGACCAGCTCGCCGCTGTAGACCAGATAGAGCGCGTAGCTGATCGCGCTGGCGAACACCAGTCCGCCGCCGATCAGGGTCGCGCGACCCTCGAAGCTGAGCTCGTGGCCGAACACCAGCAGCATGCCGCCATAGCTCAAGGCCATCGCGACATATTGCCGGGTGCGGATCGGGCGCCGGTACAGCAGCCAGCCCAGGGCCAGCACCAGGGTCGGGTTCAGGTACAGGATCAGGCGCTCGAGACTGGCGCTGATGTATTGCAGGCCCCAGAAGTCGAGCAGGCTGGCCGCGTAATAGCCGGAAAAGCCCAGCCCCAGGATGCCGAGCCAGTCACGGCGCGTCAGCGGCAGCACCGGGCCGGCCGAGCGGTAAGTGGCCCACCAGCTCAAGCCCAGGAACAGCGGCAGCGCGAACAGCATGCGGTACATGATGAGCGTGACCGCATCGACGCCGTGGCGGTAGGCCAGCTTGACGATGATGGCCTTGCCGCTGAAGGCGATCGACCCGGCCAGCGCCAGCAGCAGGCCGGCCCTGGCCGAAGAACTGCGGGCCGCTGCGCTCATGGCTGCGCCGGCTTGAAGACCCTGAGCCACTTGGTCGCCGGCAGGCCCCAGCGCTCCTGCACCGCCTCGGCGCGCGCGAGCAGTTCCATCCGGGTCGGGTGCTGCGGCGTGCGCTGCGCCAGCACGATGGCATTGCCGTCGCGGGTCGGCTTGAAGGCCCAGACCGCCTCGGCGCCGAAGGCGGCCCGGATGCTTTCGACCGAGCGCTCATAGCTGACGTCGCGGCCGAACAGGTTGACCGTCATGCAGCCCTCGTCGGTCAGCAGGTTGCGGCAGTCGGCGTAGAAGTCGGGGCTGTCGAGCACCGGCGCTGCGGCCTCGTGGTCATAGAGGTCGACCTGCAGCGCATCGATCGTGCCGTGGAACGGCGCGTGGCGCACGACTTCGGCCGCATCCCCCAGCAGCACGCGCAGCTTGGCGCTGTCGGGCGGCAGCTTGAACCAGGTGCGGCAGGCCACGACCACCTGCGGATTGATCTCGATCGTGGTGGTGTCCATCTTCAGCTTCTTGAAGTGGAACTTGGTCAGCGCGCCCGAGCCGAGGCCGAGCTGCATCGAATGGCGCGCGGACACGCTATCGGGCTCGACGAACAGCAGCCAGGCCATCATGCGCTGGACATATTCGAGCTCGATCTCGAACGGGCTGTCGATGATCATGCTGCCCTGGACCCACTCGGTGCCCAGATGCAGGAAGCGGACCTCGCCGTTCTCCGAGATCGTGACTTCGGGCAAGGCGTTGGGATCGGTCTTGGTACGGGTCTTGGTCGCCATCATGCCTCCTGCGGCAGGGTCAGGCCATGAGCGGCGAACACTTCGCGCCAGGCCGCGAGCTTGCGCTCGAAGGTCCAGCTGGCATGGGCCGGGCTGGTCGAGGGCAGGCGGTAGACCGGCAGGCCCAGCGCGCGGGTGTGACGCGCATGCTTGAAGCTCTCGCCGCCATGGTGGGCAATCGCCTGCAGCTGCGGGCAGCGGCTCCTGAGGCCCGCGAGGTCGTTGAGCTGCGCTTGGACTATTGCGCGGTCGAGGCTGCCCTCGCGCTCGCAGCTGGCGTAGACGTCCCAGACGCCCAGGCCGTGGGCGCGCAAGGCGTCGGTTCTTTCTTGGTAGTTCATGTCTTGCAGCGGCAGACCCCAGAGGGCGCCGAGGATTTTCCAGAATTGATTCTGCGGGTGCGCATAGTAACGCTGTGCCCGCAGCGAGGCCTGGCTCGGGAAGCTGCCGAGCACGATCAGGCGGGTGTCGGCATCGAGAATCGGCGCCAGACCCTGCAGGCGCTCGGGTGTGGCGCTCATGTCAGCAGCCCCGCCAGCCTGGGCAACGCCACCAGGGCATTGGCGGTCGTCAGCTCGGCCAAGACGGTAGCTGACAGCCCGCGCAGGCCGGCCAGCTCGGCCCCGATGCGCGGCAGCTCGGCCGGGCTGTTGAGGCCCTGCGGCTGTCCCGCCGCGCGCAAGGCCGCGTTGACGTAGCGCCAGTATGGCGGCATGTCGGGCGCATCGGTCTCGAGCACCAGTGCCTCGGGCGGCAGGCTGACCCAGGACTGGCGCAGCTGGCGTGCGCTGTCGAAGGTCGCCGCGCCACCGAAGCCGAGCTTGAAGCCCAGCGCCAGCAAGGCCTGCGCCTGCTGCGCGCTGCCGTTGAAGGCATGGGCGATCCCGCCCGCAACCGGACGGCCGCGCGCGGCGGCCTCGCGCAACCCCTTGAGCAGCCAGTCGGCCGAGCGCCGCACATGCAATATCACCGGCAGACCATGGCGCTGCGCCAGCCGCAGCTGCTCGCGGTAGCACTGCCACTGGCGCTCGCGCATCGCCGGCGTGCAGAGATCGGGCACGAAGAAGTCGAGCCCGATCTCGCCGACCGCGACCAAGCGCGGGTCATCGGCGCGCCGCTCGAGCTCGGCGGCCAGCGCCTGCAGGTCCTCCGGGCCGGCGCGTGGCACCAAGAGCGGGTGGATGCCGAGCGCGTAGGCATCGCCAGTCCGGTGCGCGAGTTCGCGCACGGCAGCGAAGTTGGCGCGCTCGACCGCCGGGTAGACGCACAGGCCGACGCCGAGGGCGCGCGCGCGTTCGCGCTCGACGAGCCCGTCGGCGCCGAACTCGGCGGCATCGAGATGGCAATGGGTATCGATCCACATGCGCCGATTATTCCCGCTCGGGCCGGACGGCGCACAACGACTCCCACAGTGAGGCAGGCAGGCGCTGGCGATCCCTGGCCGGACCCGCTATCCTGCAGGCATGACTCAGATGCCTACTCAAGACCTCACGATCCTGACCGGCGCCTCGCGCGGCATGGGGCTGGCCATGGCGCGCCAGCTGCTCGGGCCGGGCCGGGTGCTGCTGTGCCTGTCGCGCCACGTCAACCCGGAGCTCGAGCACGAGGCGCGCGCCGCCGGCGTCCACCTCGAGCAATGGGCGCAGGACCTGGGCGATGCCGGCGAGGCGGTCGATCGGCTCGAGCGCTGGCTGCACAGCCTGCATGCGCCCTCGATCAACAGCGCGACCCTGATCAACAACGCCGGCCTGCTGCCGGCCATCGTCCCGCTGCAGGATTGCCCGGCCGACGAACTGGCCCAGGCGCTGCGCGTCGGGCTGGAGGCGCCGATGCTGCTGTCGGGCGCCTTCCTGCGCGCGACCCAGGCCTGGGTCGATGCCGGCTGGCAGGGTGAGCGCAAGCTGCTCAACATCTCGTCGGGACTGGGCCGGCGCGCCATGGCATCGCAGTCGCCCTACTGCGCGGCCAAGGCCGGGCTCGACCATTTCAGCCGCTGCGTCGCGCTCGAGCAGGCGCAGCGACCGCATGGCGCCAAGGTGGTTGCGCTAGCGCCAGGCGTGATCGCCACCAGCATGCAGGTCCAGCTGCGCGCGGCCGATCCGCAGCGCTTCCCGGACCGGGCGCGCTTCGTCGACCTGCACCAGCAAGGCCAGCTCGCCAGCCCGGAACAGGCGGCGGCCCAGGTGCTGGCCTGGCTCGATCGGCCCGATTTCGGCCAGAGCGTGATCGCCGATGTGCGTGACGCGGACTGATCAATCCCTGACCCAGATCAGAAGCTGCTGCCGAGCGGATGGGGATAATCGGCGCCTATACCGTACCGGAGCCGAAACATGAGCCATTTCGTCGATGCCAGCCTGATCGCCGCCGACAGCGCGCTGCGCACCCTGTTCGCACCGCATCGAGCCAGCCGCCCTACCCCCGTTGCGACCACGCTGGAAGCCGTTCCGGGCGACCTGTCCGAGAGCGATCAGGCGCTGTCGGGCGCGCTGATGCGCGTCAACCATGTGGGCGAGATCTGCGCCCAGGCGCTCTACACCTCGCAGGCGCTGGCCGCCCGCCTCGGGTCCGGCCCCTGGCAGCAGCGCGAAGCACTGGCGCGCCACCTCGAAGCCGCCGGCCAGGAGGAGACCGACCACCTGGCCTGGTGCAAGCAGCGGCTCGACGAGCTCGGCGCCCGGCCCTCGCTGCTGAACCCGCTCTGGTATGCGGGCGCCTTCGGCATCGGCCTGCTGGCCGGGCGGCTCGGCCGGAAGGTCAGCCTGGGCTTCGTGATCGAGACCGAACGCCAGGTCGAGGCCCATCTCGACAGCCACCTCGACTTGCTGCCGGCGCAGGACCATGCCTCGCGCGCGGTGGTGCGGCAGATGAAGGCCGACGAGATGCGCCATGCCGACGAGGCCCAGGCCGCGGGCGGCATGGAGCTGCCGACCCCGGTCAAGCGGCTGATGCTGGGCTCGGCCAAGGTCATGACGACGATCGCGCACCGGGTCTGAGTCCGGTCCGCGTTAGCGGCTCAGTCGACCTCGATCAGCTCGAAGCCGGTCGTGATCTCGGCCGTCTTGGCCAGCATGATGCTGGCCGAGCAGTATTTCTCGTGGCTCATCGCGATCGCGCGCTCGACCGCTGCGGCCGGAATGCCCTTGCCGCTGACGGTGAACTGCATGTGGATCTTGGTGAAGACCTTGGGCTCGGTCTCGGCGCGCTCACTGCTGAGCTTGACGCTGCAGCCGCGCACATCGTGGCGGCCGCGCTTGAGGATCAGCACCACGTCGTAGGCGGTGCAGCCGCCGGTGCCAGCCAGCACCGTCTCCATCGGACGCGGCGCCAGGTTGGCGCCGCCGTTCTCGGGCTTGGCCGCGTCGGGCGCACCGTCCATCATCAGCACATGGCCGCTGCCGGTCTCGGCGACAAAGCCCATGTTCGAGCGGGTTCCGGCGCTGCCGGTCCAGGTCACGGTGCATTCCATCGGGGGGATATCTCCAGAAAAAACGGCTTTTCTGCAAAAAACGCTTGCATAGGAAAAACCTAGGGTTTATACTGACACCATTGTATGCAACAGATGCTGAATTTAGCTCTGCTGCATCGCCCGGAGCTCAGGCTTCGCTGACGATTGTCTCCTCTGCCCTCTATGGGTGGTTCTAGCCCGGATCTCTGATCCGGGCTTTTTTTTGCCCTGACATCGTCCACTGCGAGGCGGCGGCAGTGAGTACCGGCCGGGAATTATGATGCGTGATTGACCGCTGACCCACAGACACCCCGTTACCGACCGCACCGCTCACCCGCCACCATGCCCCAGACGACACCCGCCCTGACCCCTGCCGACTACCTCAAGAAGATCCTGACCGCGCGCGTCTACGACGTCGCGGTCGAGACGGCGCTCGAGCCGGCGCGCAACCTGAGCCGACGCCTGCACAACACCATCTTGCTCAAGCGCGAGGACCAGCAGCCGGTGTTCAGCTTCAAGCTGCGTGGCGCCTACAACAAGATGGCGCACCTGAGCCCCGAACAGCTGGCCAAGGGCGTGATCTGCGCCTCGGCCGGCAACCATGCCCAGGGCGTCGCCCTGAGCGGGCGCAAGCTCGGCACGCGCGCCGTGATCGTGATGCCGACCACCACGCCCCAGCTCAAGATCGATGCCGTCAAGGCGCTCGGCGGCGAAGTGGTGCTGGCCGGCGAGAGCTACTCCGACGCCTACGACCATTCGATCAAGCTGCAGCAGGAACAGGGCCTGACCTTCGTCCACCCCTTCGACGACCCGGACGTGATCGCCGGCCAGGGCACGATCGCGATGGAGATCCTGCGCCAGTTGCAAGGCCTGGGCTCGGACCGGCTCGATGCGGTCTTCGTCGCGATCGGCGGCGGCGGACTGATCGCGGGCGTGGCCAACTACATCAAGGCGCTGCGGCCAGAGGTCAAGGTCATCGGCGTGCAGATGAACGACTCCTGCGCGATGCTGCAGTCGGTCGCGGCCCAGCACCGCGTCACGCTGCCCGAGGTCGGCCTGTTCTCGGACGGCACCGCGGTCAAGCTGGTCGGCGCGGAAACCTTCCGGATCGCGCAAGGCCTGGTCGACGGCTATGTCACGGTCGACACCGACGAGGTCTGCGCCGCGATCAAGGATGTCTTCGTCGATACCCGCTCGATCGTCGAACCGGCTGGCGCGCTGGCGGTGGCCGCGATCAAGAAATATGTCGCCGAGCACCGGACCGAGGGCGAGACCTACGCCGCCATCCTGTGCGGCGCCAACATGAACTTCGACCGCCTGCGCTTCGTCGCCGAGCGGGCCGAGGTCGGCGAGGAGCGCGAGGCGCTGTTCGCCGTCACCATCCCCGAGGAGCGCGGCAGCTTCCGCCGCTTCCTCGAGACGATCGAGCATCTGCCGGGCGGCCCGCGCAACGTGACCGAGTTCAACTATCGCATCAGCGACGCCAAGGTCGCGCATGTGTTCCTGGGACTGACCACTTCGGCCAAGGGCGAGAGCGGCCGGATCGCGGCCAGCTTCGGCCAGCAGGGCTTCTCGACCCTGGACCTGACCCATGACGACCTGGCACAGGAGCATATCCGCCACATGGTCGGCGGCCACTCACCGCTGGCGCAGGATGAGCGCCTGCTGCGCTTCACCTTCCCCGAGCGTCCGGGTGCGCTGCTGAAGTTCCTGAGCCTGATGCGGCCGAACTGGAACATCAGCCTGTTCCACTACCGCAACCAGGGCGCCGACTACGGCCGCATCCTGGTCGGACTGCAGGTGCCGCAGGCCGACGGCCAGGCCTTCGAGGATTTCCTCGCCACGCTGGGCTACCCGCATGTCGAGGAAACGCAGAACCCAATCTACCGCCTGTTCCTGCAGGCCTGAGCCGGCCTGCGCCGCCCGAGCGGCTCTGTCCGCAGGTCAGGCGGGCGGATGTCAGCGCCTGGCCGGCAGGCTCAGGCGCTGCGTGACTTCGCCCTCGGCCGGGCCCAGCAGCGCCTCGCGCGGCGTGAGCTCGCGCAGCCGCAGGCCGCCGGGCAGCTCGGCACCGATCCGGTAGGGCTTGGCGGACTGACCGTCGCTGGCGATCAGGGCCGCGCCGTGGCCAGCGACATCGCGCACCACCCCGAGCAACACATGACGGCTGGTCTCGAGGACCTCGCCTTCGTCCTGGGCGGCGACGGCGCTCACGGCACCGAGGCCGCGCGCGACCGCCTCGGGATCGGCCGCGACCGCCTCGGCTGCAGGCGCAGGCACGCTGACCAGCTCGGCATCGCCCCAGGCCCGCAAGCCCCAATAACTGGCCGTCAGGCCCGCCAGAACCCAGAGGCCGGCGGCCAGCCAGCGCGGTGCCGCCGAAGCAGTCAAGGCGGGACGCGGGAAGCGGAGCGATGTCATGTGGGGCTGAACTCTGGTGTCATGATGGGCCCTTATCATAGGGCCCGGTCATTGCTTTCATTTGACGGGTCGGATCGCACTGCGCCCCCCACGGAGATACCCCTTGCCCAGTCCTATCAATTCCTCAATGCGCCGCCACCCGGCGGCTGGCGCCCGCTCGCGCGGTTTCACCCTGATCGAACTGATGGTGGTGCTGGTCATCATCGGCGTGCTGGCGGCGCTGATCGTGCCGAATGTGCTCGACCGCGCCGACGACTCGCGCGTGACGGCGGCCAAGACCGACGTCAACAACCTGATGCAGGCGCTCAAGCTCTACAAGCTCGACAACCAGCGCTTCCCGAGCAGCGAGCAAGGCCTGCAGGCGCTGGTGGCCAAGCCCAGCGCGGCACCGGTGCCGGGCAACTGGCGGCCCTATCTCGACAAGCTGCCTGCCGATCCCTGGGGCAATGCCTACCAGTACCTGAGCCCGGGCCTGCACGGCGCGGTCGACGTGCTGTCGCTGGGTGCCGATGGCCAGGCTGGCGGCGAAGGCCGCGATGCCGACATCGGCAGCTGGCAGTAAGCGTTCAGCGATGCCCAAACGCCAGCGTGGCTTCACGCTGCTCGAGCTGCTGGTGGTGCTGGCCATCATCGGCCTGGCCACGGCGGGCGTGAGCCTGTCGCTGCCCGACGCCCAGCCGCTCGAGCGCGACGCCGAGCGCCTGGCCGCCCTGCTCGAATCGGCGCGCGCCCATGCGCGCGCCAGTGCGGCGGCGCTGGAATGGCGTGCGACCGCGCGCGGCTTCGAGTTCACCGGATCAAACCGGCCCGCCAGCGGCGAGGAGGCGCTGGCCGCGCGCGACTGGCTGGCCGCAGGGGTGCAGGCCCGGATCGAGCGGCCCGCCGGGGCCGCGACGCTGCGGCTCGGGCCCGAACCGCTGATTCCCGCCCAGACCCTGCTACTGAGCCTGGACGGGCGCAGCCTGCGCCTGGTCAGCGACGGCTTCCTGCCCTTCAGCGTGCAGGCCGCCGATCCCGGATCGCCCTGACCGCGATGCGCCACACCCTCACGCAGCAGCGCGGCTTCACGCTGGTTGAAATCCTGGTGGCGCTGGCGATCGTGGCCGTCGCGCTGAGCGCCGGACTGCAAGCCACCGGCGCGCTGACGCGGATGGCCGAGCGCCAGCCCCAGCAATGGCTGGCCCAGCTCTGCGCCGAAAACGAACTGACCCGACTGCGCCTGCTGCGCCAGCTGCCGCCGGTCGGCGAATCGAGCTCGAGCTGCGAGCAGGCCGGCCAGACTCTGACCATCAGGCTGCGGGTCAACCCGACGCCGAACCCCAGCTTCCGGCGCGTCGAGGCCGCGATCGACAACCCCGATCCGGCCGCTGGCGGCGGACGCCTGCTGCAGCTCAGCACGATCATGGGGCGCTACTGATGCGGGCCGGGACCCGTCGCGGGCCGATGCGCGGCCTGACCTTGATCGAACTGCTGGTCGCGCTGGCGCTGCTGTCGCTGCTGGCACTGCTGAGCTGGCGCACGCTCGACGGCATGACGCGCGCGCAGTCGATCACACAGGAGCAGCTCAACCGCTGGAGCAACTGGCAGACCGCGCTGGCGCAATGGGATGCCGACCTCGATGCCGCGCTCGCGACCGAGCAGGTTCCACCACTTGACTTCGACGGCCGCGTGCTGCGCCTCACGCGCAGCGACCCAGACCGGGGCCCGGACAGCGGGCTGCGCGTGGTCGGCTGGAGCTTGCAGACCGATCCGGCATCGGGCGCACTGCGCTGGGCGCGCTGGACCTCAGCGCCGCTGCGCCGCAGCGGCGAGCTCGAGCAGGCCTGGCAGCAAGCCGCGCAATGGGGCCGCAACCCGAGCGCGCAGGACCGCTTGCAGCAGGTCCTGCTGACGCCGGTCACGGCCTGGCAGCTGTTCTATCACCGCGGCGGCGCCTGGAGCAACCCACAGTCGGCCGAGGGGGCTGCCGACCCAGCGATCGATCCGGCGCTCAATCCGGCACAGACTCCGGCCACCCAGGCGCTGCCCGACGGCGTGCGCCTGCTGCTGACCCTGCCGGCGGGCGGCAATCCCGGCGGCCAGCTGGTGCGCGACTGGGTCCGCCCCAGCCTCGGAGGAGAAGGTCAATGAGGCCAGCGAGACCGCCCCTGCCTGCCCGCCAGCGCGGCGCCGCGCTGCTGCTGGCCATGCTGACCGTGGCCCTGGTGGCCTCGATCAGCGCGGCCGCCTATTGGCAGCAGTGGCGCAGCCTGCAGCTTGAGCAGACGGCGCGCGAGCGCGCGCAATCGCTCTGGCTGCTGACCGGGGCGCTCGACTGGTCGCGGCTGATCCTGCGCGAGGACGCACGTGCCAGCAGCGTGGATCATCTGGCCGAACCCTGGGCCATCCCGCTGCAGGAGACCCGGCTGTCGAGCTTCCTGACCGGAGCCGAAAGCGCCCAGATCGACGAGGGCGCGCTCGATGCCCGGCTGTCGGGCGGCATCAGCGACGAACAGGGCAAGCTCAATTTCCGCAACCTGATCGAGACCACCGGCGAACAGGTCGGGCTCGCGGCGGTCGAACGCCAGTCCTTCTTGCGACTGTTCGCCGCGCTGGGCCTGCCATCGACCGAACTGCTGCAGCTGATGCAAGGCCTGCTGGCCGCCTACGACACCGATCCGGCGACGGCCGCGCAGCGGCTGCTGCGACCGCAGCGCTTCGAGCAACTGATCGGGTTCGGCCTGTCGCGCCGGACGCTGGCGCGGCTGGCCCCCCATGCCAGCTGGCTTCCCGAGCCGACCCCGCTCAACCTCAACACGGCCAGCGCGCTGGCCCTGCATGCCAGCCTGGCCGGGCTCGATCTGGGCCAGGCCCAGGCGCTGGTCGCCCAGCGCGAACGCCAGCACTTCGCCACCATCGCCGAACTCGGCGAACGGTTGCCGGAAGTCGCGGCCCAGATCAAGCCCCAGCGCCATGCCGTCTCGAGCCGTTACTTCCGCGTGCGTGGGCTGCTGCAGATCGACGGCACGACACTCGAGCAGGACGCACTGGTGTTGCGCAACGGCATCCAGGTCCGGGTGCTCTGGCGCGCCCACGGCGGCCTGCAGCGTCAACTACCGGTTCTAGAATGAACCGCTGCCGGCCTTGCGCTGCGCCCCCTTCCCTCCATCCCCTCCCCGGAATCCGATGTGCTGCTGCTGACCCCTGTTGAAAACGCCTCGACCGGCTCCGAGCCCGGGACGACCTGGCGCTGGGCCCAGTCACCCGATGGACTCAAGCTGGCCCGACAGGGCCTGTCACCACTCGCCGATCTGCCGCAGGAGGCGGAATGCGTGCTCGTGATCCCGCCGGAGCAGCTGTCCTGGCACCGCGTCACATGGCCCAGGATCGCACCGGCCCGCCTGCGTGCCGCGCTCGAGGGCCTGCTCGAGGAACATCTGCTCGACGACCCCGCGCTGCTGCATTTCGCGCTCGAGCCCGGCCTCAAGCCCGGATCGGCCGCCAGTGGCTGGGTCGCCGTCTGCCACAAGGCCAGGCTGCATGCGCAGCTGCAGGCGCTCGAACAGGCCGGCCGCCCGGTCGGGCGCATCCTGCCCGCCGCCTGCCCTCAGCCCCAGGAGCAGCTCTGGCTCCAGGGCGGGGACGACCGGTCCTGGGCCATCGCGACCGGTCCGGACGGCGTGCTGGTGCTGCCACTGGCTGACCAGTCGCAGACTGATCCAACCCGGGCCGAACCCGCCATCCCGACGACCCTCAGGCTGTGGCTGGCACAGCGCCAGTCCGATGACGAGGCGAGCCGCCCTGCGGCCAGCGCCGACGCCGCCCACCTCGCGCTGGCCGAACAGGTCTGGCCCGAACTCCAGTGGAGCATGGCAACAGCGCCCGAGCGCTGGCTGCAATCGCTGCGCCAGGGCTGGAACCTGGCCCAGTTCGATCTGAAACTGTCGGCCAGCCAGCGCCGGGGCCAGTGGCTGCCGCGGGCCTGGCGCACGCTGGCACGCGACCCGGCCTGGCGCCCGGTGCGCTGGAGCCTGGGCGCGCTGCTGGGCCTGCAGCTGCTCGGACTCAACCTGCTGGCCTGGCAGGAGCAAGCCGCCGAGCGGGCGCAGAAAGCCGAACTGCGGACCCTGCTGACACAGACCTTTCCCCAGGTCCAGTTGGTGCTGGACGCGCCACGCCAGATGCAGGCCGAGCTCGAGCGTCTGCGCCAGCAGCAAGGCGAACTCGGCGGCGGCGACTTCGAGAGCCTGCTCGCGGCGCTGGGCGCCAGCGGCCAGCCGGTCAACTGGCAGAAGATCGAATTCGGGTCCGGCCAGGCCAAGCTGATCGGCGTCAGACTGGACGCCGCCGCCGAGCAGTCGCTGCAAGGCGCGCTGCAGGCACGCGGCTGGCGCGTCGAGCCCAACGGCAACGACTGGCGCCTGGAATGGGAAAGAAAATGACCACGAGCTTGAATACCCGCTGGCAGGCCTGGCTGGCGACGCGCGCAGCGCGCGAACGGCTGGTCCTGCAATCGGCGGTCTGGTTGCTGCTGGCGGCGCTGATCTGGAGCCTGGCGATCGCACCGGCCTGGCGCGTCCTGCAGGCGGCACCCTCCAGGCAGGCCGTGCTGGTGCCGCAGCTGCACAAGATGCGCGCGATGGCGACCGAAGCCAAGACCTTGCAGCAGGCCGAGAATGCCCGGCCACCGGGCTGGTCCGAGCGGCTGCGCGCGCTCGAGTCGACGACCCAGCGCCTGCTCAAGGACCAGGCCCAGCTCAACCCCTCGGGCGAACAGGTCACGGTCACGCTGCGCGACGCCACGCCGACCGCGCTGGCGCAATGGCTGCAGGAAACCCGCGTCAACGCCCACCTGCGCCCGACCCGGGTCCAGCTCGAACGCAGCGGCCCGGCCGGCGCCTGGCGCTGGCAGGGTACGCTGGTGCTGGGCGACCCGGGCGGAGCCGGCGCATGAAGCCAGCCAAGCCGGGAACAAAGCCCAGGTCCAGGCACGGCAGTGGCCTGTTCCTGCTGGCGGCGGTACTCGGCCTGACGGCCGGGGCGATCACCTTCGCGCCGGCGCGCGCGCTGGCGCTGCTGGTGCGCGAGGTCAGCGGCGATCAGGTCCGGCTACTCAACGCGCGCGGCACGGTCTGGCAAGGCCGTGCCGAAGGGGTGCTGACCGGCGGAGTCGGCAGCCGCTCGTCGGCCGCCCTGCCCCAGGGCTTGAGCTGGCGGCTGACACCAGCCTGGTCCGGCGGGCCGGCACTCAGGCTCAAGCTGTCGGCGCCCTGCTGCGCGCCGCAAGGCATGGACCTGCTGCTGGCCTGGCGTGCGGGCTCGGCCCGGCTGGAACTGGGCCGCCAGCAAAGCCTCTGGCCGGCGAGCTGGCTCGCGGGACTAGGCTCGCCCTGGAACACGATCCAGCTGCAGGGCAGCCTGCAATTGCAGACCGAAGGCAGCGGCATCGAATGGGTCCAAGGCCGGGCGCGCCTGACCGGCCCGTTCGAGCTGCAGGCGCTCGACCTGGGGTCGAGCCTGTCCACGCTCAAGCCGCTGGGCAGCTACCGGATGCGCTTCGAGCCCGATGCCGGCGGCAGCCCGCAACTGCGGCTCGACACCCTGCGCGGCGCGCTCAAGCTCAGCGGCGAGGGACGCTGGACCGGCAGCCGACTGCGTTTTCGTGGCAAGGCCGAAGCCGCAGCGGGCAGCGAGCGCGCGCTGTCCAACCTCTTGAACATACTGGGGCGGCGCGATGGCGCGCGCGCCCATATCAGCCTGGGATGAAGTCATGAAGAACCCGTTTAACTCCGCCACCCGCGACATCCTGGCCCAGGCCATCGCACTGAGCCTGGCCGTCAGTGCCCTGCCTGTCGCCTGGAGTCAGACCGTCAGCCCGACGCTGCGCGCCGGCGAACCGGTCACGCTCAACTTCGCCAACGCCGAGATCGAGTCGGTGGCGCGCACCATGGCCACGCTGACCGGACGCAATCTGGTGGTCGACCCGCGCGTCAAGGGCCAGATGAACCTGTCGACCGACCGGCCGGTCAGCCCGGCGGCAGCCTTCGAGCAGTTCAACGCCGCCTTGCGGCTGCAAGGCTTCGCGCTGGTCGAGACTCAGGGCCTGTACAAGATCATGCCCGAGGCCGAAGCCAAGCTGCAGACGCCCACGGTGGTGACGGCCGACAGCGTGGCCACCGGCGGCCAGATCGTGACGCAGATCTTCCGCCTCAACCACGAGAACGCCAACAACCTGGTCACGGTGCTGCGCCCGCTGATCAGCCCGAACAACACGATCAACGTCACGCCTGGTAGCAACGCGCTCGTGATCACCGACTACGCCGACAACCTGCGCCGGATCGGTCGCATCGTGGCCGCGCTCGACACCGCGACCGCCAGCGATGTCGAGGTGATCCCGCTGCGCCACGCGCTGGCCAATGACCTGGCGCCACTGATGCAAAAGCTGCTCGAGGGCGGCGCCGCCACCCCGGGGGCTGCCGGTCAGGGCGCAGACAGCAGTTTCAAGACCGTGATCCTGCCCGAGCCGCGCAGCAATGCGCTGGTGCTGCGCGCGGCCAATCCGGCCCGGATCGCGCTGGTGCGGGCGCTGGTCGACAAGCTCGACCGCCCGAATGCGGCTGGCAGCCAGGGCAATATCCATGTGGTCTACCTCAAGAACGCCGACGCGAGCCAGCTCGCGATCACGCTGCGTGCCGCACTGGCGGCCGACAGCACCACGCCTGGCGGCGCAGGCGCACCGGCCGGCGCCACCAGCAACACCAGCGCGATGCGACCGACCGGCGCGAACGCCGGCACCACGGGCGCCAACGCCCCGCTGTCCGGGCCGGCCCAGCCCTCGGTCGGCGGCCAGATCCAGGCCGACCCGGCGACCAATGCCCTGATCATCAGCGCCCCCGAGCCGCAATACCGCCAGCTGCGCAGCGTGATCGACCAGCTCGACACGCGCCGGGCCCAGGTCTATGTCGAAAGCCTGATCGCCGAGGTCAACGCCGACAAGGCGGCCGAATTCGGCGTCCAGTGGCAGGGCGTGCTCGGCAAGAACGGCTCGCTCGGCCTGCTCGGCACCAACTCGAGCACCGCAGGCGCCAACATCCTGGGTCTGACCGCAGGCCTGGCGGCCGGCGGCACCGCGCTCGGCACCGCAGTCAACTCGCTTGGCGGCGGCCTGAACCTGGCGCTGGCGCCAAGCTTCAACGGTCAGCATTACCTCGGTGCGCTGGCCAACTTCCTGCAAAGCAGCGGCGACGGCAACGTGCTCTCGACGCCGAACCTGCTGACGCTGGACAACGAGGAAGCCAAGATCGTGATCGGTCAGAACGTGCCCTTCGTGACCGGCCAGTACACCAACAACAACAGCGCCAACGGCTCGGTCAACCCGTTCCAGACCATCGAGCGCAAGGACGTCGGCCTGACCCTGCGCGTGCGGCCCCAGGTCAGCGAGAACGGCACCGTCAAGATGACGGTGTTCCAGGAGGTCAGCAGCATCTCCGACACCTCGAGCGCCGGCCTGATCACGAACAAGCGCTCGATCGAATCGAGCGTGCTGGTCGAGGACGGCAGCATCGTCGTGCTCGGCGGCCTGTTGCAGGACGACTACTCGGGCAAGCAGGACAAGGTGCCGGGACTCGGCGACCTGCCGGTGTTCGGCAACCTGTTCAAGAGCGAGCAGCGCCAGCGCAAGAAGACCAACCTGATGGTCTTCCTGCGTCCGGTCGTGCTGCGCGACGGACGCCAGACCGAGTCGCTGGCCCTGGACCGCTACGAGCTGATGCGCGGCAACCAGATCCAGCAGCAGCCCCAAGCCAACAATGTGCTCGGCATCAACCAGTCCGCGCAACTGGCTCCGCTCGACCTGAGCCAGCCAAGGCTGCCACTCGGGACCGCCACGCCGAACACCCCGGCAGCACAATGAGCGAGACCCGCGCATGAGCACGACCTACCCCCTGCCCTATGCCTGGGCACGCGAGCACCGGCTGCTGCTGCAGCAAGACAGCGACGGCAGCACGCTGTGGGCATCGCCGCCCAGCGCCGATAACCGCATCGCGCTGGCCAGCGCCCTGGGCGAGGTGCTGCGCCGCCATGGCCCGAGCCGCCTGCAGACCGAGGACGAGGCCGCACTGGTGCAGCGCATCAGCGCCGCCTACGCCAACCGGGGCGACGCCAGCGCCGCCGACGTGGTCAGCGAGGTCGAGAGCGATGCCGACCTCAGCCGCATGATGCAGGACCTGCCCGCGATCGAGGACCTGCTCGAGACCGCCGGCGACGCGCCGATCATCCGCATGCTCAACGCGCTGCTGACCCAGGCCGCGCGCGACGGTGCCAGCGACATCCACATCGAGCCTTACGAGCGCCATTCGAGCGTGCGCTTCCGCGTCGACGGCACGCTGCGCGAGGTGGTGCAGCCGAACCGCGCGCTGCACGCGGCACTGATCAGCCGCCTCAAGATCATGGCCGAGCTCGACATCGCCGAGAAGCGGCTGCCGCAGGACGGCCGCATCAGCCTGCGCCTGGGCACGCGCGCGATCGACGTGCGGGTCTCGACCCTGCCGAGCGCGCATGGCGAGCGCGCGGTGCTGCGCCTGCTCGACAAGAGCGAGAGCAAGCTCAACCTGGAAGCGGTCGGCATGCAGGGCCAGACCCTGACCCGCCTCGAACACCTGATCGGCCAGCCGCACGGCATCATCCTGGTCACGGGCCCGACCGGCTCGGGCAAGACCACCACGCTCTACGCGGCGCTGCAGCGGCTCGATGCGTCCCAGCTCAACATCATGACGGTCGAGGACCCGATCGAGTACGAGCTGCCCGGCGTCGGCCAGACCCAGGTCAACGCCAAGATCGACCTGAGCTTCGCCAAGGCGCTGCGCGCCATCCTGCGTCAGGACCCGGACGTGATCATGATCGGCGAGATCCGCGACTTCGAGACCGCGCAGATCGCGATCCAGGCCTCGCTGACCGGCCACCTGGTGCTGGCCACGCTGCACACCAACGACGCCGCCAGCGCGGTCACGCGCCTGACCGACATGGGCGTCGAGCCCTTCCTGCTCAGCTCGAGCCTGCTGGGCGTGCTGGCGCAGCGCCTGGTGCGCAAGCTGTGCCCGGCGTGCAAGCAGCCGATGGGGTCAGATCCCGATTTTGCAAAGCAAAACTCGGGCTCTGACCCCAATTCCCCTGCCTCCAAACTTCCCCAAAGTTACCGCCCCATTGGCTGCGCTGCCTGCGGTCACACGGGTTACCAGGGGCGCAGCGGCGTGTTCGAGTTGCTGGTCACCGACGATGCCATCCGCGCCCAGATCCATAGCCGCGCCTCCGAGGCCGACATCCGCGCCGCTGCGCAAGCTGCCGGCATGGTGCTGATGCGCGAAGACGGCGAACGTCTGGTGCGCCAGGGGCTGACCTCTCGCGAAGAACTGCTGCGCGTCACGCGGGATTGACCTGCGCCACTGAATTGCCCACGCCATGACTGCCTATTCCTACGAAGCCATCGACGCCGACGGCAAGACGCGCACCGGCGTGATCGATGCCGATTCGGCCAAGGCGGCCCGCGGCCAGTTGCGGGCCCAGGCCCTGGTGCCGATGGCGGTGCAGGCGCTGGGCTCGGGCGCGACTGCCAACGCCGACGGCACCGATGCGCCAAGCTGGCGTCGCCGGCGCGTGTTTGGCAACCAGGCGCTGGCGATCTGGACGCGCCAACTCGCCGGTCTGGTGTCTTGCGGACTGCCGCTGGAGCGCGCCTTGAGTTCGCTGTCGGACGAGGCCGAAAAAGCCCCCGAGCGCGAGCTGGTCGCCACCTTGCGTTCCGAGGTCAATGGGGGTTCTTCATTCGCCAAAGCCTTGTCACAGCATCCGCGCGAGTTCTCCGATATTTTTGTAGCCGTCATCGGCGCCGGCGAGCAATGCGGCAACCTCGGCTTGGTGCTGGAGCGCCTGGCCGACGATCTGGAGGAGCAGCAGGCGCTCAAGTCCAAG
>ERZ1034363.631-NODE-631-length-23293-cov-3.752197_pt1 | contig 23293 bp, 21 predicted proteins | sample MGYA00520616_ERZ1034363 | MGnify/ENA primary metagenome ERZ1034363 (study PRJEB33736, sample SAMEA104284506) | Azolla filiculoides | biome: Urban; feature: Water surface; material: Ditch water | place: Netherlands | collected 2015-10-28 | depth 0-0.1 m ... | reverse complement strand
CTGCGTACCTTTATTAGAACATGAAGTTCGTTATGGCTGGATTGATTACCAAGTGAGTATCATTCATGAAAATAAAACGATTGTAACCGAAGAAAGTTATATTCGGCCACAGAAAGGAAACCTTGGAATTATCTCCGATATTGACGACACTTTTTTGGTTTCTTATTCTTTAAATCCAATAAAGAAATTATATATATTATTATTTAAAAACGTTGATTCCCGAAAAGTTTTTAAAGATGTAGTCCCGCATTACCAAGCTTTAAGTGCTGCCGGAAGAAATACTACCGAAGAAGAAAATGCTTTTTTTTATGTTTCAAGCAGCGAGTGGAATTTGTATCGCTTTATCGAAAGATTTACAGCCATTCACAAATTACCCAAAGCTGTTTTATTGTTAAAAGATATAAAAACCAGTCTTACTGATTTTTTTAGTACTGGACGCGGCAGTCACAATCATAAATTTGATAAAATCAAACACATTTTAGAATTTTATCCCAATTTACAATATGTTTTATTAGGAGATGATTCTCAGCATGATCCTTATTTGTATGAAGCCATTTGTAAAATTTTCCCAATGACTGTCAAAGCCGTTTATATCCGGCAATCTCGAGGCTATCAAAAAGAAAAGGTCAAAAATATCATGAAAAATCTGGAAAGCTTAAATGTAGCTGTCTGTTATTTCAAACACAGCAGTGAAGCAATTGCTCATTCTAAAGCAATTGGAATAATTTCATAAAAAAAGAGCTCCAAATTGGAACTCTTTTTTTTATAAATTATCTATTTCTTCCTGTACAATTTCCCAATCTAATAATAGTTTATCTAACTCTGCTTTCTTTTTATTGTAAGCCATAAAAAAAGAAGCGTCTTCAATATGTTTATCATAATTAGAAGCTAACATTTTATCATCATGCTGAATGTCTTTCTCCAATTGCTTGATTTGACTTTCTACTTTACTTAATTTATTTTGTAAAGCTTTCCCTTTTTTCTGGTCTTCATAAGAAGCTTTGTTACTTTCCTTTGGTGTGGCAGCTTTTTGAGCGTCTTTTTTCTCTACTTCACGCATATTTTCCATATTGCGTTGCTCCAAGAAATAATTAATATCACCTAAATATTCTTTTATTTTCTGGTCTTTGAACTCGTAAACTAAATTAGACATGCCTTGTAGAAAATCTCTATCGTGAGAAACCAAAAGTAATGTTCCGCCAAACTTTTGCAATGCAGCTTTCAAAACATTTTTAGATTTGATATCCAAGTGATTCGTTGGCTCATCCATCAACAAAACATTGATAGGTTGCAACAACAATTTACACAATGCTAAACGGTTTCTTTCGCCCCCAGAAAGCACTTTTACCTTTTTCTCTACATCATCGCCACGAAATAGAAAAGAACCCAGCATATCGCGTACTTTCATTCGGTTTGTGTCTGCAGCTGCATCCTCCATCGTTTGCAACAAGGTGATTTCTCCATCAAGGTATTCCGCTTGGTTTTGTGCAAAATAGCCTAACTGAACATTATGACCTAATTTTATATTTCCTTGGTATTCAAATTCATTGACAATCGCCTTAATAAAAGTTGATTTCCCCTGTCCGTTTTGACCAACGAAAGCAATTTTACTTCCACGTTCTACCAATAAATTAATATCTTTTAAAATCGTTTTATCACCGTAACTTTTAGTTACATTTTCGGCTTCAACCACAACTCTTCCCGGTTCTTTTGAAACTGGAAAAGAAATATTCATCACTGAATTGTCATCTTCATCGACTTCAATTCGTTCTACTTTATCTAATTTTTTTATTAAAGATTGCGCCATCGAAGCTTTGGATGCTTTGGCACGGAATTTCTCAATTAACTTTTCAGTTTCTTCAATTTTCTTGGCTTGATTTTTTTGGGTAGCCAATTGTTTTTCACGAATCTCATGACGCAATTCTAAATATTGGGAATAAGGTTTATTGAAATCATAAGCTTTCCCAAGTGAAATTTCTATAGTTCTATTTGTCACATTATCCAAAAACATTTTATCATGCGATACAATAACAACAACTCCCGGATAATTACGAAGGAAACTTTCTAACCAAATGATACTTTCGATATCCAAGTGATTCGTTGGCTCATCTAATAGCAAAACATCATTGGCCTGCAATAATAATTTGGCCAATTCAATACGCATTCTCCATCCACCTGAAAAAGTTTCTGTTTGATTGTCAAAAACGTCTCTTTTAAAACCAAGACCCAAAAGAATTTTTTCGGTATCTCCAACATAATTGTAACCTCCTAATAATTCAAATCGATGTGTGTAATCAGATAAATCTTCAATAATCTGACTGTATTCATCACTTTCATAATCGGTACGGGTAACTAACAAGTGATTAATTTCTTCAAGCTTTTTCTCAACAATTTTAATCTCCGTAAAAGCTTCATATGCTTCTTCAAGAACAGTTCTTCCTTGTTCAAAATCGATATCTTGACGCAAAAATCCCATTCGGAGATCTTTCTCTTGAGAAATAACACCCGAATCAGGAGCAAAATCCTTTGCCAACATTTTGAGCATGGTGGATTTTCCAGCACCGTTTTTACCAACAAGACCTACTCGGTCTCCAGCTCCCAATCGAAAGGTAACTTCTTCAAACAAATAAGTACCACCAAACGAAACGGATAAATTGTGTATATTAAGCATATTTTGTGACTAATGTTACATAAGGAACTTTTCAAAAAATGTACCTTTGTTAAAAATTTTTGCAAATGTTAAAAAAAGGATCCAAACTAAATAGTATTTTAACAGGAACTTGTCCTAAATGTCAGAATGAGAGTATGTATTTAGATAAAAACCCGCTTCATTTGGGTTCAGTTCTAAAAATGAATGAAAAATGCAGCCATTGTGGTTTAAAATATCAAATCGAACCTTCGTTCTTTTATGGGGCAATGTATGTAAGTTATGGATTAAATGTAGCAGTTGGAATTGCCGCTTTTATAATCTCTAATGTTATTTTTCATTCAAGTCTAAAAGTAGCTTTTGCTGCAATAATAGCTTCTCTAATCGTTTTATTCCCATTTGTTTTGCGTTGGTCCAGAAACATTTACATCAATATGTTTGTTTCTTACGACCCTTCAACAAACAAAAAATAACCCTATTTTTTCGTTTTATTGCGAAATCGTTGAATATCAATTTCCTTATCTAAAGGAATTTGATGTTCAATTTGATCAAATAATGATTTAGCCATAGCCGGTCCAAGCATCACTCCTCGCGTTCCTAAACCATTGAGAATATGCAATCGGTTATATTCTGAATGTGTACCTACTAGCGGTCTTCTGTCTTTAACGGTTGGTCGGACACCTGCAAAATGTTCGATGATTTCAAAATCACAGTTGATAATCTCTTTTATTCTTTCAATCAATTCCGCTTTCCCTTCTGCTGTAGGCAAATCCGTTTTGTCTTTCCAATTGTAAGTTGCACCAACTTTATATAAATCGTTTCCAATGGGCAGAATAAACACACTCGTATTTATAATTACATCCAAATCTAAGGCTGGAGCTTTGATGGTAAATAGCTCTCCTTTGGTCCCGTCTAAAGGCAAATTATTAAAATACGGATTGGAATGAATACCAAAACCTTCGGCAAAAATGATCTGTTTGGCTTTAATATCTTTGTATAAAACCCCATCAGAATCAAATTTCAAGGCACAATAATCAAACGTTTCTTCAAGGAACGAATGGTTTGCCAATAAATATTCTCTGTATTTTTCTACTAATGATGCAGCGTCAACATAACCTGTTTGCAAAACTTCTCCATAACCAAAAGGAGAATCAATTCCTTGATATTTTTTATAAATTAAATTTGTCGATAAAAAAGGAGCTAAAGTAGCTTTATCAGATGCTGAAAACCAATTATTTTGCTCTTCAACAGAATAAAATTTTCTCAAAATTGGCTTCTTAAAATCAAACTCAATCCTTATTTTTTGGCGTAAATCAGCATAAAACTGATTCATAATTATGAGTTGTGGTTCTGCCTGCCAAACTTCACTAAACCTTTTTAAAATAACCGGATTATACAAGCCTCCTGCAATCCTGGATGAATTTTGGGAATTATTATCTAGAACCAGAATCGTTTTATTATTGTTTAGTGCAATTTCAGAAAATGAAATGCCTGCTAAACCTGAACCTACAATTAAATAATCAATCATTTAGAAAAATATTTTTAAACCATTACAAAGTAACATAAAAACAAAAAACTCTTACTTGATGGTAAGAGTTTTTTGTTTTGTGTAAAATGAATTAATAATTCCACATATCTTGTTCAAAATTTCTAATTTTTTCTTTTACTCTTTCTGATTCCAGCAATTGATTTTGAGAGTTATCCTTCATGTATTCCTCAATAGATCGGTCTCCATAAACATTCTCCTCTTTGTAAATAACGCTGTTAAAGCGTCTTGAGTTTAAGATTTGATCAAATGAAACTGGCATCGCAGAGTTTTTATCATTGAACGCTTTTGCTTCATGTAAAACCTCTCTTGCAGCTGGGAAAAATACCCAAAACAATTCGATATAATCTTTCTCTTCACTATTCATTGTATAAACATCTGGAGTAACAGGACAAATACCTAGCAAACGATATTTCAATTCACTTTGACGTTTATCAAAATACCAATATCCTTTGATTTTATATTGTGTAACATCCTGAGCAGATAAATCTTGTCTTGTAATATACTCAGCAGATACTGATTGACCAGCATTTATTTGCTCCCTACCAACATCTGTTGTATCAATACGGGTCAAAGAAGCTTGAATATCTTTTAATGATTTTTTGGTATTAAAATAACTATCAGTATATACTTCGGTGATTTTACCATTTCTCATAGCTTTGGTCAAAACATCGTATAATGAACGTCTGTCTGAGCCAATATTAGCGGTATCGATTGGAAAGTATAACGCAAAATTAATTTTTTCACTCAAGTCAATAATTTCCCAAGTTGTTTTACCCATCAAGACATCTCTATCATGAACATATCCATATGCTAATGGTTTATCATTATCTGAAACAAGTTGTGCCGCAGTTTTCAGTCCAATTTGACTTGGTGTTTTAGCATTAAGCAAATTAGATTGTGCAAAAGAAGTAAAACTCCCAGCGACAGTAATAACAGCTATTAAAAAATTTCTTACGTTCATCATGGTATCATTATAAGCTATTGAAGTAGGTTTATATAAACGTACTTATTATTGTATTTCATAAATTACTGGAGCAGTTCTTGGCAATAAATAACTACCTGCACCAACAAGTTTAGTTTTAATTTCAGAAATGGTAACTTGATCTCCTCTTCCGGCTTTAGAAAGAACAGATTTACATTGAGCGTTTAATTTATTTCCAGGAACTACAACTGTAGGTTGACCGGTAACTTTAAGATTAAAACCAACAACGTCTAAACCAACTTCAAAATCAAAATCAACCAATTTTGCTCCGATAGTTGAGATTTCTAAACTTGATTTAGGCCCTTTAACCACTCCCATTTCTCCTCTAATTGTTCCGGCAGGACCTGGAATACCTTTAATTCTAAAGGTCTTTCTATCTGTAACTTTAGACCCATCAGAAAGAGTTCCTGTTACATTAATAACAGCTTCAGTTCCACTTCCTGGTTTCATTGTATATTTGTCTCCACCTGCAGGACTTAAACCAGGTGCTGATGCAGAAACTTTATCTGCAGAGATACCTGCAAAAGAAATTGTCATAGGATTTACAACACCTCTATACACAACATTCATTTTATCTGCTGATATCGTAGCTGATTTTGGTCTGGCTACAACAACATATTTATCTTTAATAGGCAAACTTACTACTTTACCATTTTCATCAAAATTAAAAGAACCTCCAATGGCGTGTTCTCCAATATTTCCTGCACCAAATGAAAACTTTGCTTGACCTGCTTGTGCTTGAACACTTGAACCATTAACAACAACTGATTTTGCTTTTAATGATGGATCAAATTTTCCTAATATAATTTTTCCGGTTACAGCTTCACCTTGAAAGAAAACTGATTTATCAAGAACAACAATTGGCTGATAAGCCGTAAGAGAAGCTGCCGCAATCAAATCCGATTGAAACATTCCTGCCATTACATCGCTTTCAGTAGTTTTGATATCAGCTTGCAACTGAGTCAATTTTGTAACTGTAGCAATTAACGGAAACCCTTTGTAGTTATAATCAATCCAAGCCAAAGTTGCGCCTGCTTTTTCAGAAAAAATAGGTTTAGTCGCAAATCTATTTTCAATTTTTTTCAACTCAGATTCAGCAATTGAACTTCCTCCAATTTGTTTAATCAAGACTGGGTAATTTTTAATTTTATCTAAAAACTCTTGTCCTTGTTTAGAAACTCTGTCTCCTGTAAAAAACAATCTGTCTACTAAATCTCCTTTATCCATTTGCTCATACAAATAATTTCCTTGAGCATCTTTTTCGGTTTTCTTAGTAATCTCTGTTTTTATATTTTCTAAGTAATCATTGAATTCTTTAGAAACCGCTCTAATTTTTTCAACTTTTACCTTTTTATCACCATATTGACCTGGCTGATCTTCTGCTTTTTGAGCCAATTGAAGAAATGAAGTTTCATTTCTAGTATCTGTCAAAGCATTAGATTCAACAATTTTATTATTTAAAATTCCAAAAGCAGATAAAACTTCTTTGGACATATTTAGAGCTAACATTGCGATAAAAACCAAGTACATCAGGTTTATCATCTTCTGTCTAGGGGTTAATTTTCCTCCTGCCATATTTTCTAATAATTAGTTTATTATTTTTTAATTGTAGTTTGAAACTAATTATCCTTTATTTCCCATAGCAGAAAGCATACCACCGTAAACAGTGTTCAACGAAGCAATATTTGCAGTCATTGATTGCATTTGTTCTTTTAATTTACCAGCATTTTCAGCAATTTCTTTATTTGCTTCTGCATTTCTTGAAGCACTTTCTAATTGTACTTTATATAAACTGTTCAAAGACTCCATTTGTGCAGCAGCCAAAGACAATTCTTCACTATATTTTTTTGTAGAAGCAATTGAATCAACAGTTGGAGCAATTCCTTTTGCAGCAGATTCAAAGTTTTTGATACTATTTCCTAAGCTTGACATCAATTCACCATCAATTTTAGCATCTTTCAACATTGCATCTAATTTTTGAGACAATAATCCTTGAGCATCTGATGGAGTTTCTTGTTTCGCTTTTCTTGTTCCGGAAGCTGTTCCGTTAGCAAGCTCCGGATAAACTAATGTCCAATCTAATTCATTATCAACTGGCTCAAAAGCGGAAAGTGCAAAAATCGCAGCTTCAACTACAAGACCTATGGTAAGCATTAGATTTCCTGTTATAAATCCAAATTCAAGATGTGTAATTTTGAATAACGCTCCGATGATAACTACCGCAGCTCCCATTCCGTATGCGAAATTCATTGCTTTTTTGCTCAATAATGCCATAATGTTTTTTTTTAGGTTATTTAATTTAGATTTGGGTTTCTTTATTTGTTTTTTCTTTTAGAAGTTCCTGTTGTTTGTGTTCCCATGTAATCTTGAACAGTTCTAAAACCAATGAAACTTCTTGCTGAATCTGCATATTCGAAATCTCTTGTACTTACTTGCAAGAAGTAAGCAACATCTTTCCAAGAACCACCTCGAACTACTTTTCGTTTGTTTGAAGCATCAAGTACATTTGGATTCATTGTAGAAACATATTCATATGCATTTGGGTCATATGAAGAATCTGTCCATTCTGAAACATTTCCTGCCATGTTATAAAGATTATAACCATTAGGTTCGTATGACTTAGCTTCTACTGTATACAAAGATTGGTCTGCTGCATAATCTCCTCTGTTTGGTTTAAAATTAGCAAGGAAACAACCTCTGTCATTTTTAGTATACGGTCCACCCCAAGGATATGTTGCAGACTCTAAACCACCTCTAGCAGAATATTCCCACTCTGCTTCTGTAGGTAATCTGAAAGAATTGATTAAATCATGTCCTTTCTTTTTGGATTTAATATAAGAATTTTTATTTAAGGTTCTCCAAGCACAAAAAGCTTTTGCCTGTGTCCACTTATCTCCTACAACCGGATAATCCCCATAAGCTTTGTGCCAGAAATAATCATTATGCATTGGTTCGTTGTAAGAATAAGCAAAATCTTTAATCCAAACTGTGGTATCAGGATAAACATTTACTTCTTCAGTTCTGATAAAATCTTTTCTTTTTCCAACTTTAGCTTTAGCTGCAGCTTGAATATCCATCCAAGAATAACGGAATTTAAGTTTATTAACATCTATTGTTCTCAAACCGTTGTAAGATGCTTCTATTGGCAAATACATAGAATCCATAACCTCAGCATAATAAGCATCAGGATATGATTTAGTATCTTTAATTAATTTTACTTTTTTATTTAATTTTCTACCGGCATAAGGATCATCATCTGTCCCGATACTGTAATAATTGTCATACATGTATTTATCGTATGCAGTCATTTTTTCAGGATCTGAATCATTGAATGCAAAATCAGCAATACTACCGGCATTTTTACCTTTACCAGCTGATTCTCCAGCTTTCTGACCGCTTTCATCTGCCAATATAGCTAAACGAACTCTCATAGTTGAATCTTTTACCCATTCTACAAAAGAACGGTATTCACTATTAGTAATTTCTGTTTCGTCCATATAAAAAGATCGCACAGTAACTGTTTTTGTTGGTGCATCCTCAATATCAGCTAAATCGTCATCAGGTTTACCCATAATAAAAGAGCCTCCAGGAACTAAAGTCATTCCATAAGGTTTTTCAGGATGCCATTTTCCTCCTTTAACTCCAACTAACTCTCCTTTGTCGCTTGATTTACCACAGCCAATTAATAGTGTCAAAATTGCCGTAAATGCAATGAACTTCTTCATAAAAATTTGGGTTATGTATTCATTATTCTTAAAGTGTGTAAACCTATTTATTATTTTTTTAAAAAGCAATTTTTTATAGCAAACAAAATTGTTTTTTTTAAAACAGTAAAAGGCAAACGAATTCTATATGATATTCTTACGTTGTGCTTTCCACCATCTTTCCGGTAGCTCTTGATTACATGCTGCTAAATACTCCTCATATGAACACGGTAATAACGTATTTCTTTTTAATTTATTATTTCCATTTGAAATAAATGGTATTTCTATCCACCATCGATCTGTTTTATTACTTTTATAAAATACTAATTCTTCTTCTTCCAAAGGAACAATATACTTTAAATAATTTTCTCTGCTACCAAAAGGATATTCATTTGACCGGTAATGAAACCCCTCAATAAAATACCAAATTATCTGTGCGATAATAGCCGATTCCTGAACAGAATTATTATGATTAAAAATTCCAAACAAAGAAACTTTATCACTGATTCCGGCATATCTGGATAACGAACAAATTTCTTTTCCATTAAAACCATTTGGAGAAAAAGAAACAAAATTCCCCGAATCAGCTGATTTTACCGAATTTAAATCAAGACTTACCAAATCAGCATCCCGAAATACAGGTTCCGAAATTGATATGTTATTCGAAACTTCCCCTAATCTATAGCCATCAAAAAATAATTTCTCAATCAAATCAATTTCTTCTTGCGAATTATAATACGTTTGATATCCTATATTGCAATAGTTGAAGAGATTATTAGGCTCATCAATAATTATTTTTGTCAGATAAGAAGTTGCAGAAACCTCTTCACTTTCTTTGCCAAAATCAAATTTACTGTCAATAGCTACTAAATTTACCATTTGCTCCAAATCATCATACGCTCTGTAAAGCGCATATGTCAGATCTTGGGAACCACCAATTATAATAGGGATTATTTTTTTCTTGATTAATGCCGATGCTACTTTTCGCAAAGCAAAATAAGTATCTTCAACGGTATTTCCTGCTAAAATATCTCCCAAATCTGCAATTGACGCATCCCAATTACCAGGATACAAACCATACAATTCTTTTCGGGCAGCTATGAGATTTACTTCAGAAATTGAAATGTTGCTGCCGCGATTCTCCAAAACACCAATTAGTGCAATTTTGATTTTGTTCACATCTGGAAATTGCTTCTCCGTGTGCAAAACAATTTTGCTTCCCAATTGCTGAGAAGACAATCCACTTATAAAATCAAGGATTTCAGTATCTACAGGGGCCAGAAAATCAAATTCCATCTCTTATTTCTTTTTTGCTACTGCTTTTTTAGCCGCAGGTTTTTTTGCAGTTGTTGCTTTTTTAGCTGGCGTTTTCTTAGCCGGTGTTTTCTTAGCAATCATTTCTTGAACTTCTTCCAATGTCAATTTTGTCGCATCAACATCTTTGCTTAATTCAATTTTAATTTTGCCTTTGGTAATAACCGAACGTCCCCAACGGGCTTTTTCGACCAAAATACCTTCGTCCTCCCAGTTATGCAAAACTTTATCAATATTTTTTTGTAATTTATCTTCAATCAATGCTTCAATATCCGATTGCGATAAATTATCAAAATCATACTTTTTAGATACATTTATAAAAATTCCATTCCATTTGATAAACGGACCAAAACGACCTGTCCCTTTTTGTACGCCTTCACCCTTATAAACGGCAATTGGCGCATCGGCTAAAGCTTTTTCGTTAATTAATTCCTGAGCTCTTTGCATATCAACACTCAACGGCTCTTCCCCTTTTGGCAAAGAAACAAAAGCGGCTCCATGACGAATATAAGGTCCATAACGACCGTTACTTACCTCAACTTCTTCTCCTTTATATGTACCTAAATTTTTAGGCAATAAAAATAAATTCAGAACTTCCTCAAGAGTTATATTCCCAATATTTTGATCCGCCATTAAACTGGCAAATTTCTTATCTTCATCATCCGCTTCACCAATTTGTGCCATCGGACCAAATTTACCCAAACGAACCGAAACTTGTTTTCCAGATTCCGGATGCTTTCCTAAAATTCGTTCCCCACTTTCTCTGTCAGCATTCGCTTCAACATCCTTAACTGTCGGGTGAAACTTATCATAAAACTCCTGCATCATTTTTGCCCATTCGATATTTCCTTCGGCAATTTCATCAAAATCCTGTTCCACTTTGGCAGTGAAATTATAATCTAAAATATTTCCAAAATTCTTAACTAAGAAATCCGTAACAATAGTTCCAATATCTGTAGGAACTAATTTTCCTTTATCAGAACCCGTATTTTCTTTCAGCAACTTCTCGCCTACTTTTCCGGATTGCAATGTCAATTGCGTATAATTACGTTCCTGACCATCCAGATTTCCTTTTTCTACGTAATTTCTGTTGATAATTGTAGAAATTGTTGGCGCATAAGTTGACGGACGACCAATTCCCAATTCTTCCAGTTTTTTTACCAAAGAAGCTTCGGTGTATCGTGCTGGCGGTCTCGAATATCTTTCGGTTGCTGAGATATAATTATTTTGTAATTTTTCGTTCACTTTCATGGCTGGCAACATTCCTTCTTGCTCCTCTTCATCGTCATCATGACCTTCCAAATACACTTTCAAGAAACCTTCAAAAAGCAACACTTCGCCTGAAGCAGTAAAAATTTCACCGTGATTATTCGCCTCAATTTTCACATTGGTACGCTCTAATTGCGCATCACTCATTTGCGAAGCCAACGTTCTTTTCCAAATCAAATCATACAAACGCGCTTGGTCTCTGTCGATATTCACAGTGTGACGCGACATATCCGTTGGACGAATTGCTTCGTGAGCTTCTTGCGCCCCTTTACTTTTATTGACAAAAGTTCGAGGTTTAGAAAATTCCTTTCCGTAGGATTTAATGATTTCAGCTTCGGCAGCTTCCATCGCGTCTTTAGACAAGTTTACACTATCGGTTCTCATGTAAGTAATGAGTCCAGCTTCGTACAAACGTTGCGCTAATTGCATGGTAATTCCAACAGGTAAGTACAATTTACGCGCAGCTTCTTGTTGCAAAGTCGAAGTTGTAAAAGGTCCAGTTGGTGATTTTTTAGTAGGTTTAGTTTCTAAATCTGAAACTTTATAGGTAGAACCAATATTTTTATTTAAAAAATCTTCGGCTTCTTTTTTAGTATTAAAATTCTTTGGAAGTTTTGCTTTGAATGACTTTCCGGCTTCGTTAGTGAATTCTGCTACAACTGAATATGTTGCCACCGCTTTGAAATTATGAATTTCTCTTTCGCGCTCTACAATCAAACGAACAGATACTGATTGTACACGTCCGGCAGAAAGTCCTCCTTTTATTTTTCTCCAAAGCACAGGTGACAATTCATAACCAACCAATCTGTCTAAAACACGACGCGCTTGTTGTGCATTAACTAAATTATAATCAATTTCTCTAGGATTATCGATGGCTTTTAGAATCGCAGTCTTCGTGATTTCGTGAAAAACAATACGCTTAGTTTTGGTTTTGTCTAATTTTAATTCTTCGGCAAGATGCCAAGAAATAGCTTCCCCCTCGCGATCCTCATCACTTGCTAACCAAACCATTTCGGCTTTCTTTGCTAGTCCTTTTAATTTGGTTACCAATGCTTTCTTGTCGGCAGAAACTTCGTATTTAGGTTTGAAACCATTTTCTACATCTACACCAATTTCTTTAGAAGGTAAATCAGCAATATGCCCATAACTGGACTCTACTTGATAATCACTTCCTAGAAATTTTTCGATTGTTTTCGCCTTCGCAGGTGACTCCACTATAACTAAATTCTTTGCCATTGCTCTATTTTTCTGGGACAAAAGTATCTAATTTTTTTAAATAGTTGGGCTTTTGATTTTATTTTTGAACTATTTGGCAATCATTAATAGGTAAGTTATAGTCATACTTGACTGTTTTTTAGCCCTGATTGCAGTGAAAAGCCCGGAGCAAAAAAAGTAAAAGTTTCCTGTTCTAAAAAAGCGACCAACGGAAGCTCTTTTTAGAACTTTGGAAACTTTACTTTTTTGTGAGGACTTGTAACGGAAAGCAGGAAATTGCTTCCCTAAAACCAGAACTTAAAATAGTGTTAATTCTTCATCTGACATCTTGTCATATTTATTGAAATTCATTTATCTTTGTGCTTTGAAAATACCCAATGGAAAAGATAATAGAAGAAAGCAAACAGGGCGAAAGTCTTGTTTTAGAAAATAAACCTGAGAATACTAAAAAACTCTTTATAGAAAGTTACGGCTGTGCGATGAATTTTTCGGACAGCGAAATTGTAGCTTCCATTTTATCCGGAAACGGATACAATACAACGCAAGTACTAGAAGAAGCCGATTTGGTTTTAGTAAACACCTGTTCGATTCGAGACAAAGCGGAGCAAACTATTCGCAAACGTTTAGAGAAATACAATGCGGTAAAACGCATTAATCCGAAAATGAAAGTCGGGGTTTTGGGTTGTATGGCAGAGCGATTGAAAAGTCAGTTTCTGGAAGAAGAAAAAATTGTAGACCTTGTTGTAGGCCCTGATGCCTATAAAGATTTACCTAATTTATTGAGCGAAGTAGAGGAAGGTCGTGATGCCATTAACGTGATTTTGTCGAAAGACGAAACCTATGGTGATATTTCTCCGGTTCGTTTAATGAGTAACGGAATTACAGCTTTGGTTTCAATTACCCGTGGTTGCGACAACATGTGTACGTTTTGCGTGGTGCCTTTTACCCGCGGAAGAGAACGCAGCCGTGAACCGCAAAGTATAATGAAAGAAATTCAGGATTTGTGGGACAAAGGTTTTAAGGAAATTACACTTTTGGGTCAGAATGTGGATAGTTATTTATGGTACGGTGGCGGCTTGAAAAAAGATTTCGAAAACGCAACCGAAATGCAAAAAGCAACTGCCGTAGATTTTGATCAATTACTGGAAATGGTGGCTGTTGGTTTTCCTAAAATGCGTATTAGATTTTCGACTTCAAATCCACAAGATATGCACGAAAGTGTGTTACACGTAATTGCAAAACATCCTAATATTTGCAAACACATTCACTTACCGGTGCAATCTGGAAGTAATAGAATCCTAAAAGAAATGAATCGTTTGCATACACGCGAAGAATACATGACTTTGATTGATAAAATCAGAGCTATTATTCCGAATAGTTCCATTTCGCAGGATATGATTTCCGGTTTTCCAACAGAAACCGAAGAAGATCATCAAGACACATTGAGTTTAATGGAATATGTGAAATATAATTTTGGTTATATGTATTCGTATTCTGAACGCCCTGGAACTTTGGCTGGACGCAAAATGGAAGACGATGTTCCTGAACCAACAAAATTGAGGCGATTGCAAGAAATTGTCGATTTGCAAAGAAATCACAGTGCTTTTAGAACACAGGAATTCGTTGGACAAACCGTAGAAGTTTTAATAGAAAAAGCGTCCAAAAAATCGGAGAAAGATTGGTCTGGAAGAAATTCGCAAAGTATTGTTGTGGTGTTTCCAAAAGAGAATTACAAGATTGGAGATTTTGTAAATGTAAAAATCACCAATTGCACTAGCGGAACTTTGATTGGTGAAGCGGTTGGTTTAAGTGAGATGAATTAATCTTTTTCACCACAAATTACACAAATTTTCACAAATTAATTTTACTGATTTACCAAATTAAACCAAGTATTAAATTTATGGAATATTACAAACAAGAAGAGAATTATATTATAATTGGTATTTGTATGGAAGTTCATCGAATTTTAGGTCCTGGCTTATTGGAAATTGTATATAAAGATGCTTTGGAAATTGAATTTAAAAACAAAAACATTCCGTTTGAAAGAGAAAAAGAATTTGCAATTGAATACAAAGGAAATATACTTCCTCATAAATTTTACGCTGATTTCATTATTTACGATGAAATAATTTTAGAAGTAAAAACAGTCAAAGAAATCAATAACGAACATATTGCACAAACATTGAATTATATAAAACTTGCAAATTCTCAAATTGGAATTATTGCTAATTTTCAAAATAAATCACTAACACATAAACGATTAGTTGTATAATTAAATTTGTGAAAATTTGTGCAATTTGTGGTAAAAAAACAAACAAAATGACCAAAAAAAACATAATCATCGCTATAGTTACTTTTATCATCGGATTTGGTTCTACATTCTATATTATTAGAACCTATTTCCCAAAACACAAAGTAGAAAAAACAGTTCCTGCAAAGGATACATTGACCAAAACCAAGAATTAAAAAAGTTTAAATAGTTTAAAATAGTTTAAGATTGTTTAATAGGATTCAACCCAAACAACTTTTAAACCTTTAAACAATTAAACCTTTAAACAAAATAAAATGGAAACAGTTCAATCAATAAAACAACGATTTGAGATTATCGGGAATGACCCGAAACTCAATCGTGCTATAGAAAAAGCCATTCAGGTAGCTCCAACTGACATTTCGGTATTGGTGGTGGGTGAAAGTGGCGTTGGAAAAGAAAGTATTCCAAAAATTATTCACTCGCTTTCACACAGAAAACACGGAAAATACATAGCCGTGAACTGTGGTGCAATTCCAGAAGGAACGATTGATAGCGAGCTTTTTGGCCACGAAAAAGGCGCTTTTACCGGCGCAACTTCCACTCGTGAAGGCTATTTTGAAGTAGCCAGCGGTGGAACCATTTTCCTTGACGAAGTAGGTGAATTACCGCTAACAACTCAAGTTCGTTTGCTTAGAATTCTTGAAAATGGAGAGTTTTTAAAAGTAGGTTCATCCCAAGTTCAAAAAACCGATGTGCGAATTGTGGCTGCCACCAATGTCAATTTATTTGACGCCATCGAAAAAGGGAAATTCCGTGAGGATTTGTATTATAGATTGAGCACCGTGGACATTACCTTGCCTCCATTGCGCGATAGAAAAGATGATATTCATTTATTATTCCGAAAATTCGCTGCCGATTTTGCCCATAAATACAAAATGCCTCCTATCAAATTAGACGAAAATGCGGTTCAATTATTGCAAAAATTCCGTTGGGGAGGAAACATTCGTCAACTGCGAAATGTAGCCGAGCAAATTTCAGTTTTAGAAACCAATAGAGACATTTCTGCCATAACATTGCAATCTTATTTGCCATCAGAATCGAGCAATTTGCCTTCTGTAATTAAGGATAAAAAAGCTGAAAATGATTTTTCGACCGAAAGAGATATTCTATACAAAGTGCTTTTTGATATGAAAAGTGATTTGCACGATTTGAAGAAGCTAACTTTGGAATTAATGAAAAACGGCTCTGCAAAAGCACAAGATATTAACGCTAATTTAATTCAAAAAATATACGGATCTAAGGAAACAGAAAGCGAAATTTCATTCGAAGAACAACCTGTAAGCACTATCTTTTCGGCTGAATCCAGAAGTTTGAGCACACCACAAATTCAAGAAAATAATTTTGTAGAAAACGAGGAAGATTTTCAATTTGCTGAAACTGTAGAGGAAGAAGAAATTCTAAAATTAGAGCAAAGAGAAATAGAAATGATTAAAAAATCATTAGAAAAAAACAAAGGAAAACGAAAAGCTGCAGCTGATGAATTGGGAATTTCTGAAAGAACTTTGTATCGAAAAATAAAACAATTTGATCTTTAAAAATTGAATATCTTTGAACCAAACTTTAGTAAACTGACCTGCACTTTTTTAAACACAAAATGAAGCACCTAAAATACATTATTGCTCTTTCGATACTTTTCACTTTCGGCGGATGCAACGTTTACAATTTCACAGGAACAGGAAAAATTGATGCTAAAACTTTTCAAGTCAATTTCTTTCCCAATACAGCCGAGTTAGTACAACCTGGAATTGACCGCACTTTTACCTTGACTTTGCAAGATCTTATCCAAAATCAAACCAACTTAAACTTGGTTAAAAACGGTGGAGATTTAACTTATGAAGGAGAAATTGTAGATTACAGAATCACCCCCATGATGGCTACAGCTGATATTCAGGCAGCTCAAAACAGATTGACAATTAGAGTGAGTGTTCAGTTTACCAATAAAAACAAAGAAGCTGACAATTTCGATAAAACATTTGAATTTTTTAAAGATTATCCAGCAAAGGAACAATTAAGTGGATCAACTCTAGATGCCGCCGTAAAAGAAATTTTTGAAAGAATTACGCAAGACATATTCAACGAATCTTTAGCAAAATGGTAATTTAAGGTTAATCGGTTATTCGCTTATTTGTTTAATCGTTTAACCAGTTAACCAAATAAACAATTAACCTTTTATGAACGTAACCGATTATACTTATTTAATTAACAAACCAGATACTATCAGCGAAAAGCAAACTGATGCTTTGGGAATGGTGTTGGATGAATTTCCGTATTTTCAAAGTGCTAGAGCGCTTCGTTTGAAAGGACTTTTTAATCAAAATAGTTTCCGGTATAATTACGCTCTAAAAGTTACCGCTTCACACACAACTGATAGAACCGTTTTGTTTGATTTTATCACTTCAGATACTTTTGTTGCCATCCAAAAAGGATTATACGACAAAAAAGTCCTTGAACTTCTTGATATTAGTGTAGTTGATTGCGAAATAATTAAACCCGAAATACCTCTTGAGCCAAAAATAAATACCATAGAGCAATCTATTCTTACCACTATAAAAGAAGCTACAGGTATTGAGGAAGAATCAAATACGAAAATCGCCGAAGAAAATCTGGAAATTGGAAAACCCTTAGGATTTGCTAGAGACGAAAAACATTCATTTCAAGAGTGGCTTCAACTTTCAAGAATACAGCCCATCAATAGAGAACCTGAAACTAATAAAATCAATGAATTAGATCAAAAATCAGTAGTTAAAACGGTTCCTGTAGAAGATGAGAAAAAGAAAAAAGCCGAATTAATTGATAAATTTATTGAAGCTAGTCCGAAAATTTCACCCATAAAACAAAGTACTGAAACCGCCTTTCACATTGACCTAAATAAAAGCGACAATTCTTACTTAATGACCGAAACATTAGCAAGAGTATATTTGGAACAAAAAAAATATCTAAAAGCAATTCAAGCTTATGAGATATTAATTTTGAAATATCCAGAAAAAAGTAGTTTCTTTGCAGACCGAATCTCGGATATCAAGTCTTTACAACAAAATAACAATAATTAACAATGAGCACATTTTCGATTTTTTTAGCATTAATAACAATAGTTTGCTTCCTATTAGTGGTAGTTATAATGGTTCAAAACCCTAAAGGTGGTGGACTTTCATCATCATTAGGTGGATCAACACAAATTGGTGGAGTACAAAAGACTACCGACTTTTTAGACAAAAGCACTTGGACTTTAGGAACCATATTAATTCTACTTATTTTACTTTCAAGTTTGAGTTTTGGAGGTTCTTTAGGAACTTCTGAATCAAAAATCATTGAAAAAACAGAAGCTATTACACCAAAAGCTGCAACTCCAGCTCCTGCAACTCCAGCTACGGCTCCGGCAACTGAGCCAGCAAAATAATAGTAATCTATAAAAACACAGTAAATGCCAGCCTGTCAAAGCTGGCATTTTTTTTAGGAAAAAATGTCAGTTTTTAGGGGTTGGCACAATTTCTGAAATCTAAATATCCATCAAATTAATACTAACATTTATTATATCATTATGGCTTTAAATATTAAACCTCTTTCAGACCGTGTTCTTATTGAACCTGTAGCTGCTGAAACAAAAACTGCTTCAGGAATTTTTATTCCAGACACTGCAAAAGAAAAACCACAAAAAGGAACTGTTGTTGCTGTTGGAAATGGCACAAAAGACCACGAAATGACTGTAAAAATTGGAGACACCGTTCTTTACGGAAAATATGCTGGAACCGAATTAAAATTAGAAGGAAAAGATTATTTGATTATGCGTGAGGATGATATTCTTGCAATAATCTAGTCTTCGAAGCTGAAACAAAACCTTGAAAATTTAAACATTAAACTTTCAAACTTTAAACAATTTAAAACAATTTTTAAAAATGGCAAAAGATATAAAATTTGATATTGAAGCACGTGACGGATTAAAACGCGGTGTTGATGCTTTAGCAAACGCAGTAAAAGTAACTCTTGGACCAAAAGGTCGCAACGTAATTATTGGAAAATCATTTGGTGGACCCAATGTAACCAAAGACGGTGTTACTGTAGCAAAAGAAATCGAATTGAAAGACCCATTAGAAAATATGGGAGCTCAAATGGTAAAAGAAGTAGCTTCTAAAACCAATGATTTAGCAGGAGATGGAACAACAACAGCAACTGTTTTGGCACAAGCTATCGTAAAAGAAGGTTTAAAAAACGTAGCTGCTGGCGCAAACCCAATGGATTTGAAAAGAGGAATCGACAAAGCTGTTGAAGCTATTGTTGCTGACTTAGCAAAACAGGCAAAAGTAGTAGGAAGTGACTCCGATAAAATCAAACAAATAGCCTCTATTTCTGCAAATAATGATGATGTTATTGGTGAATTAATTGCCAATGCTTTCGCAAAAGTAGGAAAAGAAGGTGTTATCACTGTTGAAGAAGCCAAAGGAACTGATACTTATGTAGATGTTGTGGAAGGAATGCAATTTGACAGAGGATATCTTTCTCCTTATTTTGTGACCAATGCTGAGAAAATGGAAGCAGAATTAGAGAATCCTTACATTCTTTTGTATGACAAAAAAGTATCTTCTCTTAAAGAATTGTTACCCGTTTTAGAACCAGTAGCACAATCAGGAAAACCATTATTAATTATTGCCGAAGATGTTGACGGAGAAGCTTTGTCAACATTGGTGGTAAACAAATTGCGTGGTGCATTGAAAATTGCAGCAGTAAAAGCTCCAGGTTTTGGAGACAGAAGGAAAGCAATGTTAGAAGATATAGCTATCTTAACTGGTGGAACTGTAATTTCTGAAGAAAGAGGTTATACTTTAGAAAACACAACAATCGAAATGTTGGGAACTGCAAAAAGAGTAAACATTGACAAAGACAACACTACAATTGTTAGTGGTGCTGGCGATGCCGAAATGATCAAAAACAGAGTAAACCAAATCAAAGGTCAAATGGATGCTACAACATCTGATTATGACAAAGAAAAATTGCAAGAACGTTTGGCTAAATTAGCTGGTGGAGTTGCCGTTCTTTATGTTGGTGCTGCTTCTGAAGTAGAAATGAAAGAGAAAAAAGACAGAGTTGACGATGCGCTTCACGCTACTCGTGCCGCCGTTGAAGAAGGAATTGTTGCTGGTGGAGGTGTTGCTTTATTAAGAGCTAAAAACGCCCTTGCAGAATTGAAAGCTGACAATGCGGACGAAGCTACAGGAATCAAAATTATTTCTCGTGCCGTTGAAGCTCCATTGAGAACTATAGTTGAAAATGCAGGCCTTGAAGGCTCTGTAGTTGTAGCAAAAGTAGCTGAAGGTTCTGGGGATTTTGGTTACAATGCCAAAACTGACGAATATGTTGATATGCTAAAAGCAGGAATCATCGACCCTAAAAAAGTAACTCGTGTGGCTCTTGAAAATGCTGCTTCTGTGTCTGGAATGATTTTAACTACTGAATGTGCTTTGGTGGACATCAAAGAGGAATCTGCTGGCGCAGGACACCCAATGGGTGGTGGAATGCCTGGAATGATGTAATCTTTTTGAAATTTCAAATTCAAATGAGAATAAATAAAAAACTCCGAAGTTTCAAAGCTTCGGAGTTTTTTGTTTTACAAATAGTATTATTTCTGTGGAGCAGAAAACCCGATTTTGGAGCCAAAAGTCTTCCAAAGCAAAATCTCTGTAAATCCTTCTTTGATAAAATTGGGTAATTCCCCAATAATTTTAAAACCAAAATCAATATAAAGCTGAAGTGCCTTAGCATTAAAAGAAGAAACACAAATAAAAATAGTAGGCGAAATTTTCAAAATGCGCTCTTCGCAAAAAGTCAAAAGTTTTTTTCCAAGTCCTTTTCCTCTATAGTTCTCATTGATACAAATTGTTTGAATGTATCCCTTAAAAGTTCCGTCTATTTGAAGGATAACAAATCCAGCAATTTCAGTATTTATTTTAATAATAAAAACCTCTTTTGACACTCCTGCAAAGGCTTGAACACACAAATCAAAATCCATTCCTAAAGTAATCCAAGGATCAGATTTAGCCATCAGCAAGGCACAATATTCAAAATCCGTTTGATTAGTAGTCTGTTCAATTGTCACATTTATTGTAGATTCCATAAGCCTTTTCAAATATAGTTCGCTCAAATATAATCATTTTTTGTAGCTTTGAAATCCTATACAATCCTTCTATGAAAAATCAAATTTTCTCAGCTATTTTATTCGGTATTATCAGTTTGCCTCTCTTTTCTCAAACTAAAGACGAAACTATTTTTCTTGAAAAAAATAAAATAGAATTAGGAACAACTCCTTCAGAAAGTATCATCAAAATTGCCAAAAGTTTTCTAGAAACTCCTTATGTAGCTTCAACATTAGAAATAAATGAGACCGAGCAATTAGTGTGCAATTTAAGCGAATTAGACTGCTTTACTTTTGATGAAAATGTATTAGCATTATATCTTACCAAAAAGAAAAACTCAAATTCTTATGCTGATTTTCAAGAGATTTTGACTCAATTGCGCTATCGAAACAACAAAATAGACGGTTATGGATCGCGATTGCATTATTTTACAGAATGGGTACGACAAGCGGAAAAAAAAGGTTATATCAAAGACATTACTTTAGAAATTGGTGGTGAAATCACTAGTAAAGAAGTTCATTTTATGAGTGTAAATCAAAAAATGTATCCAAAAATAACGGATGAAAAAACCTTGGAAACTATCATTAAAAACGAGAAAAAAATAAACAAAAAGCCGTTATCACAAATTGAAAAGTCAAAGGTAGCCTCTGTAGAAAGCAAGATAAAAGAAGGTGATTTTATTGCAATGACCTCAACTTTGGAAGGAATGGATTGCAATCACGTAGGAATTGCCATTCTTGTAAACAACCGAATTCATTTGCTACACGCCTCATCCTCACTCAAAAAAGTGGTCATTTCAGAAAAACCGCTTGCTGAATATCTTGAAGGCATCAAAAAAGATGTGGGAATTATGGTGTTGCGGGTTTTGTAGAAATTGTAATCTATGATTATTTTGTAATTCTTTTCGTTTTAACAAAGCTACTTGTATGAAAAACATATATTTGATACTCATTTGCTTATTGCTCATATCTTGTTCCTCAACTAATATTGAGAAAGAAGTGCTTCGAGATTTTATTAATTACAATAACAGTAACAATTTAGTGCCATATAAAATAATGCAAAATGCGATTCCAAAAATTCAAGCATTAGAAAGATATGAAAAAGCATACGTGTATCGAAACACACCACTAAATATTTTTGACCCTAAACGTGCTGTGGTTTATGGCCCTCGTCCATATGTATGGCCAATAGATTCTTTGGAAATCATTAATTTAAAGAAAACAATAAAAGAAGACACAATTCCTGTTCAATGGAGAGATGAAGATTTTATAAAATCAAATTATGTAATTATTAAAATGGATACTTTGAACTATAGAATAAACATTAAAAAATATAAAGGTAATAGTGGTTTATTTATTTCTAAACCCATCATTTCAGCTAATAAAGATTATGCATTAATTGCTTCTAAAACGTCTATTGCATTAGAATATCGTTATGGCATTCCTGATGTCTTTCTTTTAAAAAAAGAAAATGATAAATGGGTTGTGAAAAACAACTATAGCTGGCTATTTATATACGAGTAATAAATCAGCGGGAATGACAAAAGATGCTGATGGAGGTTTCGCACCGCAAAACATTAAAAATTGTAACTAATATGGATAATTCAGTAACAAAATGGAGTGTGTTTTTATTATGTATCATTGTGATTCCAAATAACATTGGAGGATTTCCCATTTTCCTAATTATTCTTAGCAACATCATTTCAACTATTACTTTCGAAAGCTCAGTTGTAGATTTGATTTGTACCTTTTTAATTGGGTTATCACTCTATTTGCTATTTTCAAAAAATAAATGGTTTAAAATAGGAGCTTATATTTTGACCTACTTGCAAATTTTAATTTTAGTGATCCGAAGCGAGGCGAACCACGATCTAGTTTTCTTTTTTGTTTCTGCTTCGCCCTTTTTTTGTTGTTCAATTTATGATATTTATAAAACAAGTATTTATAGCGGCTTGAATTCAACTAATGAATGAAACTTTTCAGAAAAGAGTTGAAAACAGATTAATGTTTTTTTATTCAAAACAAAGGTTCTATATCAGTTAATTGCGTTTAGCAACCGATGCACAACTTATTAAAAAAAATTAACCAAAAAATCCTGCTCCAACCAAGAGCAGGATTTTACTTATAAACACATTTTAAATTCAAAAAATATTTTGTACTTTTCTACAATCTTAAACC
>ERZ1034363.630-NODE-630-length-23321-cov-9.780804_pt1 | contig 23321 bp, 25 predicted proteins | sample MGYA00520616_ERZ1034363 | MGnify/ENA primary metagenome ERZ1034363 (study PRJEB33736, sample SAMEA104284506) | Azolla filiculoides | biome: Urban; feature: Water surface; material: Ditch water | place: Netherlands | collected 2015-10-28 | depth 0-0.1 m ... | reverse complement strand
AAAATCTCTAAAATTCTTACCCCTCAGGTACGCACATTCTTGTATGGAACTATCGCAGCTCTGCTGTCGGTAGCTACTGTTCAGGGATGGGTTTCTAATGACCTAGCCAAGTCAATCAGCGACAACCTGCCCACCATTATTGGTGCGCTTGGTTCGATTATTGCGGCAGCTAACGTAACTCAGAAGCCAAAGGTTGAAGTTGTTGCTCCTGTCGTTCCTGACCGTGTAGAGTCTGTGACTGAAGCACCTCAGGGACCAACTGAAGCTCTTGTTTCAAACCCTGCAACTAACGGTGCGGCTACGGAAATCAAGTAAAAGGAACTCATGGAAAACGATATTGTAGATGGCTACGCATGCCCAGTGGACCCTATGGACGCTATGCAGTGCGATTCTTGCCAGTAGACTAGACACCCCGCAGGGGTGCGGTAACATAGAAACAATAGATTGCCCCGCCTACTTCGGTAGTGTGGGGCAGTTCTCTTTGGTAAGCTATTGGCATGGCAGAGATGAAGCAGTACGGTTCTTATGACCGAAAAGTAAAACCCGACAACGCGGCTAAGCCCACGTCTCAGGAAGTTGACGACTTTCACACCAACGCAGATACTGACCTGCGTTCAGAAGCTCTGCACCACACGCTAGGACCTGCACCTACTCAGGCAGCTCCCGGTAACCACCGACACGATGGCGGAGATTCAGAGCTCTTATTGTCGGGAGACACTATCAGTGGTTCTCGTTCTTCTGACGCTTGGAGACTCAGCGTCAACGCAATTCTTGTAAAGCTCGGAGCTACGGATAACTCCACCGCATAATGGCACGTAAAAACGAACCGACTCTTAGTGACCTCTTTAGCCTTGCGCTGGACGAGCTTGATTCCTCTATTCGTAAACCGAACATTCTTGCCTATGGAAGCAAGCCCTATCCTGAGCAGGAACGGTTCCACAAGACTGCTAAGCGAGGACGCTTCTTGTCGGGAGGTAACCGTGGTGGAAAGACTGACGCTGAGGTCGTAGAAGCTATTTGGTGGGCTACTAACACCCATCCATACATTGAGCGCCCAGAGAGCTGGGGACGTGGAGCTATTCAAGTACGTTTTGTCGTAGTTGACATCGCTAAGGGTGTTGAGCAGATTATTTTGCCTAAGCTCAAGCGGTGGATGACATCCTCAATGCTTATCGAGGGCTCGTGGGATAAGAGCTGGGACGCTAAGAACCTGATTCTTACCCTAGCTAACGGTTCCACGATGGACTTCGTAACTTGGGGTATGGACATGATGAAGCTCGGTGGTGTGCCTCGACACCTCATCTTCTTTGATGAAGAGCCTCCTCAGAACATTTTCAACGAGTCGATGATGCGTCTGATTGACTACAACGGCTGGTGGGTTATTGCAGCTACCCCGACAAAGGGTATGGGCTGGACTTATGACCTGTTGTGGGAGCCTGCGCTAGAGAACCCTGATGGAGACATCGCCACGTTCCAGCTGTCGGCTGAGCAAAACCCGTACATCGAAGCTGAAGAAGACGACATGGACTTCTACATGATGGGTATGGATAAGGAAGAGCGTGAGGTCCGTGAAAAGGGTAGCTTCGTAGCACGTTCCGGTCTTGTGTTTCCTAACTTTGCTCAGCAGTCAGAGAAGTACGTTGTGCCTCAGTACCTTCCCCCAAAGGACTGGGAGTGGTACATGTCGATTGACCACGGTTGGAACAACCCCACAGCTATCCTGTGGCACGCTGTAGCGCCCAACGGAGACATCGTAACCTTCGCGGAGAGCTACAAGTCCAACACCACTGTTGCAGAGCATGCAGCGACGATTCTGGAGCGTGAGAAGGCATGGGGCAAGGAATGTGACATGCGTACCGGAGACCCCGCTCTGAAGCAAACCTCAGGCATTACAGGCACATCTGTGTTGCAGGCATACGCCGAACAGGGTGTGTATATAGCTGTGGATGGAGTTCCACGCGCAGTGATGATTGGTATCGAGAAAATGCAGGAGTACATGCGGATTCGGGCCAATGGAACACCTACTTGGACGGTTACTGAAAACTGTGTAAATCTCATCCGTGAGCTCAAGAAGCTTCGTTGGGCAACTTACTCCTCCGACAAGCAGGCTTATGCCATGAACAAGCAGGAAGAAATCCACAAAAAGGATGACCACGCTTCCGACTCATTGCGGTACTTTATGACCCTCATGCCCGACTTGCGACCCAACGATGGTCGTGAACTTACCGCAAATGACAAAACACCGACTACAATTCCATATATGGACTTACTTGCGAAAATGGTGAACGACCCGAACGTCACTTTCGTAGATGACTATCGAACGGAATCTATTCCGTGGGAAACAACCGAATCAATGGGCGAACTATACGAAGGAAATTACTAATGGCTTTTGAAGGCGAAGATGCACGACGTTGGGCAATAGTTGACGCTCCAACACTTCAACCCGCTGTGGACTTTATCACGAAGACTCCCAACGGACCTTTCATCGACACAGGACTCAACGTCACGTTTGAAATGCGTGGACGTGTGTACCTGTCGGTAGAAACCATCAAGGAGATGGCAGAGATTGCTGGACTCCTCCAGAATAAGAACGCGCAGGAAAAGAATCTGCACGAACTAGAGATTTACAACTTGGGCTACAAAGATGGCCTGAACGAAGGAGCTGAACTCAATGGAAAACTTACTGCTGTTATTGGTCGCTTGTCTGCTCCCGATTACTCTGCTGTCGTTCGTGACGTGGAAGTTGATGAAAGCACTGGGGGACAATCAGGAGTCGAATCTGGAATCTCAGATGGCGATTCTGACAACGTACAAGGAACTCCTGCGCGAAAGCGGAAATCGGGAGGAAAGACTGTCGCAGCTTCTAGTGTCGAAGGACCCGATGACATTCCAAGCGTTAGCGACGATGACGCAATCTTCAAGCTATGATGGGTTTGATAGCTTTGACCCATCCGACGAAGGCGAAATTGCCCGAATCGAAGAACGCTCTGGAAACGTAGAGGATACCCTAAGTGAGTATGAACAATCCTTCTTCGCAGAAGTTGCCGAGCTCGGAATCGAACCTGAGTTCTTCAACTCCGACGAAGCTGCCAACTGACGACGGACTTAACCTCGACAAGTTTGTTCAGTCCAAGGATGCGGCTAAGCTCGCTGCTTGGGTAAAGCAAGAGTACACGAAGGCTAAGCAGGCTCGTAGCCAGAAGCAGCTTCAGTGGTACACCAACATGGCTATGTTCTATGGTCAGCAGTGGGTTGAAGCTACTGGCAAGAACTATCCAGAAGGTTTCCAGAACCAACTGACGCTTCCTAAGAAGCCTTACTACTCTCAGCGCAAGACGGTAAACCGTATTCGCGCTTTTGCTCGTTCTGAGATGTCTCAGTTCCTGTCGGCAATCCCTAACGCCGTAGCTGTACCAGCCACCGCTGAGGACGAAGACGTAAGGGCCGCATACGCTGCTGAGCAGGCATGGCAGTCAATCTCTGAATCTCAGAAGCTTCGCTACCACTACTCACGTGCTGAATGGTGGAAGGTTATCACTGGTAACGGTTTCATCAAGACGTGGTGGGACAACGACGCTGTAGACAAGGTATCTGGTCAGCAGGGCGTTATCCGTTACGGTTCCGTTACCCCATTCCACCTTTTTGTTCCTGACCTGCGGGAGCAGGAAATGGACGACCAGCCATTCATCATCAACGCTTACACAAAGCCTGTCGCATGGTGCTACCAGTACTTTGCCAAGGAACTTGCTGGCAAGACTCTTCAGCCCAGCGTGTCGAGCCCAAACCAGCTCATTGATGACGGCTACCTGAACCTCGCTAACAACGTAGGCAACACCCCTGACTCTGTAGTTATCTACGAGACATGGATGAAGCCCGGAGCCCACAAGCTCATGCCAGAGGGCGGCGTCATCATCTCTATCGATGACCTCGTTGTGTCGATTACTCGTGACGGTCTGCCTTACAACCACGGTCAGTACCCATTCACCAAGTTTGAGCACATCCCGACAAGCACGTTCTACGCAGATTCTCCACTTGTAGACCTCAACTCACTACAGCGTGAGTACAACACTCTCCGTTCTCAGATTTCTGAGGCGGGTAACCGCATGGCTAAGCCCCAGCTCATTGCAGCTAAGGGCTCAATCGTACCCTCGAAGATTACTAACGAGCCCGGCTTGGTCATCGAATACAAGGCAGGCTTCCCAGCTCCGCAGGCTATGCAGCTGTCACCTCTGCCTCAGTACTACGTGGACCAGCAGGACCGCGTACTTGGCGACATGGAAGACATCGGTGGTCAGCACGACGTATCCCGTGGTTCTGCTCCAGCCGGTATCACCGCAGGTACAGCTATTGCCTTCCTTCAGGAAGCTGACAACGCTTACCGCACTCCCCAGTTCCAAAACATTGAAGACGGCTACAGCCGCATTGCACAGCAGACCATCGAAAACTTCGTTCAGTTCGTAGACCTGAAACGTAAGATTAAAACCATTGGCGCAGACGGTTCGTTTGATACGCTCCTTCTCAATGGTGCTGACCTTAAGAACGGTACGGACATCCGTATCCAGCCCGGTAGTTCTATCGGCGTGTCGAAGGCAGCTCAGGATGCTCGTGTCATGGATATGTTCGGCATGGGCATCATTGACCAGAACACTGCTCTCCGCTTGCTGGAGATTGGTGGAGCCCAAAAGATTCTGGACTTGCTTCAGGTTGCAGAGCGTAAGGCTCAGCGTGAAAACATGAAGATGAAGATGCTTCAGCCTGAACAGCTCATGCAATACGACATGGCTGTACAGATGCAGCAGATGCAGGTTCAGGCAACTGGCACGGCTATGGACGAGCAGGGCAACATCATTCAGCCCGTTCCGCCCATCATTCCTGTCGATGACTTCGATGTACACGAGAAGCACATTGAAGTACACAACACGTTCCGTATGTCACAAGAGTACGAAGTTCTTTCAGATGAAATCAAGGCTCAGTTCGACATGCACGTCAAGATGCACGAAGAGATGCTTCAGCAGAAGCAGCTTATGGGCTTCCTTGACCAGATTCCTGTAGAAGGCGAGATACCTTCTGAGGGCGATATGCCTACTGACCAAGCTGGTCCCGGTGCTACGATGAGTGGTAATGGGCAAGTTCCAGACATGACACAACAATTAGGAGCCTAACATGGCAAACTTTGACGTAAACGCTGACAGCACTCCTGTCCTCGTTAACAAGAAAGCAGACACTAAGCCTACGATTGCAGCACTCCGTGCAGCTATCGCAGGTGACGCGGTATCAGACTCGTACCCAGCAGCGTTTCTTGACGCAGCTACCAAGGATGACCTGATTTACGTGTGCAAGACCCACGGCATTTCAGTCGTAGGACTCTAGTTCCTAAAAACTAGATAAAACCAACAACCAGCTAGGGCCTCGTGAGAGGTACGGCAAGGAGAAAAATAAATGGACAACCTAACGGAAGGTACAGAGCCAACTGAGGTCCTCGACGGAGGTACGGATGTAGCGGCTACAGGGCCGGAAGATAACAGCGGATTTAACCCCGCTTGGGAACCCATCAAAGAAAAGCTCGGAGACGCGCACTTTCAACTGATTCAGTCCGAACTGGCTGACTGGGATAAGGGCGTAAACAAGCGCTTTGAAACCATCAACAGCCAGTACGCGCCCTACAAGGAACTCGGCTCTGTCGAGGAAATTGCAGGTTACAAGCAAATCATTGAGCAAATGGAATCAAACCCTGAGGGCATGTATGAAGCTCTCGGAACTTTCCTCAAAGAGACCGGGCGCATGCCTTCTCAGGAGGAAGCACAGGAGCTCGCTGATGACCTTGACACCGATGAACAGACAGCAGAAGACCCTCGTTTAACTGAACTTGCAAAGGGACAGGAAGAGATTCGTCGCTTCCTCGAACAGCAGCAAGAAGCAGAGATTCAGGCTTCGGCTGACGCAGAACTCGCTAATGAGATTGAGGAACTTACAAATTCTCGTGGGTACTCAAAAGAGGACCTACAAGAAATCATTAGCCGTGCAGCTTTTCTTAGCCAGCAGTCAGACAAAATCGTGCCTCTTTCGCAGGCAGCGGATTGGTTTGATGGTCTGCGCGAAAAAATCCTCACCACTCCCCGTCCCGGTGATTCCGCACCACGACTTCTCCCCACATCGGGGGGCACTGCTAACAACAACCAGAGCAAAACTATGGGAGACTTGAGTCGTAATGAAACTCAAGACCTAGTGGCAGCGTTTCTGGCGCAGGGCAATAAGTCTTAATAACGAATCCCACTCCTAACAAAGGAAGCAATCATGGCAGCAACACTGTCTACCATTACGCCTCTCCTCAAAGAGGTGTACGAGGGCCGTATCCGCGAGCAGCTCAACAACGAAATCACCACCCTGAAGCGCATCGAGCGTTCTTCTGGTGGAGTTTCTAACGAGACTGGTGGCAAGTACGTAACCTTCCCCGTCCACACCCGTCGTAACGCTGGCCTCGGAGCCCGTAACGAGATGGAAGCACTCCCCGCTGCTGGTCAGCAGGGTCACGCATCCGCTCGTATCGGCCTGAAGCACCAGTACGGTGGAATCCAGCTCACCGGACAGGCAATCGCCATGTCTTCGAGCGACCCCAAGGCATTTGCTAAGGCTCTCGACAACGAAATCGAAGGCTTGAAGAATGACTTCAAGAAGGACCTCAACCGTCAGATTTACGGTTCGGGCAACGGTGCTATCGGCACTGTTCGCGCAAACGGTACTGGCGTAAACATTGTTCCTGTCGCAGACGCTCGTCTGTTCCAGATTGGTGCAATCGTTGACGTTGTAACCCTTCCTTCTACTGTTGCAGTATCGGCTCGTACCGTTACCTCCGTAGACCTCACCGCTGGTGCAAACACCGTTACTCTGTCGGGAGCTACTTTCAACGTAGCAACTGGTCAGATTATCGTTCGCACTGGTTCTGGTCCTTCGGCTTCGGGTAACCGCGAAATCACTGGTTTCGATGCAATCATCGCTTCCTCTGGTTCGCTGTACAACATCGACCCTGCATCTGAGCCTGAATGGACCGCAGAGGTTTCCGCTAACGGTGGAACCGCTCGTGCCCTTTCTGAAGGTCTGATGATTCAGATGGCTGACCGTATCCGCACCCGCGGCGGTAAGACCACTGTTATCTTCCAGTCCCTCGGTGTGCGCCGTAGCTACTTCAACCTGCTTTCGCAGACTCGTAGCACCGTTAACCAGCAGGAATTCAAGGGTGGTTTCACCGGCCTTGCGTTCACCACCGACAACGGAGAAATCCCAGTCGTAGCTGATGTTGACGCACCTCTCGGCAAGCAGTACTTCGTCAACGAAGAAGCGATTACCTTCTACCGCGACCAAGAAGCACACTGGCTTGACCGCGATGGCAGCATGTGGAAGCAGGTTCGTGACTCCTCTGGAGACTACGACGCTTACTACGCTCGCCTTGTCGAGTACCACGAGCTCGGAACTGACCGTCGTAACACTCACGGTCTGATTTCGGACATCATCGAGTCCTAGTCGCTCACGTAAGAGGCCCTATCCGATACAATCGGGTAGGGCCTTTTACTTTAGGAGCTTTTGTGGAATATCAGTATCCCTTCTTCAAGGAAGGCGCGTACCTGCCAGCCGGTCTGTCGATGGCAGATTATATGTACGAAGTGTACAAGCGTGGCTGGTTCCTTGACCCTAACGGTAACCCCTACGCAACCAACATCATTGTGTCGGAAGAGACCCCGACAGGTGAGATGGAAGTCGGTAACGGTTGGGTAAACCCAACTACGGATGTATTGAAGGTTTGGTATGGCGAAGATTGGCATACTGTTTCGCAGGGTCCTCAGGGTATTCAGGGCGAGACAGGACCTATGGGTCCAACAGGTCCAACGGGAGCGACTGGAGCTACAGGCCCACAGGGTCCTCAAGGCGAAGTTGGCCCTACAGGAGCTACTGGGGCAACAGGAGCCACTGGAGCCACGGGAGCTGACGGTATTACGCCAACGCTATCTCTCGGAACTGTCACGACTGGAGCAGCTGGCTCATCAGTAGTAATTACGATTACCGGAACGGCCCCTAACTATGTCATTAACTTCACCATTCCTCGTGGAGATACCGGAGCAACTGGAGCGGACGGCGCTACTGGAGCAACTGGACCTCAAGGGCCTCAAGGTATCCAAGGAACTACTGGAGAAGCTGGACCTACAGGACCTACGGGAGCTACCGGCGCTACTGGCGCTACGGGACCGGCTGGACCGGGAGTAGCCGCTGGAGGTACTACTGGTCAGTTGTTAGCTAAGACTTCTGACACTGACTACGCTACTGAGTGGATTCCTGTACCTAGCGGTGTTCCTGCTGGTGGTGCTGAGGGTCAGATTCTTGCTAAGGATTCGGCTGCTGACTTTGACGCGGTATGGATTGATAACTACGCAGCTCAGGTTAAGCATCTTGTAAAGAACTCGACAGGTAGCACTATTCCTAAGGGTTCTGTCGTTTACGTGTCTGGTTCTAACGGCACGAACATGCTTGTATCGTTGGCTGACGCAGATACTGAAGCTACTAGCTCTAAGACCATTGGTTTGACTCAGGACGCTATCCTCAATGGCGATTCTGGTTTTGTGGTTACTGAAGGTTTGCTGGCGGGACTGAACACTAACACGGCTACCGCTGGTCAGTCTGTATGGCTGTCATCTACTGCTGGAGGATTTGTTTATGGCAATCCTCCTACTGAGCCTGCTCATGCGGTCTACCTCGGTGTTGTTACTCGTGTACAAACTAACAACGGCGAGATTTTCGTCAAGGTTCAGAACGGCTACGAACTTGACGAGCTACATGACGTATTTGTCGGAAGCGCTACTACTGGGCAAGTACTGAAGAAGTCAGCTACCGGCTGGGTAAACTCTGCAATCTCTACAGGACTTACGTGGAACCAACTGAAGGTAGGATTCTAAAATGGCTAAAGATTTAATCGAGTACTACCGCGACGCTTCAGGGCTTCCCTTCGGTTTGTCGTTAGACGACTACATGTACGCCTACTTCAAGACTGTATCCGGCTTAGCTACCGGACTGTCGCTTAACGACTACATGCGGTCTTTCTACGAGGCTGAAACCGGCTACAAAGACCTCGACACTGCGGAGCGTATGTACTACGCGATTGAGCTCGGCATACCCGATAGCCGCCTAGCTGTCGATGACCTTAGACAAATGTTCCTAGATTCACAGTAAACTGGCTAAATGACCGATTTAACCGAGATTTTGTCTAAACCTCCAGCATTGCGTGGCTGCCCATTTGCTGACTGGAAAGAGTCTTTAAAGCCAGAAGAGCGTGAAGCTGTGGATAAAGCGTTGCTGAATCCTGAGTGGTCTGCTGCAAAGTTGACCGCTGCGTTCAAACAGTTTGGTATGACTTCTGGCAGAGAAGGTGTGATGAAACACCGTAATGGAGATTGTCGTACCTGTGGACCTATCTGAATATCTAAAAACCCCTCCCCCTACGTTAGCTACGCGCCAGCGCTCTACACACCCAAAAGGTTGGGAGCCGGGAGTCAAGTGGGACAATAACGAAGTTCGTTATGTGACCACAGACATCCTTCCTGCGATGGAAGGCGAAGTTGACTTTGCAAAAGCTGTCACTGAGATGGGCATTGAGATTCCTTCGGGGTATCGTGTGCGTATTGCTGAGATGCGTTATGACCCTGTGGCGTGGACTCGTGATGACCCTGAACAGAAGTTTGCAACGACCAAACCAGCGTGGCGTTACCGTTTCGTTATAGAACCAGACAGCTCTGTACCTTCTGTCGATGGCATTGCCATTTTGAACAGTCTGACCAGAAAACCGAGGTCACAGAAGGCTCTCTCCGGGGAGAACACGCTGGTACTGAATATAAACGATACGCAGGCAGGTAAAGACGCTGGAGGGGGCACTGAAGCCCTTATAGAGCGTATGGACCATTTCCTAACGCTTGCAGAAGCACGTATTGCCGATGACCGGAAACAATTAGGCGATTTGGTCATTATGCTCGGTGGCGACCTCATTGAGGGCTGCTCAATCTACCCAAACCAGCAGTGGCAGATTGACCTCGACATGCGTGGACAGATTCGCACCATGACTGGCATCCTCCTCCACAGCCTTGACCGCCTCGCAACCAAGTTCCCGACAGTGCGTGTCGTAGCTGTTCCCGGCAACCATGGAGAGAACCGACTCAACGGCAAGCGAAACAACCGTCACGACAACTTTGACCAGCTCTGCGCCGAGGCTACTGCGATGGCAGCAACACGCGACCCAAAGCTAGAGCACATTAACTTCAACATTGCCTATGACCAGCCAGCACTGACCACCGACATCCAAGGTCACATCTACGCACTGACCCACGGAAGCATTTACGGTAAGGGCAACGGCGGAGACCCGGCAACTAAAGCACTCAACTGGTACAAGAACATGGCAGCAGCTCACCACCCTGTCGGAGATGCCAGCGTGCTCGTAGGAAACCACTACCACCACGAAGTTATCCGAAACTTCGGCTCAATGCTGTTTGTACAAAACCCAGCAATGGATGGCGGCTCTCCAGAGTTTGAAGATTACTCGGGACAGTCAGCAGCTTCTGGTATGTCTAGTTGGGTCGTAACTCCCGAATCTAGGTTCACAGGGTACGAAGTTCTGCGATAGTATCCGCGCCTAGGATACACTTGCTGTATGACTACAGCTCTCGCCCATTCCTCGCAGGTCTGGAACTCCGACCTAGGAGAGTTCGTTAGCGATGCCCACGTGCACCTCGCACAGGTGCTCAACGACTATAAGCCGACGTTCTCTCTCGTATATATCCCCAAAGCTGACCGTGACGCTGACGACACGAAGCCTTGGGCCATCCTCGACAGCCCCGCTAACATGCCAGCGCACATTGTTCGCTATCTGTCGGATGCCGAAATGCAGCGCCCAGCAGAAGTACTGGCTTGGATTTTTGAGGGTGACCTCACCAAGCACCGCCCAGATGACGTATTTGCCCGTATGGAAGTAAAGCGTCAAGCTGAGGAACTTATGAACCTCAAGAAGCAAGAAGAAGAGCTTGCTGACCACTACGACCTAATCGAATTCGCTGCCCGCACCAATAAGAACACGTGGCATCACAACGGAAAGACGTATCGCGCATGAGCTACTCCCCTCCTACACGCCTCGTAAGCGAGGTAATGATTGCCGTCAAGCGTCAGTTTGGCGACGAGTCTGGCGTACAGCTAGAGAACACTGACATCATTCGTTGGATTAACGACGCTCAAGATGTCATCGTCTCGAAGACTAAGGTCCTCAAGGCTAAAAGCACTACCCCAGCTGTAGGCGGACAAGCTTCATACACTTTTCCATCTGACAACATCTACCAAGTAGAGTCGATTCACTTCGATGGCATGCGTATCCCCAACATGAACTTCCCTGAGGCTGAGGAATACATTTTCTCTGCTGACCCACTGGGCGAAGCTCAGGGCGTTCCAGTTCTCTGGTACGAATGGGCAGGAACTTTCACGTTCTGGCCTGCGCCTAGCGATGTCAAGAACATCGACATGTACTACACCAAGCGCCCAGACCCTGTGGCTACTATCAATGACACTCTTACCATTCCCGACAAGCACTATCAGGACGTTGTTCGCTACGTTCTACAGCAGGCTTACGAAATGGATGAGGACCTTGGCAATGCACAGGCTAAGGGGGCTCAGTTTGAGGCAAGTATCAACGAGTTCTCTGAAGAGGCTCGTACTGCCCAGAACATGACCTACAGCACCATTACTGTTTACGATAACTAGGAGTCGCCGTGCCCGGTGAGGCTATACAGATTGGCCCCTTTGTCGGGGGCTTGAACACGTTTAGCGACGCTACCGCTATCGCAGATAACGAGCTTGCTGTATGTGAGAACTTTGAGTTGGACCTTGATGGTTCACTTGTTTCTCGACCCCCTTTTGCCGACACAGGCACTACTTTTCCTTTGCAAGCTACAGGTAACATCAACGTACTTGGCTACTATTACGGTCCCGGTTCCGTGCCTTACCTGCTGGCATCGGACGGCGTGTCGAAAACTTACTATTTCAGCGGCACTACGTGGACGCTGATTACTGACACTTTCGCTGCTAGTGCGATGACTCAGTTCGATAACAAAGCATGGATTATCGCTCCCTTCGGTAGCACTAACCCCGGCGGTTATTGGACACCTGCCGGTGGTTTTGTGCCAGATGCCAACATGCCTAAGGGTGACACGATTGTTGCTCACAAGTTCCGTCTCTGGATTTCTGGTGGACGTGACGCGCTGAGCAACCCAACTCGTATGTACTACTCCAACGCACTGAGCTCCCCGTTGGGCTTGTGGACAGCGGCTCCAGACTTCCAAGACATTGGCGCTGGAGACGGGCAGAGCATTGTTCGCGTGTCGGTTTACTACAACTCGTTGATTGTGTTCCGCACTAACTCGATTTGGTCTTTCCAGTACACCTCTGACCCCGACAATGGTGTGCAATCCTTGCTCGTTCCCAACATTGGACTTGCAAGCAAGGACGCTCTCGCTGCGTGGGAAAACTACATCTATTTCATTTACGACGACAAAGCATACGAGTTCGTCAACAACCGTGCCCAGCAAATCAACCTCAAGGTTCCTTTAAGAGCGGCAGACCGTACAGGCGTGGCTACGCCTTACGTTGTGTCGTTGTTCAGCAACCGAGTTATCTTCAGTTTCTGGGGAGTGCTCTTTGTCTTCAGCATCCGTACACGTACATGGACCATTTGGACCTCCACAGTTCACGGAGCTATCGGATTTATTATTGCGGCTATTACGGACACTGATGAGGAAGATGCAACAGTCTTCAGCTCAGCTATTGTCCCTGCGGGTGGAACTCGAAGCGTCAAGACGCTGAAAATAACTGATGCTGTAACTACGGCTACTGAGAATTTTGTGTGTCGAGTACAGACCAAGAACTACAACTACCAGACAAGCTCTTCCTATAAGCGCCTATTCTGGTGGGGTGTTGACGCTATTTTCAACGGAACCGTTACAGCTACCGCCGTACCTATTACGTGGAACCAGTCTGTTACATGGGACCAGATGCACGGGTATCGTTGGAACCAAGTGATTACGTTTGACTGGAACCAGCCAGCTAACCCCGGCTCAGACACACAGACCGTTGTAAACACGACAGGTAACGGCGCTATTCGTAAATTCGTCAAATTTCTTAAGGCTTTGCGTTTCCGACAGATTCACTACACGCTCGAATTCCAGACCGACGGTTCTGTGACTAGCGCACCTGTTAGACTTTTTGCATTGATGACTTACGTAAAGGCACACGAAAAGGTGTCTAAGTCCGTTACATAGGGATACAATTTTATTATGAACCCAATTCGAGGAATGGTAAGCAACTACGCTACGCAACAGCGTACTGCTGGTATGCCTCAAGCTGGTGGCGGATTCAACTCCATGGCAGCTGGCAACAAGGTGTATGGCGGAGGCCGTCCTATGCCCACAATGGGTAAAATTTCAGACAAATCAGGGTACGCTATGCGCGATGGCAAAATGGCTGCTCGACGAGACGCGCTAATGCGCCGAGCCGGAGGCATGTAATGGCAAAGAAAACCCCTTGGGGAGATGTTGTAAGTCGTGGACGTTCCATGGGTGGAGACAAGCGTGAAAGCGGTCTTCCTGCTGGTGGAGCTAAGAACTCTTCCGCTAACCGTACTTTTGAGATGAAGCCCGGAATGAACAAGGGCGTTGCCCCTATCGGCCCCAACAAAAAGGGTGCTGAGTACCGCATGAAGGCTCTCAAGAAAAAGATGGGCAGCATGTAATGAAAATTATTATCGAGATGGGCGAAGACAAGCCCGAAGAAGAGTGCTTTCCTTGCCCTAAATGCGGCGAAGAAGTAGAGCAGGATGACCTGTACTGCGACGACTGCGGAGCTAAGCTTCCTGTCGCTAAACCAACCATGAGCGAGTTTTCCAAGGCTCGTGTAGAGTCCATGAAGAAGATGATGTCAGGAGCTTCTGAGTAATGAGTACCTCATTTTTTGGCCCCCAGCCTAAAAAGACTACCAAGTCCACAACTGCGCGTACCCCAATTAGCGCTGATGCGGCTGAACGTAGGGCATCTTCTAACGTAGGAAACGTAAAGCCTACATACACATACACTAAGCCTGCCGGAGTATCTGGAACAGCCGACACTATGGAGCGCCAAATTGCTTCTCGGGCAGCTGCTCCAGCCGCAGACACCAGCGGTGGCGGAGGACTTGGAGGAGGGTTTATTCCCTCAACAGCTCCTGTCGATATGGGACCTGTAGACGCTTTTGGTAACCCCATCAAAACTGACGAAGAGTACCTCAAAGCTGATACTGTTTTCCAAGCCCAGAAGAACGCTCTTCAGGCAGCTCTGGATGCTTATCTTGCAGACACTGAAGCTCAGAAGCAGACTTACAGCACTAACTACGGAGAATCTCTTCGTAAGCTTGGCTTCACTGGAGACCAAGGAGCTCTCGACAAGGCTAAGTGGGACCCCACTGAGAACAACGGTCAGGGCCGCTGGGAAGACCCAGATGGAAACCCCTTTGCTGGCAAGATTAACTGGAACCAGACCGATACAAACACAGCTTCTGGTCGAGGTTTTGAGAACGCTCTGAACGACTTTGCTTCTCGTGGAACTCTTCAGTCGAGCGCATACCAGCGTGCATACAACAACTTGCAGCGTCAGCTGAACGAGCAACTGTCATCTACTGCCAGCTCTAAGCAGACCGCTATGGGCGAGTTTGACCGTGCTCAGGCTGCTAAGAAGTCTGAGAAGACCACCTCTGAAGCTACTGCTTCTCAGGAAGCTTTGGCCCGTATCAAGGCCGCTTACGGAATTGGCTAGGAGTCCTTATGAGCATGAACATGAATGAAGATGCCGTTGCCGTAGGTAAAGGGGCTGTCAACTATGGCAGCAAAAACGCTCAGAGTGACTACGGAAAGCGTAAAAAGGGAACTGTTTACCGCCCATCAAAGCAGGACACTGGTGGAAACCAGATAAAAAACTGGTTTGACAAGCTTGGAAAAGACGTTAACCGTGAAGTTTACAACTTCTTGGGAGACTGGTCTCCGGGTGGTAACGTCTGGGCAGACCGTCCAATGGTTTCTGGTGGAGGTCTTGGTGACCTCATGGAAGGTTCTCGTTTAGACGCTTGGTGGCCCAAGCCAGAGGCCGCCGGAGCTGGCACAGAAGAGCCTCCAGCTACCGAGCGTTCTTTGCAGGAAATTTTGAATGACATCATGGGCACTATGGGTGGTGGAGATGGTGGATTTGGCGGTATTCGCAGCCAACTTCAGTCTCAGCAGACTACTAACGATGCACGCCTAGAGGCTATGTACCGACAGGTCGCTGATTACATCAACGGTCTTCGTCCCCAGACTGAGGAAACTTACTCTAAGGCAGCTGAGGGATACAACCAAGCTCAGCAGTCTTCGGCTAACGCCATCAACATGAGCACTGACATTGCTCGTCAACAGCAGGCAAACATGCTCAAGGCTTTGGGTATTGAGGAAGCTGCTAACGTAGCGTCTGCTCGTGGCGAAGACATGGGTAACACTCAGACCGCAGCTAACGCACGTTTCGCTGACATATTGAACGCTAACCTGAACCGCAACACCGCAGCTCAGACCGGCGCTTTGTCGGGCCTACAGAACCTCAGCACCGCAACCATTGGTGAAGGTGCTCGTGCTCGTCAGGCATACCAAGAGGCTATGTCTCAGAAGCTTGCAGAACTTGCCGCAGGAGAAGCTCAGTACAACAACCAGCGCAACGACCAAGCTATGCAAATGGCTATGGACGCTATGTCGCAGGGTCAAACTTCTTCAGCAACTCCAGAAGACATTAACACCCTTATTGACAACTGGGTACTAGCTGCTAAGGACCGTGGTCTGAATAACGCAGAAGCACAAGCAGAAGCAAACGCTAAACTAAACGCATACAAAGCTGCTAACGGCCTCAGTTAGTCCGGTAAGATAAAGGCATGGCGGACGCATCCTTTTCAGACTACCTAGCTCGGGCTCAGAAACTACAGGGTCTTCAACAAGAACTTGCCGGAAAAATAGGCAAGAAAAAGCTGGATTTTGGAACTCCCCTACCCTCTAAGCCTTCTAAGGTTGAGAGCCAAGGTGGGGGAGACCCCGTTTCTACTCTTATTGACTGGCTTTCTCGTCCCCTTTACGCAGCAACTAACGTACCTAACCAGATTCTTAACGAGCAAGCTAAGCAAAAAGAAGCTGAAGCTACGGGTCAGCCTTTCGACACTATGGGAGCTATCGGTAACGTAGTTTCAGCTCCTCTCCGAGGCTTGTTTTCGACAAACCCAGAGGACAAAATCACTACGGCGCAGCTTCTTGAAAAGCAGTCTGATGTAGCTAACATCGGTAACCCCAACTACGTAGATACTCAGAACAACGTAGACCCTGTTGTAGCTGGAAGCGTCGGCTTTGTCGGTGACGTAGCTTTAGACATATCAAACTACATCCCTATTGCTGGTTGGGTAGGGGCTGGAGCTAAAGTAGCTTCAAATGCACTCAAAGCAGGTACTCGTGGAGCTCTCACAGCCGAAGCAGCGGCTCAAACTTTGCGTAAGGGTAAGAACGTAGCTGGTAGCTCTGTAGAGGACCTCGCAGCCGCAGAACGAGCTGTGGATAACTTTGGTGACGACACAGTTCAGGACATCAAAGAGCCCCCCATTACCCCCAAGGGAACTACTTCTGACGAGTCCGTAGCTGAGGATATTGTCAACGTAACTGACCAGAGCGTAGCTCAAGCCGCAGAAGCAGCTCAGGCTGCTAAGGCTGGAGTTAAGGCTGAAGATATTGAGGTTGAGCTTCCACCTACTGTTGGTGAGATTATGGCTAAGCTTCCCACAGCTATCAATGGACGTAGCCGCCCAGCTGCCATTGGTAACGTCATGGCTGCGCTACGTAAGAACCAGCCCAAGGCAGGTCGTCTTCTTGATTTCGATAAGTGGAAGCAGGAAGTTACTGTCGCTCTCAGACGTACAGAAAAAACTAAGGGAGAAAACCCGGCAATCACAGCTTATCTAGCTGATTTGGGAACTCCAGAGGCTGCTGCGGCACGATACCAAGGCTACGTAAAGGCTTTTGACGATAATGCTGGCATGGTAAATCCACTTGGTGTACCTCTCAAGCGCAACAGTGGCTTCAAGGACATGAACGAGTGGGTAAGTTCCGTACCTGACACTGAAATTATCACTAAGTACCCCACCCGTTTTGCTAAGCCTGCTGGAGCAACTGGCCTTCTCAAGAAGGATGTACAGGAGTTCCTGTCGAGCGGCACTTTGAACGGCAAGAAGCTCACCGAGAAGCAGGCAGCAAGCGTAAACGCCCAGCTAACCGAAGCTTTTGACCTCATTGGCGGCCCCACTAACGACACCATTGAAGGTTTTGCTTCTCGTATCAAGAAGTTCCTTGACAGCAACGGCGGTATTGACGCGGATGCTTTGGTAGGCGCTCAGCTTGCGGGAAACATGCGTAAGATGAAGCCTGAGAAGCTGGCGTACACCGCTAAGTTGCTTGAGGACATCACTTCTGGTGAGCACAACCTCGACACGTTTGTTCCCGTAGTTACTGGACGTAACAAGAAGACGGGCAAGGAGAGCGTAGATTCCTACTCCTCAACAGTCTCCGCATTTGCCCAGCTTGTTGGCATTGACAACCTGCAAGCCTACAACCTCATGCGTCGTAAGGCCATCTCAGAGGTTAATTCTGCCAAGAGCAAGGAATATGCGGCAGCTATTCGTGCTGGACGCTCTGTCGAAGACATGATGGTTCAGGCTGGCTTTACCAGCAACGAAGGAAAGCGTGTAGCTGACTGGTTCCCAACGTGGCTAGGCGACCTTGTAAAGAAGGGCGACTCCGAGTTCGTAACTGACAACGGAGTAAAGCGCACAGCCGACACCATGGGTGAGGGGTACGCTTTTGACCTGCGTGAGATTGGTACTCACGAGGGCTGGAACATGGTCAAGCACGCTGAAGAGTGGGCTATCAAGGAAGCTAAGCGCCGTGGACTAAGCGGTACTGCTCGTGCAAAGTTTGTTCAGCGTGAGACCCTCCTAGAGCTGTCCAAGGCAGAGAAGATGTTGGACAACTTCGGTTGGCCTATGTGGATTAGCCTTCACCACAAGGGAGTTCGCTTCCTCGTTAGCCCTTCTCAGTTTATGTCTGTAATGAGCAAGGTAGATGACGACCTCGCTTTGAAGACTATGTTCAACTTCGACACAGCTGGCCCATACACCTTCATGGTGGACGCAGTTGTTGAGAGCTTGATTCGTAAGAAGCCAATCTCTCGTAACCGCCTAGAGCAGATTCTGTCTGGTGACGCTACAGCTGAGTACTACAAGACAATCGACAAGTTCTTTGACAAGCCCAAGAAAAATGGTTTTGTTGAGGGCGGCGTTTTTGGACGTAGCGGTAAGGACAGTGTTGAGTTCTCTGCGGAAGACTTGATTGACCAGTTCGAGGAAGCTCTTCCAAAGATGGTTCAGGAAATCGAAGCCCTCAACCTGAAGAACTCTAGGGACTACCAGACTCGTTTCAAGCCAGAATCTATGGACTTGGCAGAAAGTGCCATCAAAGACATGGAGGCACTAGCTGCTGACCCCGCTCGTGTGGGCCGTATGCTTGCGTACATCGACAACCTTGAGCAGAACATCGCTAAGAAGGGTAAGGAAGGAGCGACCCTAGATGTGTCGATTCTCCGAGCCATTGAAGTAGCTTTGAAGATTGTTCCAAAGGGAACACGTACTTTTGCTGAGCAAACGGGCAAGGCAGCTACTAAGGTCAAGAAGGCTGCTAGTGCTGAGAAGCTAAAGACTCCAGCTAAGACGACTCCTAGAGCTAAGACTGCAAACAACAAGAAGGTAGACAAGGAAGCTGAAGAAGTTTCTAAGCCTAACCTTGAGGCTAAGCTTGACGCTGCGACTGAGGAAGCTGAGACTGTACGTCAAGCTGACCCTCTGTACAACGCTGGTTCCGACACGCAGAAGATGTCCGACACAGCTGCTTCTAACATCAGCGCGTCTCGACACATGCTGCACATGTTTGATGGAGATGTCTGGGGCACAATCGCAGGTAACATCAACCGTAACTATAACCTCGCTCACGTGTCGAACATGTGGCATAGCATTGGTGGTCTGACTCGTCAGCTGCGATACCGCTACACTCACCGCCTCAAGGCGCTGGAGCAAGCAAACAAGAAGTTTGGCGATACTGAGACCCCTCTCGTTACCAAGATTTTCTCTGACGTACAGGCAGGTAACCCTACCCCCGGTTACGAAAAACTGTATGAAGAAATTCGTCTGCTTACTGCTGAGGTAAACGACGTTACTGGAGAATCTGGCTTGCTGGGTGACCCCTTCTTCCGTAACCAGCAGGGCGTTGAAAAGATTAACGACTACCTCAAGATGGCTGGCGTTGACGACAAGTACCTACTTGACCTTGACGAGGCAGCTCGACGAGCAGAAGCTAATGGCACTGACCTGTGGACTGAAGCCTCTACTCAGTGGCGAGAGATTGTAGTGGATGACCCTATCCAGTACTTTGCTCAGAAGCACGCAGCTTTGATGAAGCTCAACACTCACATTGCTGTAGCTAAAGACTTCAAGCGTATGGCTGTGGAGAACGGACTTATCTCCAAGACTCCTAAGCCCGGCTTTGTAAAGACCAACGACCTTGATGGGTTCTTCTTCGAGTTTATTGACGACACTGACGTTTACTTTGACGCGACAATCGTGAAGGAACTCCAGTACCTGTCGGACATTAGCGAGGCATCTCGTAGCATGGGCGGCAAGCTTGGTCACTTTATCAACAAGTACTTCCTTCCTATTCAGAACTCGTGGAAGTATGCAATTACTCTTCCTCGTCCCGGTCACCACGTGCGTAACGCTATCGGTGACGCTTCGCTGACTTATATGGCTGAAGGCGCTAAGCACTACATGCGCTCCTCCAACGATGCGTTCAAGATTCTGTCGATTGGCAAGAGCTATGACGACGTTGATTTCTACGCAGCTCTCCGTGACCGTGGCGTAAACGAAGTTCCAAACAAGGGCGATATACTTGTCGAAGTAGACGGACAGAAGCTTACAGCTGGATGGGCTCACGACGCTATCCAGAAGCAGGGCCTCATGCCTACCTACCACGTTGGTGAAGACTACGTGGACGACATTGTAGAACCTAGCTTCATATCTAAACTGACCGACAAGCTCACTCTTCGTGGTGGAAAGATTGAGGAGACCGCAGGTAAGGTCTCTGAAGCTCGTGACCACTGGGCTCGCTCACAGCATTTCATGCAGATTATTCGCAAGGAAGCTAAGAACGTAGGCCCCGGCAAGAAGTTCAAAAACCTTGATGAACTTGTTGAATACGCAGGAAAGCGCGTAAAGAAGTTTCACCCTGACAGCACCATGCTTACAGCTTGGGAAGCAAAGTACATGCGTACTCTCATCCCGTTCTACAGCTGGTTCCGTGGCGCTCTCCCCGCCATTGTCGAGGCTACTGTCATGTACCCCGGACGATTCATGGTCTTCCCCAAGGCTTCGTTCAACCTCGCATACGCTATGGGCCTCAACCCTTACAGCTTGTCTGACCCATTCCCTGACGACCAGATGTTCCCCAGCTTCCTCACCGAAGATGCGACAGGTCCTCAGTTTAAGATTGGTGGCAGCTACTTTGGTATGAACCCCGGTATTGCTGCACTAGATGTTTACAACCAGATTGGTACGGGAGAACCCCTTAGGGGAATTGCAGGTATGACCTCGCCACTGCTCCGAGTACCGCTGGAGTTGATGTCGGGGGGTGCGTGGGGAACTGGTGCTCGCATCAAGGACCCATCGGACTATGTAGATGCTTCTATCCCCGGCATCAACTACCTGTCGAACATTACCGGCGTGTCACCCACCGGCTCAGTATCCAGCTTCTTGCAGGGTAAGGGACTTGACATGCAATATCAGGTCGATGCAGGTAACAAGACATCCGCTGACCAAGCCACGTCTCTACTCAACTGGCTCACTGGTCTAGGATTCCAGAACATGTCAAAACAAAACTACATCGACTACGCTGAGATTGAACGACGTAATGCCGCAGCTAAGGACCAGCGAAGTGCCTATTGATTTTCGAGCAACCACATCTAACCCTTCCTTTGGGCGGGCAGTATTGCCCAGCTCTCAGGTTGGTCAGTACGTAAACCAGCAGATTGCACGTACTCCCGGTGCGGCTGAGGCTAGACGTAACACGTACCAGCCAACAGCTCAGCCCACGACACGTGAGTCTTTGTCGGTAGCTGTATCTCAGGACCAGAATCCTGCGGAGAGCTGGCTAGGTAACGCAGCTAACGACATCTCCAATGCTAACAAGCGCCTAATGGGGTACTCTCAGCAGGCTAGGAAAGTTCGTGAAGCTCAAGCAGCTAAGAAAGCTACTACCTCGACAGGTGGCGTTGACTACACAGGAGGTACGGGAAAGTACCCATCTGTCAGCACAGCTAACCTTAAGGGCTCACGAGCTCAAGTTATCGCTAAGGCTAATAGTTATCTAGGACACCCTTACGTAGCCGCGGGTAACGGCTATGACGGTATTGACTGCTCTGGTCTTACTCAGCAGGTGTACCGTTCTGTCGGTCTGGAGATTCCACGTATTGCTTACCAGCAGCGTGACCAAGTTCCCGGTGTTCGTACAAAGAACATTGCATCTCTACAGCCCGGTGATTTGATTGCTTGGGACGACGGAAGCCACGTCGCTGTGTATGCTGGTAATGGTGAAATTATCGCCGCAGCAACCCCCCAGCTTGGAGTAATCCGCGAAAGAGTTTGGGGAAACGTAACAGGTATCAAGCTTAGATTCCCCGGAGAGTAATAGTGACTGAATCCATGTGGACTGTCCTCATACAGTTCGTAGTCGGTCCAGTTGCCGTCCTCGTAGTTGGCTGGTTTCTCAATAAAGAGATTAAGAAGACCAAGCAGGAGATTACTAACTCTCACCCTCAGCACTTGCGCGATGACCTCGATGGCAAGTTTCAGCTAGTGTTCGCTAAGCTCGACACCAATGCTGACCTTATCGGCAACGTAGATGACAAGCTAGATACTCACATTGCTGAGTACAAATCCAGTGGGGCCACTGTCTACAAGACTCTCGCTGACCATGAGCAACGTCTCACAGGTCAAGCAGCTAAGCTTCGTCGTTCAGCTAAGAAGTAACTGAAAGGCCCCCAGAGAAAACCGAAAACTCTGGGGGCGCACATCAGTAGGACGACTGACAACTATATCTTACAGGTCTTTCAATGCTGGTGCATCTATAACACCGTTCGACACAAGCCAATAAATTCCTATGTTGTAGGCATCTACTTCGTGTGATTTCTTGTGGTCACTTGGGGGCTTTACGCCTGAATACATAGAGCCTAGGGTTTTGGCTTGTACAGTTGCGAGCTCGAATTGTACATCGTGCAGGAAGGCATGGTACTTGAGTGCGCCAATGACCTGAACTGCTTGAAACCTACTGCCTGTCTGCTGGGCTTGCTTGCCCCCACGTAAGCGATAGTCTTCTACGACAATGCGCTCGATATGTATCACATTGGATAACATTTCAAGCATTTTGTTGAAGTCGGCTTGTCCTTTTTCATACAGTTCACCGTCATCGTAGAAGAGTGCGTAGCCTGTGGTGTCTCCGGGGTCTACGACAAGTATCATTCTGTTTCTCCCTGTCGGTAAGGGTTATACGTTTTGAATTCGTCGCTGTAATCGTCTGATGCCCAACGGCAACCTTCTTGCCACGCTTCAGCCTTGGCTTTGCGGACTAATGCGGTACAGCAACCGTCACACCCATGAACCCCTGCTGAGTGGCCTACGCCATGCAGACATTCAAGCTCTCCAGCCCTCATTCGTAGAACCTAAAGCATAGGGCGCAGGGGTCTCCGCCTTCTTCCCACTCAGCTTCTTCTTTGTCTGTCCAAGGCACGCCATCGTGTGTTTGGCAGAACGCATCGCTAATCCAGCCGTTGTCGTAGCCTATCTTCAGCCACTGACGTTGTGCTGATACTTCTTCGATGTCTTCAATCCAGTCTGCTGGTTCCATTGTTTTACCTATCTGTGAATTTGTCGTTGGTGTAAAAGCCTTCACCCTTGAAGGATGTTGGCACTGATGTGAACTTCTTCACCATTTCTTTCCCACATGTGGGACAGTCTTGAGTGTGATTCCCGTTTAAGGGAAGCGTAAGTGTAAAAATCTCGTCGCAATTTTTACACTTATAGTCGTATGTTGGCATTATCTGCTCTCCCTTACTGTTGCTTCTACT
>ERZ1034363.629-NODE-629-length-23343-cov-3.219161_pt1 | contig 23343 bp, 25 predicted proteins | sample MGYA00520616_ERZ1034363 | MGnify/ENA primary metagenome ERZ1034363 (study PRJEB33736, sample SAMEA104284506) | Azolla filiculoides | biome: Urban; feature: Water surface; material: Ditch water | place: Netherlands | collected 2015-10-28 | depth 0-0.1 m ... | reverse complement strand
GGTTTATCAGGAATGACATTGATTCGAGCTATGTTACCTATGATGCCTGTTCAAAATGCTGCAAGATTCCCTCACGCTAATAGTTGAATTGGAGTATTGCCTTCGATTGTTTCTGAAACAATCTCAAGAGCAAGAATACTTCCACTAAAAAGAGTTCATGAAGCGTTAAAGGTTGCATCACTTGTTCCGTTTGTATTGAATCGAATAAGTTGATTATTATCTCACACAATGATTCTTCCGTCTGTTTGAAAAACGAATGATTGGGTTCCTGAATTTACAATAACTGGAGCGAAAGTCCCATCAATACTTCCACTAGAGTTTGCACGAAATATGTAGTTATTCCCTCCGAAAATACCAAGTCCATATATTTTCCCAGTGAGCGTATTATTTGATCCTGTATAGATGAGAAATTTCTTAATAGAAGAAGCATTATTTCCACTGATACTTCCAAGATTAAAAGTACTATCTACTCATCCAGTATGGGTCAGTCGAATAAGTGGTTGTACACTTATATTATTATAGAGGGAAAAATCTCAACCAATAAGTATGCTTGTATCATTTTGCAGAGTAACTTGCCGTACAGTTGCATTGGCTCATTTTCCAAGAGTTGCTTGAGCATTAAAGGTTCCATCGATTGTTCCACTTGCAGTTAAGCGTGTAATTCGTCAAACATTCGTTCCTTTACAGTTGATAAAATCTCCTCCAATGAGTATTTTTCCATCAAGCGGTTGGGTTATAATGCTTTGAACCATGTTATCACAACCTACTCAAAGTTGACTGAGAAATGTATTATCAATACTCCCATCATTATTTAATTGAAGAATTCATGAAGAAATCATACTTCCGTTATAATGACTCCACCCCCATCATCCAATAATATATTGCCCATTTGTTTTTTGAAATATACTTTTGATTTGAATATTGCTTCCTGAAAATCCAATATTTCCACCGATAAATACTGAATCTTTTATTCCGTTCGATTGAAGTCTTATAAGATTACTTCCACTACTATTATTATAGGTACTGAAATTTCCACCAATAATATATTGCCCATTTATCTGTTTTTTGATATAAGAAACGGTATTATTAAATCCGCTTCCAGTAAGGAATTCTTTATCTATAGATATTTCCGCATACAAATTTCAGAAAATAACCAATAATATCAATAGAAATGTGGTTCATCAGAGTGTATGAAGGAGTGGATAGTTTTTCATAATAAGAAAAATATATGTATTCCTTATTATTACACCATAAAACCTATTTTTTTGCAAGAAACCTATTTTTTCTTGTATATAAATATATTGACTATTTATAAATATGTATTTTATTGCAAAATAATAAACTATATGATATTATTAGAATGTATTAATACTAATATGTCAAATATCCAAGATAATAAACATAAAGAAATTCAGTTTCTAGAAGCAAAACTCGATGAACTTCATTCCATACAAATTCAGTGTGATATTGAATATGTATGGATAGTTAATTTTGCATTTGCTTGCTGACAAGAGCTCATTGATACCGTGGGTATTGACCGTTTTTTTTATAGTGTTTGATATATGTATCAACAATATCCAGCATCTATCCAACAATTGAACATGTTGAATCTTGTAAAAATTATTGAACCAGATGCAGTAAAGCGAGCAAATATACTTCTTTACATTTCAAACCTACTAGAAAGTCGAAAAGATAAAAAACTCCATTTTAAAAATTCTGAAGAGTATAAAAATTTCCATTGCTTTACCTATAACCAAGACGATTATAAAAGAAAAAGACTTGAACTTGATACAGTAATTCTTGATAATTCTAATAGATTCAATGTACACACTGAAGTACAGCATGATTCTTTTATGGGTAATCTTTTTCCATCTTGATCATTTTTCTCTGATCTTGATATCTTTCTTCAGGAACTTTTAGAAAATAAGGGAGATTTATTCGATTTAGCAAAGCTTCGAATCGAAAAAAAGAATCATCTAGAAACTCTTATAGATCAATTACAGGAACAAATCTATTTAAGAAGGCATCCATCATCACTTAGTCCACTTCAATCATTGTTGATCCAAGCGAATAATCATATTCCCATTAAATCACTACATGATGTAGTACGTGAAGTGGAGCGGTTAAAAGCAATAGAACGTCAAATGATGTTGTCAAGGGGTTCATAAAAATTTCCTGGTTTTTTTTCGAGGGTTTCATATACTCTATACGGAAAATTACCATATTTGAGTGTCTTTTTGTATTATGCGAATTATATCATGGATTTTTGGAATAGGACTTACATTGATTGGTATTATTTGATATTTTTTCTATACCCCTGTTCGTCCCGATGTTCCAACTATACGTCCACTTCCAATTTGAACTCCGATTTCTACTGGTTCGGACGATATGAGAAAGGTATGGGAGAAGAATGAAAAAACTATTGCTCAGAATAAAAAAAACATCTCCGATATTCTTCATCAGGCAATTGAGACACGAGATGATATTTTATGTGATTCGATTCAAGATATAAACTCACAAGAGATGTGTCATGATGAGATTATTTTTGTAAAATCTTGAATACTTTGAGATGTAGAATTATGTGGGAAAATTACCACACCATCTGTTAAAAATAAATGTTTTGATGCATTTTTTAGCCAAGAGGCTTTAAAAAAACAAGATGCTACATTTTGTGAGAAGCTAAGTTCGGAGACTCAAAAAGTTTCTTGTCTTGAACATATTCGTCTTGCTCTTGCTGATAAAGCAATAGAATCGGGAAATATTACCAAAGAAACATGCAATACTCTATCAGATGATAAAAGAGACTACTGTCTGAAGCAATCTAATCAAATTCATGATCCTGAAATCTACAATCTTGCTATTACGGATAAGAATCTCGAATCTTGCAAAAAAATCGAAAATCAAGAACTACAAACATCTTGTCATGATGTCCTCGTTCATCAGAGGGCAATTGAAGAAAAGAGTGGGGCAGTATGTAATGATATTATTCAAGAGGATAAGAAATCGGCATGTAATTTACAGCTTTCTTCATTTCAAGAATCTCAAGATTTTCAATCTATTCTATCTTTATGAGATATAAGTAAATGTAATACCATGAATGATGAGTTACTTCAGATAAAATGTTTTGATATCCTTACTTTGCGACGTTCTTTAAAAGAAAGAGATATTACATGATGTAATAGTATTCATGATACAGAAATGAAACAACAGTGTAATATAACATTACAAAATAATTAGCCTATCTAGCCTCATGTTTTTATCGAAGTTTCATAGTATTCTCTGGGTTGTGATTATTGCTATCATATGAATGATAGCAATATCTTTTATGGATGTATACGGAAATTGAGTTGATGAATATATAAGCTCTTGATCCACTCTTACTGGTGTTATACATCCTCCCATTTCTTGGGGATGATGAAATGCATGAAATGTACGTTTTGATGTTGCTCCATATCTTCCTGCAGGGTATGAGCCATATTTTCATGTTACATGACCACTTACCGGATGAATCGTGTGAACATTTTCAGGGGTTTTCTGGTTGGAAAATGTTGGATGGGTAACTTTTGATCACAATGTATCAAACTCGCAAGCAACTCTTATTTGTCCATCATATTCAACTGGATCTTGTCAAGTAAGTGGATATGCTTGGAATATCAATGCTGGATGGATTCTGTTATGACCCATTTCGGGTTTTTCCTGAGTAACCTATGATCCTATTGAATGAAAAATGCATGGACATGCTTGGAGTGTAAATTTAGGGTGGATTCCTTTTGAATGAGATGAACAGGATGGTGTATTTTTTTGTATTCGTCCACCACAAATATCAATATGAACTTGATGAGTTACTGATGAGTCTTTTGATGTTACTGTTGATACCTGTAATACCCGGTGGGGTACATGGATATTAACTATTTGGCCACAATATCTCATGGGAACGGGGGCTGAAATGCAAATATTTTCTACAAGTAGTGTGATTCCTATTTTTGCAAATGTTGATCTATCCATAGCGACTTCTTACCGGTATGAATTGATTGATCCGTATAATGCAATTACACGTTGATGATTTGATGTATATGCAAATGAACCTTCAGAAATCCTTACAGGGTGAAGTATTTCCTCTCTTCTTCCTGGGAATAAATTACATCAATATTGTTCAACACTTTCTCATCTTCCTTCGGATAATTGCATTGATGGTTGAATTCTCTACCCCACTCGATATGAGTGACTTACGGGTTGAGTACTTATATGAAAGAAGGTAGCAGATAATCTTACATATTTTCCATATACATTACTCTTACGGGATAAATATGGAAATCCTGTTATTACGATACCATGAGTAAAGGAGGTAAGTATTTGATTTGATATTTTGAGTACTATTGATTTCTTTCAGATTCCAATTTTTTCTGAGTGACCGACTTTTTCGGGAGCATTTGATTATGACTTTTGAGATGCGCTCTTTGTTAATCTTTCATGAACTACTCAATCATATAATATTTTTACAAGTCCATGAATTTCTATTTTTCCACAATCTATTAAACACGCCTTTGGTATTAATATATCTTCATTTGCTCCGACATCTATTTGAAATACCTGAAGCTTAAAACGATTTTCTTACATGGTTGATGGAATCTTCTGATCCACTTCTTGAGAAATTGATATTACCCATAAGTATAACACAGGGAATCTTTTATTTATACCAGCGGCTGATATTGTTTTTCTCAGTGGAAGTTCAGTAAATTTATGAAGTTATCTTTTTGTGACAGGATGAATCCAATCAAATACCACAAAAACGTTAACAGGTTTTTCAAGTATTCATGGACTTTCCCTTTCTTGAGTCAATAATCATCTTGCAATATATCGTGATCCTATTGATTTTGATGGTTGAAATGTTGGATGTCTTGCGAACGCACTTACTGCTACCTGATATATATGACATTGTACCAAGTGATGGATGGATATTTCACTCGTGGAAATTTGAAATTCCACTATCTTTCCGCTTCAATACTGGACTCATTTCTTTAGAATTTATTTTGTACAAAAATCTGCCACATCACTCTTTCCAGTTCCTCCTTATAGTACAAATTATTACTCAACAATTTCCTATTATTTGGATGGAATGAAAGTTGTATTTCCTTCGTTTCGAATGGCTTGAGTAGGTACATTATCTTGATCTTCTTCATCATGAAATGCAGTAGGTGATACTGTGAAAATTATTGGGAATGCAAATGGAGAATCGGTATACCATACGGTTGAAGGGGATGATATAAATCGCTTATCGACTCTTTCATGGGCAGATTTAAGGAATAATATAAAAAAGAATGTTGAACTTTTATCAAGAAGTATAACAGATACAACAAATCTCGATTATGAAATTATAAAAACATGTCCTGGTACCTTTATAACTTTGCCAGTAATATTCTCCAAGAAATCTTATATAACTCTTGGGTGTGATATCGTTATTAATTCTGATGTATGAGGGAATATTGGTATTATATCACTGAAGGATGAGAGTTGAAGAGGGGGAAATATCTGGATTGATAAAGATGTGAAAAATATGGCAGCTTTCTTATATTCTGATAATGCTGTTTTTGCTGGAAATGGTATGACGTACTATGGATGATATATGACAAATGCTCCAGAAAAACAAAATCAACTTTATATACATTGATCTTTATTTTCTCAGAATACTATTGGTGGAAGTGCACAAATAAGTGCTCCAGTATGTCCAGGAGGTGTTCAACCATGTACGGTAGATATTGCTTTGCGCTATGATTATAACCATTTTCGTCCAGGATTTTGATGATTATCATCAATTCAAAAAGCTTCCCATAAATCAAATCTTTCAGTTGGGGCCAATGCATACTCAGGATTTTCTATGATTATAGAATATAACACAGCACTCTTGAATTCACCACCACCAGGTTTTAAAAATATTGCAAATTAGTTTTTGACATATGGAGAATTCTTCATATAATCTCACCCATTCTAAATAATTATTATTCAAGTTATATGACTATTTCTCCTCCTCAGCAACTTTCTAAGGTTCGTGGTCGTAAGCGTTATACTGCATGGCTTAAGCTGAATGCAAAGCGTTTACAGAATCTTGCATCTTCACTTCAGTATGATGCTGAAGGAAATGCTATAGCACTTTCCCATTTTGCATCTCCAATTACAGGAGAATACAAATGACGAAAGGTATTTCATGTAGGGAAAAAAGCAAAAACTATCCACACCATTCGTGCATAATTGATCCGCTTTTTTTCCGTTCTTTATCATCTGTTTTCTATGGCTTTTATATCCCGTCGTCGCACGAGAGAGTTTCTTCTTCAGTCCCTATATGGGAGAATATTCCTTGGTAGCACATTTCGACGGGATATTTTTTTGTCTGAATATTTTCAAGCCGGTGATATTTGAATAATAGATATTCCATTTGCTGATGCTGTGGAATATGGAATACTTGAAAAGCAAGCTATAATTTGAGCGATTATTGAACAATTGGCTCCAAAGTTTCAAATTGAAACCATGGCTATTATTAATCTCCTTCCATTATATATATCGCTCTATGAGCTTTTGTTTTTAACATTTGATTCTATTCCAGCGTGAGTTAGTATTAATGAGGCCATTGAATTGACAAAGAAATTTTCAGATGATTCTGGTCGATTGTTTGTAAATTGAGTACTTTCGTCTTGTGTTGAGAAACAAAAAATAAATCCAAAATTTCTTCAAGAAATTGAGCCTTCAAAATTTATTTTATTTCATGACATCCCTGCATATGTCTCGAACATCCCTTCGTTATAGCCGTCAGGAGTTTGAAGCGAAGATAAAAATCCTTGTATCTTCTCTTCAGATTCCAACGAGTAATCTTACTCTCTATATACTTGCTTGTGTACACCGTTCTGTTTTGAATGAGGAACGAAGTGGTTTTCTTGAATCCAATGAACGATTAGAATACCTAGGTGATGCTGTTTTAGAGCTTGTTGTCACAGAGCGATTATTTTTGGATTTTCCTTGAAAGACCGAGTGAGAGCTTACAGATATACGAAGTGCTCTTGTGCGTTGAAGAAATTTAGCTGAGATAGCTCTTTGATTAGGTATTTCTGACGCAATTCAACTCTCCCGATGAGAATCATTAGCAAATGGACAAGATAATCCATATATTCTTGCAAACACTTTTGAGGCTATAATTGGTGCTATATATCTTGATTGCTGAATTGAACAGGTCAAGAATTTTCTTTCTCTTCATGTGTATTCAACCCTTGAAAAAATCTTGGAAAAATGACTGTATGTTGACCCAAAATCATATCTTCAAGAGTTTACTCAAGCTGTTTGGGGGTTGCCACCCTTATATGAAGTTATGAGCGAGGTATGACAAGATCATAATAAGACATATGTTGTATCCGTATCGCTTGATGGTATAGAATTTGCACAATGAACAGGAAGTAGTAAAAAGAAAGCTGAACAAGATGCTGCTGAAAATGCTGTCTCTGCAAAATCAGTGTGGGAATGAAAAGTGAATCTTCCAAAGAAAGTGACGGTAGCTGCTTAAATGTATATATAATTGATTTTTCCATCTATTCAATATATACTTTTCAAGTAATTCTATTTTATGAAATATATCTCTCGTGCTGACCTCCCAGATGATCATTATTATCACCGTACTGCTTCATCGACATATCGAAAGTATCTAGAAGATTGCTGATTGACCGCTATTACATTTCCTCAAACTCCCCAGTTTTGATGGGTGAAGAATCTTTTAGGAAAATTTGTGAAAATCATTAAATATGAGCGCATTGATATTGAACCAGATATGGATTTCTTAAAGTCAACTCATGGCTTTGAACACGGTATATGTATTTGGGTTCCTTGGCGTAGAAAAGAAATACCTTCTGGATGGAGAAAGCTTTGGGTTTCATCGCATTTTCAAGAAAATGGTTTTACCATATTAGATAATGAGGATTATACAAAAAAATGGAATGAACGTGCTAAACGAGCTAGAAAAAAATTTCTTGCTTCGTGAGCAATTATTCGCGAAGTTGATGCTGAGACTTTTTCTTTGGCATTTAAAAATACCCGCGTGAAACATCTTTATAAGAATGACTATATAAAGTACTATAAACACATGGCCTGAATCGATCCAACAAGTGTACGAAGCTTATTGTGTTATGTTAATGGCTCTGTAGTTGCTTGACTCGCTGTACATGATTATTGTAATAATTCAAGTGTTCATCTTGTAGCATTTACTGGAAAAGAATGATATCCAATTCAAGCCTGAACAGGACTTATCGATTATTGGTTTCTAGATTCTTGGAAAAAACAGATTCGATATATGAATTTTGATCAACTGAGAAATAAATACGGTCCGAGCGATCAAAAATGATATACTGCATTTAAGGAAAATTTTATTGAATTTCGAGTAACATATCCAGATTCGTATTTTAAAATGCAGTAGGCTATGTATTTATTTTTGCATTTTGCAAGATTGTAAGTTTTTTAATACATCAATACAAGCAAGTATCATAAGGAGGGTTCATATTCCTTTAATCAGGAGAAGATTATGTTCAATAATAGGGAATTGAACAATAAAACCAGTAAGTCAAAGATAGGTAATAAGTGATGCACTGCAACAAGTACATCATGATAAAATAGTTCCTATCATTCATCCAATCCCTCAGATAATGTTTTTTTTATGTGAATTTTTTCTTCCAAAAAGAAGTGATTTGTAGAGTATTCACAATAGAAAAATTGGGAAAATGCCTATCATTATAAGAGAGAGGGTAATATCAAGATATGCTGACATCAGACCATTATTTCCTATAAGAAATCAAAAATCGGTGGTGAAATACCAAATAATTGATAAGGATATACTTAATATAAAAAAGCCAATAATATAGGGGATCTTCCTAAAAAGAAATAAGAAATTCTGAAACATATACGTCATAAAAATTATATCAACATCATACTAAAAGGCGGATAAAAATACAAGAGAATATTATTAGATTTTTCTATTTTTTCGATATTGCTTTTCCGGTATTTTTTTATAATATATGACATGTATTCATCTAATTTATTATAGTTTATGGAATTTTTACGTCAGCTCCCAAATGAACAATGAAAATATGAATTTTTTATTGATTGAACCTTGTTTCATTCTGATATAGCCATGAAGGCTGCTTATAATTTTCTAGAGGATGCATATTTCTTTTTTCGATTTGATGAGAATAAAAATATAATTCTTCAGATTACTCTAAAACCAAATTCAAGAAAAACTATAGAAAATGTAATTGGTGATTTGAGTGATGAAATTTTAAGTGTATATTTACGCAATAAACTTGAGATTGATAATAAAGATATAAGAGAGAAAATTGTATGAGCTGCCATTGCAAATTCGATTGATAAGAAATGATTCGTAGCCTTAAATACTGATAAAAAAGAAGAGAATACTATGATTGATTTTGATAGAGATATTGATGAGATTTTAAAAGAAATAGAAAATGATCCAGACTTAAAGATTGATGAAGAAGAAATAGCACGAATATTAAAAGAAATTGAAGAAGAAACTGGAAAATTCGAAACTTCTAAGCCTCAAATTACCTTAAATCCTAATGCAATTAAAGATGTTAAAGCAAAGTTTCAAGATCGATAAAAATCTATATTGTGATGATATTGTTCAAGATGCGGTTGATTTTTATAAACAATATGCGCCGATTGAATTTCAAGAAGGAAATATTCTTGTTCTGGGCGACTCCCCAGAATGAATAGATGAAATATTTTGAGAATTTATGAATTATGTACTTGCTCTTTATAATGAAACTATTTAATTTCTATGTTTAGTCTTTCTAAAATTGCTGCACTAAAAAATGATACTATCGGATTTTTCCGCTTTAAACGATTTGATGAAACATCTTTTCTTTTAACGAATGATATTGGTAAATATATATTTCTTTCCCAAGATGAATTTCATGCTTTTGTTTCTGGTGAAATGAGTTCAGGAGAAAAATATAATGAACTTGTAACAAAAAAGTTCATAAAAACACCATCGTATCTCCAGGATATGACGGTTGCCTTTATGAATAAAAATCAGTATCTTGCATATGGTCCAACTCTTCATATTATTGTAACAACACTTCGATGTAATCATAAGTGTCAATATTGCCATGCAGCCGTTGCACCTATGACTGCCAAAGATATGGATATGACGGAAGAAACTGCTAAAAAAGTCGTTGATACTATTTTTTATACTTCTTCACCGAATCTTACTATCGAATTTCAGTGAGGTGAATCCTTAGTAAATTGGGATATTGTGAAATATATTACAGAATATGCCGAGATTAAGTCTTTTCATTTGAAAAAAAATATTACTTTCGCTCTCGTTTCAAATCTTTCCCTTATGGATGATGAGAAATTGGCATATTTAATAGATCATAATATTCAAATCTCTACTTCACTTGATGGTGATGAGACAACACATAATTTTAATAGAACTTATAAAGAGGGGAATAGCTTCGAGAAAGTTTCATATTGGATTCAACGAATTAATCAAGAGTATATCAAACGGGGTATTAATCTTAAGGTATGAGCTCTCCTTACGGTTACAAAGAAAACACTTCCAAAATATAAAGAAGTAATTGATACATATATAAGCTTAGGACTCGATTCTATTTTTCTCCGACCACTGAATCCCTATGGATTTGCTGCTGCTGATCTTGAGAATCTCTGATATTCACAAGAGGAATTTATTGAATTTTATACAAAATCAATGGATTACATTCTTGAATTAAATAAGAAGTGAACATTTTTTCGAGAAAACCTTTCGAGTATTTATTTGTTAAAGATTCTTACAGAAACTGATCCGAATTATCTTGATGAAAGAAGTCCTTGTGGTGCTTGTATTGGACAAGTTGCTTATAATTATGATGGGAAGATCTATAGCTGTGATGAATGAAGAATGTTAGGGCGTATGGGAGATGATAACTTTTTAATGGGAGAAGTGCAGGATGATCCAGAACAGGCATATAATTCTATGATTGATAGTGAAACTACAAAAGTTATGGTTCAAGCAAGTACACTGGATGGCTTACCTGGATATAATGAAAGTGTTTATAAACCATATATTGGAGTATGTCCTATTCACTCATATAAAACCACATGAAATATAATTCCAAATTATTCAAAGGATCATAAGAAAATTCTTGATTATGCTGTTCTTGACTATATTTTTAGGAATTTAAAAAATGAGGATAATAATAAAATCCTTGAATCTTGGGTATGAGTTGCCAATACTGGATTCGTGGTGGGTCAGTGTGATGTTGTTTAGTATATCATTTATTTTATAAGACTTCATTCTATGTCAGAAAATAAGAAACCATTATTTCCCGTTCTTAAGAAGAAAATCAAATGATTCTTGACGGATGAAAGTGGAAAAATAAGTAAAAAGGATGCCCTTGGTCTCAGTGCTTGAGCAGTATTGTTAAGTAGTGCAGAGGATGTTCTTGCTTGGAGTCATTCAAATAGCTGTACCACAGCAAATCGTGCCTGACCAGATTATACATATGCTGCAACTTCTGAACAACCATGAATGAATGCACCATGTTGAATTCGTGGAAGTATTGTTGCCAATCATGCAAGTTGAGTGGTAAATTGACACTATAGTGGAGTTCCAGATCTTTCATGAACTGCAACCCTTGGTCATAGTAGTCATGGAAGTCATGGAAGTCATGGAAGTCATGGAAGTCATGGAAGTAGATGGTAATTGAACAAGTGCATACTATGAAATTTTCGATTTGATATAATGGGAGATGAGATTTTTTCGATCTTGTAGAGAAACATAATGAAAAAATCCACTCTATCTATTTTCCATTACCAGTAGAGATTATTCCATCTGGAAGATGAGTGGTACAAGATCTAACATATTTCTCTGAAATTATAAAACTGATTGATATTTGTTCAAAATTTTGAATAACATCAATTGCTTTATTAAATTCTTCTTGTGAATGAGAAAAGACATGAGAAAAACAGCAACTCGAGAAAATTTTAAGTGTACTTCAAGATCTTTATGGTAAATGACTTGTTGCGGTATCACTTACAAATATGTTGTATGTTCCTTTTATTAAAAAAGAAATTCCCAATATACGTGTATATTCGTCTGTGAATTGTTATGTAAAGACGGTTTTGCATGCAAAATATCTTGCAAAACTTGGAGTTGATATCATTACAATCGATCGTGATATCAATAGAAATCTTGAATTAATTGGAAAAATAAAGAAAGCCACATGAAAAGAAATTCAAATTCTCCTGAATGAATGATGTATACAAGATTGCCCTTTTCGACAGACTCATTTCAATATTCTTTCTCATTGTTCAAATGAGCATGAACTTCAATATTCTAATCTGATTGAATGATCGTCTTGCACTCCATTTCTTCAAGAAAATAAACGGTATTTTTTTCAGATACCATTTGTTCGACCAGAAGATCTCAATAGATATACGGAAGTGGTTGATATTTTTAAGCTAACCACACGAACCCTCTGAACAAACGATATTGAAAAACAACTGGTTGCTTATTCAAATAAAGAATATAGAGGAAATCTTCTCGACCTTCTTGATATGGGAATATTTGATGCTGAGAAATATGTTCCATTTATTGATAATATGAAGCTTACAAAGTTAGATTTTTTTGAAAATATGCAAGCATGTCCACACAATTGTGATCAATGTACCAATTGTGATAAGTATTTTTAAATTCCAAACATATTTTAGTAGTATCTTATGAAGAAAGAACAATATCTGCATATTGTTATATATCTCAGTTATGATTGTAATTTGCGATGTTCTTATTGTGTAATAAATTTTAATAAGGAAACTATTGCGGATATACATATAGATGCTATTGCAGATTTTGTGCAACAATATAAAACCGCCTTTAATACACTACATATAGAATTTATATGAGGTGAACCGCTTCTACAATGGAAAAAAATTGAAAAAATTCTTTCTGTTTGCAGGGGAGATACCGTTTCTTTTTCTATCACTACGAATGGTACCTTGATAACCCATGAAATATATGAAAGAGTTTTCACTAATCTTAATAATATTACCTTGAGTTTTAATGAGAATTATCGAAATAATCATGTTCTTTTTGCGAAAATATCACAAATTTTTCTCAAAAAAAAAAATGTTCAGGTTAATTTTCTATATGATCCAGAAGTGTCATGAAAGATGATGAAAGAGAATTTTTTATTTCTACTCAAGCAAGGATTTTCAAACATTTGTATTCTCCCAATAGTTTTAGTTCATCAATATACGGATGAAGATATGAAGAAGCTTTTAGAGTTTATACGGTTTATAGAAAAATTCACCAAAATTGCTTCTATATGATATATTTATTACCTTCAACCAAAAGATAATCATTTTGAATTCACTATTAATCCAAATGGAGATATCTTGTGAGACAATATGGGAACAGCTGAAGAATATTTTCATATCGTTAAGAAAATCAATACTCCAATTGGAAAGATTGGCAATATGACTCTAGAAAAAATACAGGATTCACTCAAGAAATATTGTTATCTTGATTATCTTAAGTATATTATTGATAATTGAAATACAAAACAATCATATAGTAACCTTGTTCTTCTTTCTTCCTTACTGAAAAAATATGATAGAAAAATATCCAGAAAAACCATATAAATATCCGATTGATATTGAACTTTCTTCTCGTTGTGGATTGAATTGTATTTGATGTATTCATCATACTATTAAAAATCAATGAGATTTAACTTTAGAAAATTTTAGAAAGATTCTTCAGTTTATACAATATAATAAAAATGATATTGTATATATATCATTTGCCTGAATTGGTGAGTCACTATTAAATAAAGATATTCTCCTCATTCTTGATGAATTGAAAGAACTCCCTGATATTTTTCTTCTTATCCCAACAAAAGGTTGAAGATGGTTAACGGATGATATCATTATTAAAATCCAAGAACTTCGAGATTATTGAATCAATATCAATCTTCAGTTATGATTATATTCTTTACGGGAGAAAATCGTAAATCATATGTATTGATGAACATATTGAAGTGTAAATCATTATGCTGATCTCATAGATTCTATTAAAAGAATGAAATCATTAAAATTTGATTTTTGTCTTGAGCTTTTACTTACAAAATATTCAAAAGAAGAGGTCCCATCTTTTAAGAAATTTTGTGATACCTTATGAGTGGAATGAGTGGTTCATAGGCTTCATAATTTTTGATGAAAGCTTGAAAATTATGAATCCTTATATATTGCATGAGAAACTGATCCATACCATGATTATAACGGAATGTGTGGCTTTAAACCTTTTTTTACTTGGAACTGAGAAGTAACTGCCGGAACATTTTGCTCTCATTATAATTTTTGAAATGTTGATAAATATACCTATAGCTGAGGAATGATTGATATATTAAACCAATGTTATGATACTATTCGGCTTGATAATGAATATTGTAAGAAATGTGATGACAATATACTAAATGTCCGTTGAAATAGAATTGAAAAAACATAAACTCCTCTTTTTTTGAATCATTTGTTATTATGAAGATATTTCTGAAAGATTCTTGAAATTATCTCCACTCACATAAGGGGAGTGGATATTTTGTAAATGAGTTCAATCAGGCAGATTTATACGAATATTCATTTTTCGGATATACTTCACCCTTATTTCAAAAGAAAACTATTTTTGTAGATACTAATTGAGATATATATGGTATTGATGTGGAGTGACTTCCAAAAATACATTGGAAATATTTCCTCATAGAAAAGTACGATGAGTGTAATGGTATAAATCATATTTTATACTATTTTGAACATCTTACATGAATAGCACTTCATACACTTTCTTTGATTTCATCTGAAGTTAAGGTAATTATCCCAATTTTTGAATGTACTGAGAAGATTACTTGTACCGATTTTATTCAGTCTCCGATTTTTCCTTCGGAAAAAAATATCCTGATTACGAGAAGTATAATTGTTCCTGATAATTTAGTAGTCTCACAAACTTTATATAAGCTATATAGTATTCTTATTCAAAAAATGAATACCTGCCCGAGTAATAATATATTTTTAGAAGATGCCATATTATCATTACTTCCAGTAAAAATTTGGTGCTATACAATCTTTTTTTTACAATCGCGATTGAAATTTAAAATACAAGATTTTTTTCATACATATGTTCCGATTATTTCGCTCCATATACCGGTTGCTCGATCAAAATATATAAAAGATTTATTTGAATCTTTACTCTTACAGACTCAAATGAATTTTAAAATTTTTATTTGAGTTGATGGATATAACACTAAACAGACAAGTGATATTTTGAAAGTCTTGAATCAATATAAAGATAAATTTCATAATTTTGATTACTTTGTGAATAGAAAAAATTTATGAGTTTGAAAAACTCGTTGGAAACTTCTTCAGCGAGATAAGACTTCTCGATATGTTGTATTTCTTGATGATGATAATTTTCTCTCTTCTTTTGCTATTGATGAACTTTATAAAAATATACATCAGTATCCAAATATGGGGATGTACTCCATATCAAATATTGATGTTCGATTTGATGTGGATTATCATGATTATATTCATGATTGATGACCATTTAACCAGCCATCAGTATATACAAATCGAGAGCGTGTAAATAGATTGCCAGTATATTGCAATCAAGAAGAAACCCCACTTATTCATGATAGATTTTATTCAGATTTACTAAATATTTCATATCAATCTGTTTTTGATAATTGTTCTGTTGATATGGTATTTAATCGTTTTTTGGAGATACTTTGTTGAAATATAAATCTTGCTTGAATATATCAGTTTATGAGAATATGACATCAATTTCATCAAACAAGAGAAAATGGTTTTGAATACAAAGAATTTAAATACGTAATGTATATCCTAAAAACTATTTCCTATTTGAATAATAATAATTATTATTACACCTATCTTATTAAAACTCAGATACCCAAACAGAATGAGTTATTTACCAAATAAATATGTTTCATAATACAACTATTCTCATTACTTGATGAACAGGAACTTGGTGACAGGCTATCGTACAATCTTTACTTGAAAAATATCAGATAAAGAAAGTAATTGTATTGTCTCGTTCGGAAGATAGACAAGTGCAAATGGAACGAATAATGCATTCTTCAAAGATTCAATTTGTCCTCTGAGATATAAGAAATTGAGAACTTCTTAAAAAGGTGCTCCATTGAGTAGATTATGTTATTCATTTAGCGGCATTGAAGCATATTTCAAAATGTCAGGAAAACCCAGAAGAGGCCATATCAATAAATGTCCAGGGTACTCAAAATCTTATCGATGCCGCTATTTTTAATAAAGTAAAAAAGGTGCTCTATGTTTCTACAGATAAAGCAGTTGATCCATATAATCTCTACGGTAATACGAAGGCAATATGAGAACAATTATGTATTCATGCAAATGTAAACCAAAAAGAAACAATATTTTCAGTTCTTCGTGCCGGTAATGTTTTATGAAGTAATGGAAGTGTGGTACAAGTATTGTTTCATCAAATCATGAATCATCGACCCCTTACTATCACAAATCCCAATACCAGACGATTTTATATTACTATCAATGAGATTATTGATTTGATTTACTTCTCTTTTTGTACAAGTATTGGTTGAGAGATATTTATTCATAGATGAAGAGTGATTTCTTTAAAAGATTTAACCGAATGCATGATTGGTCTTTACTGAAGGTGAAATGAAGAAATACTACAAATAGGCATGAGAAATTGAGAAAAACAGGATGAAATACTTATTTCAAGGAATGAATCGAGTGATATACTTTTTTTAAATGATTCATATTTTTTGCTTGATATACTTGGACGACATACTTGAAATTTCCCAAAAGTAGATATGTCAGAGTGATTCTGAACCTATGAGAATCATACACCTATGACAGAACAATCACGAAAGGTTCTTGAGTGAAATTTAGTTCATTTACTTGAATGAAAATATGAATGATAAGAAGATTCTCATAATAATAGCTCATCCCGATGATGAAGTTTTATGAATGGGTGGAACTATTTGTAAATTAATACAACAGGGCTATAGTGTTAATATCTTGCTCTTGTCTTCACCATGAAATGCAAGAAAAGAAGAGAAAAAAAATATTCGATTGGAATGTTTTCAAAGGATAGTAGCACAACTATGAATTGATGAAGTTTTTCAAGAATTTTTTCCAGATACTGGTTTCGATACCATTCCACTTCTTACCATTATACAATCGATTGAAAAGGTAATTCAAAAGATAGAGCCAAGTGTTATATATACACACTTTTATAATGATTTGAATATAGATCATGCTTTAACAGCTCGTTCTGTAATTACTGCTCTTCGGCCGATTGAACGGTTTCATTTTATTAAGAAAATTTATCTCTTTGAAATTCTCTCTTCGACAGAATTATCTATAGGAAAGGATCAATTTCTCCCAAATCATTATGAAGATATTGGTGATTTTCTTGATTATAAGAAGCAATTATTTCAGCTTTATATATCAGAAAATCAATCTTTTCCATATGCACGAAATATCGAATGATTGGAAACATTGGCTCGTATTCGATGAATGGAAAGTTGACTTCCATATGCGGAATCTTTTATGTTGTATCGAAGTATTCATTAATAGTTTTATATGCAATTTCAAGGGAAAATAGTCGTGATTACTGGTGGTGCTCGTTGAATATGAAGGGCAACAGCTTTATATTTTTGAAAAGAAGGAGCACAGGTAGTTATTACCTATCTTACTTCCGAGAAAGAAGCATTTGTTGTGGTGGATACGATATCTCGATTATGATGACATGCTATAGCTGTGAAATGTGATGTTTCCATAGAATGAGATGTTATATCCATGGTAGATTGAGTAATAGAACAATTTGGAAAAATAGATATTTGTATAAATAATGCATGATTTTCTCAGGAAGTTCCCATTTTTGAAAGAACCGTTGAACAATGGAAAAAAACCATAGATACCAATCTTCTTGGTACATTTTTGTGTACACGGTATGTTTTAAGACGAATGCTGGATAGACAAATTATTTGATGAAAAATTATTAATCTTTCATCGCTTCAGGGAATAAAACATTTTTCATCAGACCTTATTGATTATGATATTTCCAAGGCTTGAATCATTGTACTTACAAAAGAATTTGCAAAAATTGCTTGACCAAATATTCGAATAAATGCTATTGCCCCTGGTAATATTGATAACAGAGATTATGAAAATCCAACATGAGATTCTTCAGAGGATGATGACAATACAATATATCTTTGAAGATTCTGAAAGATTACAGAGGTTGCTAAGTCAATTATATTTTTGGCAAGTGATGATTCCTCATTTGTAAATGGTACAACTTTATTTCTTGATGGATGATGTGATTAATTTATTTTTATGCAAAATGTTTTTATTGGAAGTTGAAGTTGAAGTGAACATAAAGTTTGTGCTTATCAAAGCACTGTTGTATATAATTTTTTTGAACAAAATGGATATACATTGATTTCATCACCAATCAATGCTGATATTATAGTATTGAATGGATATCCTTTCGAAGAGTTTGAAGAGAAAATAAATTTATTAACTATTAATTATTATTTAGTTCGCTATCCGAATGCAAATATTGTTCTTATAGGATCAATTCCTGCGATGATGCCATATTTGCAAGGGATTTCCAGAATTCAAATGATATGATTAAAAGAAAAAGATAAATTTGATGCACTTTTTATGCGAAGTATTTCTATACATAATATTGAGGTTGATACTCTTCGTTTCTTTATTCCATTAAATATCGAAAGCTTAAATATTGATAAATATTGATATCTTGATGCGAATATTGAATCAAGATATATATTCTCACAGGAGGATTTATCTATAGATTTTGATGCTATACAAGCATGAAATTATCCAATTGATCGAATTTCCGAATATAATACTGAGAAATATAACTATTTACTTGATAAAACAGGTGAGTATCCATTAGAGATATGTACGTGATGTGGATGATATTGTTCGTATTGTGATATTAGAAGTATAGCTGGATTTGTTCAAAGCATCCCAACAGAGATTATTTTAAGAAAAATAAAACGATGATTATGACTTTGATATACTATCTTTCATTTTATTGATGAAGATAGTGCAAGTTATGGATTGGATATCTGAAAAAATTTTGCTCAACTCCTTAATGAAATTAATGCAATAGAATGAAATTTTCGCTTGAAAATATTTTATTTTGAACCAGGGAGGCTAGAGAAATTATTTCATACAATTGACTCAGCCATATGGAATAGGATTATTAATTTTTGTGTTCCGCTACAAACGATGTCACAGAGAATTTTAAAGCTCATGAATAGGAGTTATAATATACCAAATGTTCTTAGTATTACACAGGAGATTAAACGTATCAATCCAAATATTATAATAACGACCCAGTTTATATATTGATTTCCTTCAGAAACATTCGATGAATTTAAAACATATTTTCAGGTTATTAATTATTTCGATGAAGTATGGTTTTGGTATTACTCGGATCGAAAATGAACACAATCTCCATTCTTTATGGGCAAAATACCAAAAGAAGAAATGATTCGAAGATTGGTCTTTCTTTGGAAAATGAAGGAACATTTTCTTACAAAAATATTTGATAAAAATGAAACCTTACACCAAGGAATTCATATTTTTCAAAAGAGAGATATATAGTTATTTATTAAAATTCATATTATGTCTACTATATTTATTTGAAGTGCAAGTTGAGCTGAGCATAGTCAAGTGTGATTTCAATCAACTATTGTATATGAATTTCTGATTCAAAATGGATACAAATTAGTGAAAAATGCAAAAGATGCAGACTATATTTTATTGAATGCATATCCATTTGATAATTATGAAGAAAAACTTGTCCTTCTTTCTCTCTATTATTATCTGAATACCTATAAAGATAAAAAGATTATTGTGTTCGGATCTGCACCAAATATGATATATGGTATAAAACGCATACCATGACTCATGTATATTTCATATTCTGAATACGAAAAATTTGATACCATTTTTCATGGTACTATTTCCATAAAAGATATTCATGTATGAAGAATACGTTTCTTTATTCCATTAAAACTCGAAGAGGTTTCTTTGTGAGATTTACTTCATAATGCATTATGAAGTAATTTGAAACTGGAAACAAATTATGAAATATCAGAATATGATCTCTCAATAACTATTGATTCAATCATTGATGGAACATATCAAAATAATACCATAGAAGAATATCCATGAGATTATAATTATATGGAAGATTCAATTGATAACTTTTATATAGAAACTACACGGGGATGTGGATTTGATTGTTCCTATTGTGCAATTAAGCGGGTTTCTTGATATACAAAGAGTTTTCCAATCGATGATATTATTTCCGATATTCAACATGCCGTATCTATAGGTGCAAAAAATATTATCATTATTGATGAAGATGTTGGAAGTTATGGTATTGATATATGACTTGATTTTGCTTTTCTCATAAATAAAATCAATGAAATACCTTGAGATTTTCATATAAAATTCTATTATCTTGAACCCAAGCATCTTGTAGAGAATTTTCATAGGATAGCTCCAGAATTTTGGGAAAATAAAGTATCATATGCTCGAATTACATTACAAACCACCTCACAGAGAATACTTACTCTTATGAATCGGAATTATGATATCACTGAGGTATTAAATATTTGTAAGAAAATAAAGATGTATAATACTAGTATCTTGCTTTGATCTATAGTTATTTATGGCTTTCCTACTGAAACATATGATGAGTTTTCTGATTATTTTCGATTATTAAAATATTTTGATTGTACTGATTTTCTATGTTACGCAGATAAAAAGTGAACAAAAACTTATAACATGCAAAAAAATTCCCATGAAGAAATTCTCAGAAAATCTTTAATAATTCTAAAAATGAAGCAAAAATTTGGTGATAAGATCGACCCTGTTATATGAAGTCCAAGAGAACGGAAAAAGATACTGGCAAGTTGTTATTAATTAATTTCTTCCTTATGAAAAAAATCTATATTGGTTCATCCAACGAAATACTGACATATTATCAGAATACCTTATTATATAACTTTCTTAATAATAATTGATATGAGTTAGTAAAAGAACCATCAGATTCAGAGATTATAATTTATAATGCGCTACCATATAATAGACTTGAAGAAAAAATTGATCGAGTTATTGAAAAGCACGACTAAAAAGGATTGAACATGAAACACGATGACATGAAACAAGACATGACTATGATGAAGAAGGTTGCTGATAAAGCAGTCAAAGGCCATGAAAAGAAGATGCACAAGATGGCTAAAGGCGGCGTAACCCGTGCTGATGGCTGTGTTACTAAAGGTCACACTAAAGGCAAGATGATTGCTATGTGTGGTGGCGGCATGGCTAAAGGGAAGAAGTAATCATGGCTAAGCCACTACAGCAAGACAGCGAAGGCAACATCATTAATGACGTAGAAACCCAAAAGAATCAAAAGGGATACGACAAATATGAAGCCGATAACGCTAAAAAACAGTCTGAGCGTGAAGCTAAAGATGAAGGCGTTATGAAGAAAATCAAAAGTTTCGTTGGTATGAAGAGTGGCGGTAAAGTATCTTCTGCCTCTAAACGTGCAGATGGTATTGCGGTTAAAGGCAAAACCAAAGGAAGGTTTGTATGAGACCAAGCCGTGGAATGGGAGCAATAATGCCGTCTAAGATGGGCAAAGGCGTTAAGAAAGCCCGTAGAGATGACACAGACTTCACCCAGTATGCGGAAGGTTGAGAAGTTTGGGATAAGCCTCGCCCAAAGGGTCTAGGTAAGCCTAAGAAATTAAGCTCTGCAAAGAAAGCCAAAGCTAAAGCATCAGCTAAAGCAGCTGGTCGTCCGTATCCAAATCTAATTGATAACATGAAGGCAGCTAAATAATGTCTACTTCTGGTGCAGTTACATTTAACCTCGATCTAAACAACCTCGTAGAAGAGGCTTTTGAGCGTTGTGGGCAAGAGTTGCGCACAGGCTATGACTTGCGTACTGCCCGTAGATCAATGAACCTATTGACCATTGAATGGGCTAATCGTGGCATTAACCTGTGGACTATCGAGCAGGGTCAGATTCCTATGGTTACTGGTCAGGCTATGTATCCGTTGCCAAATGACACAATTGATCTTATGGATATGGTTATCCGTACTAACAATGGTAGCCAGTCAAACCAGATTGACATCAATATCAGCCGTATCTCTGAGTCTACATATTCAACAATTCCTAATAAGCTGACTAATGGTCGCCCTATTCAAGTCTGGTACAACCGCCAAACTGGTCAAAGCAACGCTACAACTTGCGTATTAGATGGTGCAATTAGCGCAACTGATACAACTATTACAGTAACGGATGCCAGCCAGCTAGCAAATACTGGGTTCATCCAAATTGGCAATGAGATTATTGGCTATCCAAACGTATCTGGAAACCAGTTAATTAACTGTTATCGTGCGCAAAGTGGTACTACAGCCACTTCCCACCTGACAGGCGCATCAATTATTAATAAGAACATTCCTTGCATCAATGTCTGGCCAACTCCAGATGCTGGTGGTGGCCCATACACATTCGTCTACTGGCGTATGCGCAGGATCCAAGATGCAGGCACATCAGGTAATGTAGAGCCAGATATTCCATTCCGCTTGCTTCCTTGTATGGTTGCTGGATTGGCGTTCTATCTGTCACAGAAGTTACCAGATGCTTTGCCACGGATGCAGTTCTTAAAGAATGAGTATGAAGAGCAATGGTTAATGGCATCAACCGAGGATAGGGAGAAAGCTCCATCCAGATTCGTGCCAAGGACAATGTTCTATGCCTAATAGATTTGCAAGTGGCAAATATGCCATTGCAGAGTGCGATCGATGTGGTCAGAGATATAAGCTAAAAGAGCTTAGAAAGCTGACTATTAAGACCAAACAGGTTAGCATTAAGGTATGTCAGGAGTGTTGGGAACCAGATCAGCCACAGTTATCTTTGGGTCTATATCCAGTAGATGATCCACAGGCGGTCAGAGAACCAAGACCAGACGTTAGTTATGCGGTATCAGGATCTAGCGGATTGCAGATCAATGATTCAAATGACAATACCGAAGAGGGTGTAGGATACCCAGAGGGTGGTAGTCGAGTATTCCAATGGGGCTGGAGTCCTGTTGGCGGTGCAAGTAGTTTCGACACATTATTAACTCCTAGCTATTTGGTTGGGATTGGGGCAGTAGGTATAGTGGTAGTA
>ERZ1034363.627-NODE-627-length-23432-cov-3.474288_pt1 | contig 23432 bp, 21 predicted proteins | sample MGYA00520616_ERZ1034363 | MGnify/ENA primary metagenome ERZ1034363 (study PRJEB33736, sample SAMEA104284506) | Azolla filiculoides | biome: Urban; feature: Water surface; material: Ditch water | place: Netherlands | collected 2015-10-28 | depth 0-0.1 m ... | reverse complement strand
TTAAGTTCTTCGTGTAGTTTTTTCTGGGCTTGCTCAAAAGTAAAACCAGCGTAGTTCTGATTGAAGAAATTGGTCGCCTGAACTAATTCAGCCGCTGAATAAGGCTTTTCAGTAACAATAATTCTGTTTTGTACATTGCCATCTGTAGTGACGATGATGACTAAAATGCGCTTATCCGATAAAGGTAAAAACTCTAAATGTTTAAACGCAATACTTTTGCGTTTTGGAATCATGACCAAGCCAGCAAACTGAGTTAATTCGGAGAGCATCCCTGCCGCAGAAGAAATGAGTTCTTGAGGGTCTGGAGATTTAAATTCGTGCTTAATGCGTTCGATTTCTGGTCTTTGCATCGGTTGCACGGTTAGTAAGGTATCAACAAAAAATCGGTATCCGCGTTGTGTTGGGATTCGGCCTGCCGAAGTGTGAGGGCTGGCAATAAACCCCATTTCTTCCAAATCCGACATGATGTTCCGTATTGTGGCTGGACTTAAATCCAAGCCGGAGCACTGCGATAGCGTACGCGAGCCCACCGGCTGCCCATCACTAATGTAATGTTCAACCAGTGTTTTTAATAAAATTTGTGCCCGTTTATCCAATCAATGCCTATTGCTGAGTTTTGGCGTCTTTTTTCTTAAAGAATTTTCCCAGGTCCTGAACTAACTGAACCATTGCAGGCTGTTTTTTCTCCAGTATGGATTTACGTTCGGTAGCACTTAAATCTTCATCATTAATTTTGCTTACCTTGATTAGCGCAAAGCTTTTGCCGTTAACTGGTTGCGTGATTTTAACTTCGTCATCTACGTAAGTGACTTTGTCCCAATCAGAGATATAGGTGTGATCACGTTTTTCGCCAGCCAATAAATTGTACCCAATCGCATAGTCATTGCTTGGATTGCTCACGCCAAGTAATGGCATGATGGTCGGTACTACATCCATATGGCTAGTCATTTGGTCGCTAACAAGAGGCTTCATTCCTGGTTTGTAAATCACCAAAGGTGTTCGTACTTGCTGGTCTACAAATGTTGAGTTATGCCCCCAAAACCCATGTTCCATAAACTCTTCACCATGGTCACCAATCAGCACAACAATGGTGTTATCTAATAATTGATGAGCTTTTAAGTATTCAAATATACGTGCGTACTGCATATCTAGGTGATGGACAGAGTTGATGTAGCGATTTTTAATTGGGCCGATGTCTTCGTTGAACTTTTTCTTGCTGAGAGTCGCGTAATTGATGTCGTCTCTATATGGCTTGGCGATGACACTTTCTGGAGGAAAGTAGTAGCGCGCATGTGGTGACTCAAAAAACATGAAAGTAAAAAAAGGCTTCTTGGGGTCGCGCTTGTCAATAAAGGATAATAAGCTTGTTACATTGTCACGGTCGTTTTCCCAGCCTGTGCTATTTTTGTTTTTATCGTGAAGTAATTCACTTGGCACTTGTGCAAAAATCGTTTTTTCGAATTCTGGGTAAGAAAATTTTGCGCTAGTGTAGAAACTCATTTGATAATTCTGTTTTTGTAGCACATCAATAATAGCTGCGCCTCGGCGAGATTCTAGGAATGGAAACCAGTAATTTCCAGGCACTCCCATAAACATACCAAATACGCCCATGCGTGTGCCATTGCCAGTACTGTAATTGCGTGTGTAACGTGCGGCATTTTTAGCAAATGCCCAGCTATTCGGCATCACTGTTTCATTTAGCGTGTCTGCACGCCAAGATTCTGAGGTTAACCAAATAATATTGTAGGGTTTTGCGGGTTGTTTAAATGCAATTGGGTTGATTGGATAATTTAACTTACCTTTTACTTTAAGTTTTGTTTCACGGGTTCTAGGAATTCCTAATGACTCATAAAATCCGCGAGCTGATACTGTTTGGTAGAACGGAATAGATTCGCCGACTTGAGTCAGTTGATTGGTTGTGTAACTATCAAGTGCAAATCCCATGTGCACAAGAATAGTCAACACGATAGTCAAGCTTGGTAAATATTTGAATGAAAGATTGAAGCCAGTTTTTTTTGAGTGAAAGCGATGCGTCAGCCATAAAATTAAACCTTGCAAGCTGAAAAAACCAATTACAATCAGTGCAAAACCTATATCGGATGCGCTACTTCCACCTAACGACTCAATGCCACCAGGGGTCATGATAAGATTCAAAATAAACCCATTAAAAAACATGCCGTACAAGGCAAAAATCTTGGCATTTGCATATAGTAATAATGTAGTGAGGCCTGTGCTAGCAACTGCTGCAATATAAGTCGCTTTTGTCGACGCAGGGCTGAGTTTTTTGCTAATAAACTTAACTAAACTCGTAATTGCTAGTGCAGGTAAAAGATAATAAAGGCCGTAGAGTAAGAAGCTCACAACCATAAAGCTTAATGGTAGGAGGCCTTCTTGGAAGATGGTTGCCATTGGTATCGAGTCGGAGACCAAATATAAAATGACTAAATAAGTCGCTAGAAAGTAGGATTTGAGGATGTTTTTTTCTAAAGTTGCAGTCATTTTTACGCTTTAAAGTGAGTTTCTAAAATAATGGGTGCTAATGCTTAAAAATCAACCGTGCTAGTTTAATCTTTTTTATTTTTAATCGTGAGCTTAATTAGTATATTTTAGTAAAAAGCTATTTTAAGCTTAATTCGTAAATACCCCAGTTTTGTTGGCTTCTCACTTTGCTAAGAGGCGCCGACTATGTTCTAATTCTTCCGTGAATACAGCCTTTAAAAAAATCGCTATTGTTGGTAAATATATGAACAAGTCTGCTTTGCAATTAATGCAAAAGGATTTGTTTGATTTGGCACAACATCTCGACAGCCGGAATTATGAGGTGCTTATTGAGAAAAATACTGCACATCACGCTGGTCTGAGTCATTACCCCGTTATTGAATTGGAAGATATTGGTCAAACCGCTGATCTTGCAATAGTGATGGGTGGTGATGGTACGATGCTGAGTGTTGCTAGAAGTCTATCGAAAGCCCATGTGCCTTTGATTGGCATTAACCGAGGTCGCTTCGGTTTCTTAACAGATCTGCGCGCTGAGGATATGTTGGTGCAAATTGATCGTATTTTGGCTGGAGACTATATTAAAGAGTCTCGTATGCTCTTGTCGGCAGAGGTCACACGTCAAAATAAAGTAGTGTTTTCTAGTTGCGCACTCAATGATGTGGTCATTAAAAGTGGTGTCCGGCTAATTGAGCTGGAAGTGAATATCGATGGAAAATTTGTATACAAGCAAAGAAGTGATGGTTTGATTGTGAGTACGCCTACTGGTACAACGGCCTATGCGTTGTCTGCGGGCGGCCCTATTCTTCATGCTAATTTGGAAGCAATCTCCTTAGTGCCGATTAGTCCTCACACTTTAAGTAATCGTCCTATTGCAGTAAGTAGTTCTAGTCATATTGAAGTTGTACTTATGCAATTTGATGAGGCGCAACTAAGTTGTGATGGTCAGTCACAAGTTGAGCTTCGGGTAGGCGATAAAATTAATATTGTGCGAGCTGAAAATGCTATTTCCCTGTTGCATCCAAGCGACTATTGTTATTTCGACCGGCTTCGCAATAAGCTTAACTGGAGCTAAGGGTCAATATTATGCTTCAGAGTCTTTCTATTCGTGATTTTGTGATTGTCGATACCCTCGACATTGAGTTCTCAAAGGGTTTTACTGTCCTGACCGGTGAAACTGGGGCAGGCAAATCAATTCTAATTGATGCATTATCTTTAGCGATTGGTGCGCGAGGTGAAGGCGGCATCACAAGGACTGGAGCCGAAAAGGCTGAGATAGTGCTAGTTTCTATATTGCTCAACTGCCTGCGCTAAAAGTGTGGCTGCAAGAAAATGAGTTTCCTAACCACGATGATGAGCTCTTGTGTCGTCGGGTTATCTACGCTGATGGCAGATCACGCGCATTTATCAATGGTCAAGCGGCAACCATTCAGCAGCTGAGAGAGGCTGGTGAATTTTTGGTGGATATTTATAGCCAAAATGCACATCACTCATTATTAAAGCTAAATACTCAAAAAGAAATTTTTGATGCCTATTGTGGTTTGGCGGATTTAGCTTCACAAACTGCCATGCAATATAAAGCTTGGCAACAGCTATATCAGCGCCGTATTGAGATGGAGCGGAACGCAAGCAAGTACGCGGACGAGTTGGCGGAACTGCGAGATAAAGTGCGCGAATTGAAGCAGCTTAGCTTCAGCCAAGAAGAGTGGGATAGCTTGCAGCAAGAACATAGTCGTTTATCTAATGGCGCTGGGTTGTTGGCTGGATGTGAAGAATGCCGTGAATTATTAAGTGAGGGTGAAATCTCAGCTTTGCGTCATCTAGCTTCCGCGCAACACAAATTGCAGGGCTTGCGTGACTTTGATTCGGCCTTAGATGAGGCAATCACTAATTTAGATTCCGCAATTATTCAGCTTGAAGAGACGGATCGTTTCTTAAATCGTTATTTACAGCGTTCTGAGTTAGATCCCGAGCGCCTTGCTGAAGTTGAGTCACGAATACAAGCGATTCATGCCATTTGCCGCAAGTATCGTTTAAAACCAGAAGCGCTTACTGATGAATTACATGTTTGGCAACAGCGTATGTCTGAACTCGAAGCGGTTGGCGCTGATGGCGAGCTAGCAAAACGAGAGGCCGAGGCTGAACAAGAATATCAAACTTTAGCTAAACGCTTGAGTGCAGGACGTCAGCAGTCCGCACCGCTGCTCAGTCAAAAAATTACTACTGAAATGCAGCGCTTATCATTAGCTGGTGGTCGATTTGAAGTTGCGTTGACAGACCAAACACCGACGGCCAGTGGTTTGGAGCAGGTGGAATTTTTGGTTGCTGGACATGTTGGCGTTGAAGCAAGGCCCCTCAATAAAGTGGCTTCAGGTGGGGAGTTGTCTCGAATTAGCCTGGCCATTCGTGTGGTGACTGCAGAGCAGGGTAGTGTGCCAACCATGATTTTTGATGAAGTGGATGTAGGTATTGGTGGTGGTGTGGCTGAAATCGTTGGCTTATTGTTGAAGCAGTTAAGTAGCGACAGGCAAGTTCTAGTGATTACCCATTTGCCGCAAGTTGCCTCGCAAGGTAAGCACCATTTAAATGTTAAGAAAATTCAAAAAGATCAAATGACGCTCAGTACTATTGAGGCCTTAGATCCAAATGCGCGTATTGAAGAGATTGCGCGAATGTTGGGCGGGGTCGAAATTACTGAAACGACGCGTCAACACGCAAAAGAAATGTTATCGGCTTAAGCTTTGTTGGTGCAGGATTGTTTATTGCAGTCTGCATAAATATAAAGTGAATGCTCTTTAATTTTAAAACCGCGTTCTTCCGCTACTTTGTGTTGTAGCGCTTCAATTTTATCGTCACAGAATTCTTCAACTACGCCACATTGCATACATACAATATGATCGTGATGCGTGCCGTGATTGAGCTCAAATACGGCTTTGCCACCTTCAAAGTGATGGCGAACCAATAATCCAGCTTGTTCAAATTGCGTTAGTACTCTGTAGACTGTTGCAAGGCCAACGTCATCACCCGAGTTAAGCAATACCTTATATACATCTTCGGCTGATAAATGACGTTCTTTACTGTTTTCAAAAAGACTGAGTACTTTTAATCTAGGTAGCGTTGCTTTAAGGCCTACACTTTTTAACTCGTCAGGGTCGCGTATCGTCATAAATATTCTCTGTTTTAAATCTTAATGAATCAGTAGGTCCCTAGTTTGCGACATTCATGGTCGTCTGTTTAAGACCTTAGCTATCGTGTTATATTATCGTTAATTCTTATTTAAGTCATGATAATGCGTCATCTAATCTTATTGCTTGCTTTGTTAAGTGCTTCTTGCTCATCTACGCTGCCTTCTTTTAAAACATACAAGCTTGATGTTCAGCAGGGTAATGTTGTGACATCGAAAATGATGTTGCAGCTTAAGCCTGGCATGACTAAATCTCAGGTGCGTTATGTGATGGGTACGCCATTACTGCAAGATAGCTTCCATCCTGATCGTTGGGATTATCTGTATCAAATGAATAAAGACGGTCGAGTGATTGAGCGTCGCCGTGTCATTTTGGAGTTTGGTGATGAGGGTTTGAAGACTGTTCGTGGGGATGTGATTCCTGCTGGACAGCCTGGCGCTGAAGGTGCGGCAATCGCTTCAGTTGAAGATGTCACCACTGCTACCAGTAATAAAGCATTGTTAAATGAAGATCCTAAGAAGAGTTGGACGGATCGATTTAAATTCTGGGCAGATGATGAGCCTGTTAAAAAAGCGGCACCTAAGGTTTCTGATAAGCCAATTGAGAAGTCGGTGGCTAAAGTTGCCGAGCCGGTTCAAGCTGCTGAGGTGGTTGAAGCGCCTGCTGTGGAGGCTCAGCAGCCTGTTGTTGCTGAAAATGTTGCCGAGCAAGCTGCTGCCCCTAAAATTGAAGAGGTTAAAGCGATTGCTGAAAATTTATCGGACTCCCAGCTTGCTGCGGGAGATGTTGAGTCAGAAAAATCTTATGTTCAAAATACCCAAGAGCCTGTCGTTACAGACGATAAGAATCAACTTTTTAAGCGAGTTGCGGCTTGGGCGGATGCATGGCGTAAGAAAAACATTGAAGAGTATTTGAGTTTTTATTCTAATCAATTTAAACCTGAAGGACTTTCTAAAAAAGCTTGGGTGGTGCAACGTAAGCAGCGATTGTCTGCCAAACAGGGCGATATCAAGTTGAGTCTAGATAATGTAGTGGTTCGTATTGATGGTAAACAATCTAATGTTGAGTTTGTTCAGCACTACAGTACTTCTGGCTATAGTGATCACGTAGTCAAAGTATTGGCTTTTGAGCGTGAAAAAACTGAATGGATGATTGTGAAAGAGTCTGTTACCGGTAAGGCAAGCAGTGTTAAAGAAAATGTGATGCCAGAGGTGGCAGAGCCGGTTGAAGTTGGTAAACCGCGTGAAGTGACCGTGGATGAAAAAACTGAAGGCGCACCTGTGCGGGCGAAAAAGCCTGACGTAGAGCCTTTAGTTGCACCTGTTGAAAAGCCTGTTATTAAAGCGCCTGAGCCTCCAGTACAGCCTAAACCGGAAGCCAAGCCAGTGCAGAGGTCTGTGGATAAAGCAGTTGAGCAGCCTGTAGCTAAACCGCAGGCTGGTAAAGATAAACCTTTGCCGGCTGAAGATGAGCCTGGCTACTTTGAGCGTATGCTTGAGAAAATTGGTTTCTAAGCGCTGCTTATATCTTATTAAGTTTTATTGAGAAGTGAATTCGAAATGTTAAAAGTAGTGATTGCTGGTTGTTCTGGTCGCATGGGACATGCTTTGTTGGATGGAGTTTTTTCTGATCCGGAGTTAACTTTGCATGCTGCACTTGATCGTGCCGATAGTCCGCAAATTGGACGTGACGCTGGAGAGCAGTTTGGTAAAGTGACTGGCGTGAAAATTAGTCATGATGTTATAAGCGCTTTAAAAGGCGCTGATGTCTTGGTTGATTTTACGCGTCCTGAGCCTAGCTTGCAGTATTTGGGCGCTTGTCAGGCAGCAGGCGTAAGCATGGTGATTGGGACGACTGGATTTAGTGCTGCTGAAAAAAACCTGATTGAATCAGCATCGAAAAATATTCCTGTAGTGTTCGCGCCGAACATGAGCGTGGGTGTTACTTTATTGATTAGTTTAGTACAAGCTGCTGCCAAGGTTTTGGATGAAGGTTATGACGTTGAGATTATTGAGGCGCATCATCGCCACAAAGTCGATGCGCCTTCTGGTACTGCTTTACGTTTGGGTGAGGCCGCGGCTGAGGCTTTAGGCCGCGATCTTGAAACCTGTGCAATTTACGGCCGTGAGGGTGTTACGGGCGAACGTGATGCTAATACTATTGGCTTTGCAACAGTGCGTGGTGGTGACGTTGTAGGTGATCATACCGTCTTGTTTGCTGGTATTGGCGAACGTGTTGAGTTGACGCATAAGGCGAGTAGTCGAGCGACTTTTGCTTTGGGTGCGCTTCGTGCGGCAAAGTTTATGGCTGATAAAAAATCAGGCTTATTTGATATGCAAGACGTGCTAAGTCTGCGTTAGGCGTGGAAGTTTATAAAAACTAATAAAATTAGCGTGTGATTTACACAAAGCTGATTGAAAGCTGGGGTGGTTTCAGCTATAATGTGCAACATTAATTGAGCGGGAAGAGCAAACACTCCTCCCGCTTTGCACATCCGCTTTAGCCAAAGCGACAATATTTTAAAAACAAGGGGTTATACGTGCCGCAACACACACCAGCCATGTTAGTACTTGCTGATGGAACAGTGTTTCGTGGTATTTCAATTGGTGCTCCCGGCCAAACAGTTGGTGAAGTTGTTTTCAACACTTCTATGACTGGTTATCAAGAAATTCTCACTGACCCATCGTATACCAAACAAATCGTAACGCTGACCTATCCTCACATTGGCAACACTGGCGTGAACTCGGAAGATATTGAATCTGGAAAAGTTTATGCAAGTGGCTTAATCATTCGTGACTTGCCATTGGTGCATAGTAATTGGCGTAGTGAACAATCTTTATCTGAATATCTGGTCGCAAATAACGTTGTTGCGATTTCTGATATTGATACCCGTAAGTTAACTCGCGTGCTCAGAGAGAAGGGCGCGCAAGCTGGTTGTATTATCGCTGGCGAAGTTGATGAAGCGAAAGCGCTTGAATTGGCGAAAGCGTTTCCTGGTTTGTCAGGAATGGATTTGGCTAAAGTTGTAAGTGTGACAGAGTCTTATGAATTCACCGAGAGTGAATGGGATTTGGCGAGTGGTTATGGAAAATCAGAAAATCCAAAATTCCACGTGGTCGCATTTGATTATGGCGTTAAGCGCAACATTTTACGTATGTTGGTTGCGCGTGGCTGTCGAGTAACAGTGCTTCCAGCGCAAGCAACGGCTGAGCAAGCATTGGCTTTAAAGCCAGACGGTGTGTTTTTATCAAACGGCCCTGGCGATCCTCAACCATGTGATTACGCAATTTCGGCGATTAAACAAATTGTAGAAACTGGCATTCCGACTTTTGGTATTTGCTTGGGTCATCAATTGTTGGCTTTAGCCTCTGGTGCTAAAACCGTTAAGATGAAGTTTGGGCATCACGGTGCAAACCATCCAGTGCAAGATGTGGATGACAAGCGTGTATTTATTACCAGCCAAAACCATGGTTTTGCGGTAGATGCTGCTTCATTGCCGGCCAATGTTCGCACAACGCATGTCTCTTTATTCGATGGTAGTTTGCAAGGAATTGCTCGCACAGATAAACCTGCGTTCAGTTTCCAAGGTCACCCAGAGGCAAGTCCTGGTCCTACAGAGATGAGTTATTTGTTTGATCGATTCATTGCATCTATGAAACAGCACAAGCAATAAGAAAATTATGGCAAAACGTACAGACATTAAAAGTATTCTGATTATTGGCGCTGGTCCAATTGTGATTGGTCAGGCTTGTGAGTTTGATTACTCAGGCGCACAGGCGTGTAAGGCGCTTCGCGAAGAGGGTTACCGTGTCATTCTGGTGAACTCTAATCCTGCGACGATTATGACTGACCCTGAGATGGCGGATGCGACCTACATCGAGCCTGTGACTTGGCAAGTGGTTGAGAAAATTATCGCTAAAGAGCGTCCAGATGCTTTGTTGCCTACGATGGGTGGTCAAACCGCTTTGAACTGTGCTTTGGATCTCGACAAGCATGGTGTTTTAAAGAAATACAATGTTGAGCTAATCGGCGCAAGTAAAGAAGCGATTGATAAGGCTGAAGACCGTCAAAAATTCAAAGAAGCCATGACTAAGATTGGCCTTGGTTCAGCACGCTCTTCCATGGCGCATAGCTTAGAAGAGGCGCTGCAAGTGCAGTCTAGCATTGGTTATCCAGTGATTATTCGTCCATCATTTACCATGGGTGGTAGTGGTGGTGGTATTGCTTACAATCGTGAAGAATTTATTACGATTTGTGAGCGTGGTCTTGAAGCCTCTCCAACTAAAGAGTTATTGATTGAAGAATCATTGCTTGGTTGGAAAGAGTACGAGATGGAAGTGGTGCGCGACACCAAAGACAATTGCATCATCATTTGTTCAATTGAGAACCTGGATCCAATGGGCGTGCATACTGGTGACTCTATCACTGTTGCCCCAGCACAAACACTTACAGATAAAGAATACCAAATTTTACGTGACGCTTCTTTAGCGGTATTGCGTGAGATTGGCGTTGATACAGGCGGTTCAAACGTACAGTTTGCAATCAATCCAGTTGATGGCCGCATGATTGTGATTGAGATGAATCCTCGTGTCTCACGTTCATCAGCCTTGGCTTCTAAAGCAACAGGCTTCCCGATTGCTAAAGTGGCTGCAAAATTAGCAGTTGGCTTTACTTTGGATGAGCTTAAAAATGAGATTACTGGCGGTGCTACGCCGGCTTCATTTGAGCCTTCTATTGACTATGTGGTTACAAAGATTCCTCGTTTTGCATTCGAAAAATTCCCGCAAGCGGATTCACGCTTAACGACGCAAATGAAATCTGTTGGTGAAGTAATGGCCATGGGCCGTACTTTCCAAGAGTCATTCCAAAAAGCGTTACGTGGTCTTGAAGTGGGCGTGGATGGATTGGATGAGAAATCTACAGACTTGGATGAAATTCAAAAAGAGATGGGTGAGCCAGGTCCTGAGCGTATTTGGTTTGTTGGCGATGCATTCCGTGCCGGCATGACCGTTGATCAAGTATTTGATCACTCAAAAATTGATCCGTGGTTCTTGGTGCAAATCGAAGATATTATCAAACGCGAAATGGCGCTTAAAGGTCGTCATTTAGCAGATTTGGATAAAGATGCTCTATTCCAGTTAAAACGTCGTGGCTTCTCTGACCGTCGTTTAGCTAAGTTGTTGGGAACTGATCAGCACGCAGTTCGTGCTTATCGACAAGCCTTGAATGTCCGCCCTGTTTATAAGCGTGTGGATACTTGTGCTGCAGAGTTCGCAACGAATACCGCTTATATGTACTCAACTTATGAAGAAGAGTGCGAAGCGAAGCCAACAGATAAAAAGAAAATCATGGTATTGGGCGGTGGTCCAAACCGTATTGGTCAAGGGATTGAGTTTGACTATTGCTGCGTGCATGCAGCATTCGCAATGCGCGAAGATGGTTATGAAACCATCATGGTGAACTGTAATCCTGAAACTGTTTCTACAGACTTTGATACTTCAGATCGTTTGTACTTCGAGCCATTGACGCTTGAAGACGTGTTAGAAATCGTTGCGATTGAAAAGCCAGTTGGCGTGATTGTTCAGTATGGCGGTCAAACGCCATTAAAACTAGCACGTGATTTAGAAAAAGCGGGTGTGCCTATCATTGGTACTTCTCCTGATGCGATTGATTGTGCAGAAGACCGTGAGCGCTTCCAGCAAATGTTGCAAGGTTTGGGTTTAAAACAACCACCTAACCGTACAGCTAGAACACCTGATGAAGCTTTGCGTTTAGCACAAGAAATTGGTTATCCATTAGTGGTGCGCCCTTCTTATGTGTTGGGCGGCCGTGCGATGGAAATCGTGCAAGAGCAAGCTCAGCTTGAGCGTTATATGCGTGAAGCGGTGAAGGTCTCGAACGAGTCTCCAGTATTGCTAGATCGTTTCTTGAATGATGCTTTAGAAGTCGACGTTGATGCACTTTGCGATGGTGAAGAAGTGATTATTGGCGGCATCATGGAGCACGTTGAGCAAGCAGGGGTTCACTCAGGTGACTCAGCATGTTCATTGCCTCCATATAGCTTATCTGCCAAGTTGCAGGACGAGTTGCGTGTACAAACCGTGCAAATGGCAAAAGCGCTAGGTGTGGTTGGCTTGATGAACGTTCAATTCGCAATCCAAGGTGAGACGGTTTACGTGTTAGAAGTAAATCCACGTGCTTCACGCACTGTGCCATTTGTTTCTAAAGCTTGTGGATTGCAATTGGCAAAAGTGGCTGCTCGTTGTATGGCAGGTCGCAAGCTAAAAGATCAAGGCGTTACAAAGGAAATTATTCCTCCATATTACTCGGTGAAAGAAGCTGTATTCCCATTCATTAAGTTCCCTGGCGTTGATACGATTCTTGGCCCAGAAATGAAGTCGACTGGTGAAGTGATGGGGATTGGTAACACTTTTGCCGAGGCTTTTGTGAAGGCACAATTAGGTTCAGGGGATAAATTGCCTTCTGGCGGTAAAGCTTTTATTAGTGTGCGTCGTGAAGATCGTGAACGTGTAGTTGAAATTGCTCAAGCCTTAGCTAACTTAGGCTTCCAGTTGTATGCAACACGCGGCACAGCAGGCGCACTTGCTGACGCTGGCTTAGAAGTAACGCCAGTGAATAAAGTTGCAGAAGGTCGTCCGCACATTGTGGATATGATCAAAAACAATGAAATTAGCTTTATTGTAAATGTGACCGATGATAAGCGCGCAGTACAAGACTCTTACGCGATTCGTCGTAATGCCTTGCAACAAAAAGTGACTTATTACACAACCTTGGCTGGTGCTAAAGCTGCATGTATTGGTATGGCGCACATGCAAGAGCTAGAAGTGAAATCAATCCAAGAGTTGCACTTATCACTCAATCAATAATATTATTCAATTAATTATTTAAACCACGCCTAACTTTTAGGTGTGGTTTTTGTTTTATAGACAGTGCAGTTTGAAGTCTTAATAAAGTAGGGTTAAAAAATGAATCAAATTCCAGTAACAATTAATGGTGCAGAGTTATTAAAAGCAGAGTTGCATCACTTAAGAAGCGTTGAGCGTCCAAGTGTGATTGAGGCAATTGCTGAAGCTCGTGCTCAAGGCGATTTGTCTGAAAATGCAGAATACGAGTCAGCAAAAGAAAAACAAAGCTTTATTGAAGGTCGTATTGCCGAGATCGAAGGCAAGCTTTCAAATGCCATGATTATTGATCCAAGAACTTTGAACGCGGAAGGTCGTTGTGTGTTTGGTGCGACTGTTGAAGTTGAGGATTTGGATGAAGGCGGCGTGTCTACTTACCAAATCGTGGGTGATGATGAAGCGGACATTAAAAGCGGTAAGATTTCAATTAGTTCACCAATTGCACGTGCATTGATTGGCAAAGTGGCTGGTGATGTTGCTGAAGTCGTTGCGCCAAGTGGCATTCGCTCTTACGAAGTATTGAACGTACAATATATTTAATTTATTTCATTCACCTCATCAGCGAGGCTAGCTATGAACCAGTTTTCAGATAAATTAGCACTTATTTTTATTACATTGTGGGTCGGTGCATTATGGGCAATTGGCTACCTAGCGGCGCCAACGATGTTCTACCATTTACAGGATCATCAGCTTGCCGGTAGCTTGGCGGGCGAGATGTTTAAGTTGGTCGCTTATCTTGGCTTGATTTCTGGCTTTTATCTTTTAATTCACAGACTCAGTAAATTTGGTACAAAGGCATTAAAACAAGGGTTCTTTTGGGCCGTATTTTTTATGTTGTTGCTGACATTGGCTGGTCACTTTGGAATTGCACCAGTGATTGCTCAATTAAAAGCGCAAGCGATGCCATCTGATGTGATGAATAGTGTATTTGCTGATCGTTTTGAAACTTGGCACGGTGTAGCAAGTATTGCTTACTTAATTCAAAGCTTGTTAGGATTGGTGCTGATATTTAAAGCGACACGCTAATACAGTCATCGCGGTTTGGGAGAATCAGCCGCGATGAACTCATGTTAGGTTTTATTTAGGAATAACGATTTTCGGCGTTTCTGAAGCGCGATAAATGACGAGTTGTTTACCAATATGGTGAACCGAAATCGCACCAGTACTTTTGCAGATATCTTCTAACATGCTGACGCGCAAGGCTCTGTCATCACCAAACACTTTAATTTTGATGAGTTCGTGCGCATTTAAGCTGTTCTCAATTTCACGTAGTACAGTTTCTGTTAGGCCATTGTTGCCAATCATCACGACAGGATTTAACTTGTGTGCCAAACCACGTAGATGGCTAATTTGTTTAGTATTCAAAATGACTCTATCTGATTGTTTCAAAAAGGGTGGCATTTTATCACATGAAGTTGGACTCAAAAAATATAGACCATGAAAAGAAGTAAAACCAGTAAAGCTTGGATGCAAGAGCATCTAAATGACCCTTATGTGAAACTTGCACAGAAGGATGGCTATCGTGCGCGTGCCGCATATAAGCTGATTGAGATTGATGATAAAGATCGCTTAATTAAGCCTGGAATGGTCGTCGTCGATTTAGGCTCGACGCCAGGTAGTTGGTCGCAAGTGGCGGTCCAGCGTATCAAAGGGCAAGGTCGTGTGGTTGCTTTAGATATTCTGCCTATGGTGGGGATTCCTGGCGTGGACTTTATTCAAGGCGATTTTCGTGAAGATGAAGTTTTAGCAGAGCTAGAAGAAATGTTGCACGGTCAAAAAGTAGACCTTGTAATTTCAGATATGGCCCCCAATATAAGTGGCATGAGTTCGGTTGACCAACCAAATGCAGCCTATTTAACGGAATTGGCTGTTGATTTTAGTTTGAAATGGTTGAAACCTGAGGGTAATTTTCTCGTCAAAGTTTTCATGGGAACTGGCTTCGAAGAAATTATGCAAATCATGCGTGAAAGTTTTGAGAAGGTAGTCACGCGTAAACCTAAGGCTTCTCGTGACCGCAGTACTGAAGTTTATTTATTAGGATTAAAGCGTAAAGATAATACGGTTTAATTATTAAAGGCGCTCAATGTTGAGTGCTTAATTGGTGGTAAGATTAAATTGTCATTTAATAAATGACGTTAGAACAATCTATAAAAGGATGTCGTCTTGAATAACATCGTTAAAAACATCGCTATTTGGATCATTATTGCCGTCGTGCTTATGACTGTGTTCAATCAGTTCGCGGGTAAGTCAGGCGCTGATACTCAAATGGTCTATTCACAATTCATTAATGAAGTGAAGCAAGGCCGTATTGCGAAAGTCACGATCGAAGGCCGTGTGTTACATGGTGAAACCAGTGAAGGTAAGAAATTTAACAGTTACGCGCCTTACGACCCAGGCATGATTGGTGACTTACTTGATCATAACGTTAAAGTTGAAGCCAAGCCTGAGCAAGAACAATCATTGCTAGTCAGCATCTTAATTAACTGGTTCCCGATGATTCTTTTAATTGGCGTATGGATTTTCTTCATGCGTCAAATGCAGGGTGGCGGCAAAGGCGGCGCATTCTCCTTTGGTAAAAGCAAAGCGCGTCAATTAGATGGTGCCAATAATCAAACGACATTTGCCGACGTGGCAGGTTGTGACGAAGCTAAAGAAGAAGTTTCTGAAGTTGTTGAGTTTTTGAGAGATCCAAGCAAATTCCAAAAACTAGGTGGTCGCATCCCAAGTGGTATCTTGATGGTTGGTCCTCCAGGGACAGGTAAGACTTTATTGGCTAAAGCGATTGCTGGCGAAGCTAAAGTACCGTTCTTTACTATTTCTGGTTCTGATTTCGTAGAAATGTTCGTTGGTGTTGGTGCTGCGCGTGTTCGCGATATGTTTGAACAAGCTAAAAAAGCCGCGCCTTGCATTATCTTTATTGACGAAATCGATGCTGTCGGTCGTCATCGTGGTGCAGGCACTGGTGGTGGCAACGATGAGCGTGAACAGACACTTAACCAAATGCTAGTTGAGATGGATGGTTTTGAGCCTAACTCAGGCGTGATCGTCATTGCCGCAACTAACCGTGCTGACGTTTTAGATAAAGCGCTGCTACGTCCAGGTCGTTTTGATAGGCAAGTGATGGTTGGATTGCCAGATATCCGCGGTCGCGAACAAATCTTAATGGTGCATATGCGTAAGGTGCCGATTGATGCTGACGTTAAAGCAGATATTTTGGCACGAGGTACACCAGGATTTTCAGGTGCGGATTTAGCTAATTTGGTGAACGAAGCTGCGCTATTTGCAGCCCGTCGTAATAAGCGGACAGTAGATATGGCTGACTTCGAAGATGCTAAAGATAAAATCTTCATGGGTCCAGAGCGTAAATCAATGGTGATGCGTGAAGAAGAGCGTCGCAATACGGCTTATCACGAATCAGGTCATGCCGTGGTTGCTAAGCTGTTACCTAAGGCAGATCCTGTTCATAAAGTGACGATTATGCCGCGTGGCTGGGCATTGGGTTTGACTTGGCAGTTACCAGAGTTTGACCGTATCAGTAATTATCGTGACAAGATGCTAGAAGAAATTTCGATTTTATTTGGTGGCCGTATCGCTGAAGAAATCTTCATGCATCAAATGTCGACAGGCGCCTCAAACGATTTTGAACGTGCAACAAAGTTGGCACGGGATATGGTGACGCGTTATGGTATGTCTGATACTTTGGGCACCATGGTTTATGTTGGTAGCGACCAAGAGTCAATGTTCGGTAGCATGTCGGCCAAAACAGTTTCTGAAGCGACGCAACAAAAAGTTGATGCTGAAATTCGTCGTATCTTGGATGAGCAATATGCAATCGCGCGTAAATTGCTAGAAGAGAATCGTGACAAAGTTGAAGCCATGACTGCTGCTTTGCTTGAATGGGAAACTATCGACGCTGAGCAAATTAACGACATTATGGCTGGCTTGCCGCCACGACCACCTAAGCCAGTGGCGAAAGTTAACACAACACCGTCAGGCGATGCTGGTTCGTCAGGAACGGCTGAAAAGGCTAAACCGCGCAAACCATCTAAGCCAGCGCCTGCGGCTGAGAACTAATTAGGAATCGTCTTTGAAAAGCCATATCTTGCCAACGCTTGATATGGCTTCTTTATTTATATGAACTTTGTCTGCGGTAAATTCCAACTCGATTTAAGTGCCCCTAAGGTGATGGGCATCGTTAATGTCACGCCTGATTCTTTCTCAGATGGTGGTCGATTTAGCTCGACTGATAAAGCAATTGCCCATGCCCATGATTTGGTTGCGCAAGGTGCTGATATTTTAGATATTGGCGGCGAATCTACACGCCCAGGCGCGACGCCTGTTCCATTAGATGAAGAGTTGAATCGTGTGATTCCTGTGATTGAAGGCTTGGCTGGTATTGGTGTGCCTTTATCTATCGATACCTACAAGCCAGAAGTGATGAGTGCAGCGATTCTTGCTGGAGTCGATATCGTCAATGATGTATGCGCACTGCAAGAGCCTCAAGCTTTGGAAATTGTCGCGGCAAGTGATGTCGGGGTGTGTTTGATGCACATGCAAGGCCGGCCACAAAATATGCAACAAGATCCGCAATATCAAGATGTAGTCCAAGAGGTTTATGATTTCTTAAAAGGCCGACTAGCCGCTGCTGAACAAGTAGGGATAGCAAAAGCAAGAATCACTTTAGATCCTGGATTTGGCTTTGGTAAGCGGACGGCGCATAATTTAGCTTTATTAGAAGGCTTATCAACTTTACAAAAGTTGGATGCGCCATTGTTAATTGGTTTGTCTCGCAAATCAGTGCTTGGGCAAGTCGCGGGTGCTGATGTGAATGAACGACTTTATGCGAGTTTGGCGGCTTCAGTGATTGCTGTCATGAAGGGCGCCAATATTGTGCGTGTGCATGATGTAAAAGCCACTGTAGAGGCTTTAAAAGTAGTCTCGGCAGTGATGCAGCATCCACTATCATCAAAAGAAATATAAAAGATAAAAATATGAGCAGAAAATACTTTGGTACGGACGGGGTGCGTGGACGTGTAGGGACAGGTCCAATTACGCCGGAATTTGTGATGCGTTTGGGCTACGCCGCTGGCCGTGTACTTGCAAGTGCAGACCATCATCTGGCTAAAGATGCACATCCAACCGTATTGATTGGTAAAGACACGCGTATCTCTGGCTATATGTTGGAATCGGCGCTGCAAGCAGGTTTATGTGCTGCGGGCGTCAATGTGCGTTTAACAGGACCGATGCCAACGCCTGCGATTGCTTATTTGACTCGCGCATTGCGGGCGCAAGCAGGGATTGTGATTTCAGCATCGCATAATCCGTTTGAAGATAATGGCATTAAGTTTTTCTCTAGCTTAGGCACAAAACTTCCTGATGAAGTTGAATTAGCGATTGAAGCTGAATTGGATAAGCCGATGCAGGTGATGGCTTCAGCTGAACTTGGTCGAGTTAAGCGTATTGATGATGCTGCGGGTCGTTACATTGAGTTTTGTAAAAGTACCTTCCCAAACGACTTAGACTTGCGTGGTTTAAAAATCGTGTTGGATTGTGCGAACGGCGCCACCTACCATGTTGCGCCACCTGTGTTCCATGAGTTAGGTGCCGAGCTCGTCTTGATTGGAAATCAACCGAATGGTTTGAACATTAATCTCGATTGCGGCAGTACGCATCCACAAGCTTTGCAGAAAGCCGTGCTTGAGCATCAGGCTGACTTAGGCATTGCCTTTGATGGTGATGGTGATCGTCTGATGATGGTGGATGCGCAAGGGAATCTGCTGGATGGTGATCAATTGCTTTATATCATTGCGCAGCATAAACAGCAGCAAGGTTCTTTAGTCGGTGGTGTGGTTGGCACATTAATGACTAACTTGGCTTTAGAGCATCAGTTGGCCAAATTAAACATTCCTTTCTTACGTGCGAATGTGGGTGACCGATATGTTCATGAAATGCTCGTTGAGCATCAATGGCAATTAGGTGGTGAGAACTCGGGTCATATTTTGAGTTTAGATTGTCATACGAGCGGTGATGGCATTATTGCTGCCTTGCAGGTGCTGAGTGCTTTAAATGCGCAAAAAACGACCTTGAATGCTCAATATCAGGCACTCCGTCTATATCCACAAGTGTTAGTGAATGTGACGGTAAAAGAGCGTATTAATTTAAAAGAAAATGCGCCGATTCAGGCAGCTGTTAAAACAGCTGAAAACACACTTGGATCTTCAGGCCGTGTTTTGCTTCGCGCTTCTGGTACTGAGCCTAAGATTCGCGTCATGGTTGAAGGCCAAGACAGCGCTTTGGTTAAAAAGCTGGCGGACGATATTGCTGCGGTGGTTAAGAGCGCAATTTAGTTTTGCTGCGGTGAGCTAAAGCTAATAAAAAAGGCTACTTAAAGTAGCCTTTTTTATTATGGGGCGTTGATGCTTATTTCTGCCAGGTGTCTTTTAGCGTAACCGTTCTATTAAACACCGGTTTGCCAGCAACACTGTCTTTTCTGTCAGCCACAAAATAGCCATGACGTTCAAATTGGAAGCTTTCGGCAGGAGATGCATCTTGCAAGCTTAATTCCAATTGTGCCGTAATCGTGGTTACTGAGTTTTGATTAATATCTGCTAAATAATCTCTGTCACCACTTCCTGGATGCGCTTCTTTAAATAAGCGGTCATACATACGAATTTCAGCTGCATAAGCATGTGCAGCTGAGACCCAGTGAATATTGCCTTTCACTTTTACGCTATCTGAACCTGGGGTGCCAGATTTTGTGTCTGGAAGGTATTCGCAATGAACGGTTGTTACATTCCCGTTTGCATCTTTTTCAAAGCCTGTACATTTCACCACATAGCCGTAACGTAAACGGACTAAGCCATCAGGGCAAAGTCTGAAGAATCCTTTGCTTGGTTCTTCCATAAAGTCTTCGCGTTCTATCCATAACTCTTTGGTGAGTTGTACTGTGCGCTTTCCTAATTCAGGTTTAAGCGGATGGTTGGGTGCAAAGCAATCCTCTGATTGACCGTCTGGGTAGTTATCAATTACCAATTTAATTGGATCTAACACGGCAATACGACGTTCTGCTGATTGATTGAGTGTTTCTCGCATGCAGTCTTCGAGAATGGTGTACTCAATCCAAGAATCAGATTTTGAGACGCCAATACGGTCGGCAAATAAACGGAAGCCTTCTGGGCTGTAGCCACGGCGACGTGCGCCAGCTAAAGTTGGTAAGCGAGGGTCATCCCAACCTGCCACGTGTTTGTTTTCAACTAATTCAATCAGTTTGCGTTTTGAAAGCACGACATAAGTCAGATTTAGGCGTGCAAATTCATATTGTTTTGGTAGCGGGTGTGCGAGCATGCCGGCTTCAGCCAAACGCTCCAACACCCAATCATAGAAAGGACGTTGGTCTTCAAACTCTAAAGTACAAATAGAATGAGTAATTCCCTCAAATGCATCCTCTAGCGGATGCGCAAATGTGTACATCGGATAAATACACCATTGGTCACCGGTATTGTGATGATGAGCACGTTTAATGCGGTAAATCGCTGGATCACGTAAATTGATATTAGGCGAAGCCATGTCAATTTTTGCACGCAACACCATGCTGCCATCAGCGTGTTGGCCATCGCGCATTTCACGGAATTTGGTGAGGTTTTCTTCGATAGTACGGTCACGCCAAGGTGAGTTTTTACCTGGCTCAGTTAACGTACCTCGGTTAGTACGCATCTCTTCAGCGGACTGTTCATCCACATAAGCTTTGCCAGCGCTGATCAGCGATTCTGCTGCTTGGTACATCATTTCAAAATAATTGCTCGCGTAGTACAAATGCGACTTGCCAAAAGCATCCCAGCCGAAGCCTAGCCATTGCACCATCTCAGTAATGCTATCGACGTATTCTTGTTCTTCTTTTTCTGGATTGGTGTCATCAAAACGCATATGACAAACACCTTCGTAGTCACGTGCCAAACCAAAATTCAGGCAAATACTTTTTGCATGACCAATATGTAGATAGCCGTTAGGTTCTGGTGGAAAACGTGTGCGAATTTTTGCAGGGTCAGGTTGACCCGCAGCATGATGAGTAGCATCGCCAGGCGTTCCAGCCCAAAGGCGAGATGCACCATTAGGTTGATTTAAATTTCCCTGTGCTAAATCACGCTCAATAATCCCACGAATGAAGTTAGACGCAGGCGCAATTGGAGTTTTTTCAGATGACATATTCAATACTGTAGATAGATTAGCCATTATTTTACACTGTGCGCGTGTTCAAGTGGCGCCTTCGTTGAAGGCAAACCAGCAAATGCATATGCTAAACTCTCAATCAATATGATCAATACGCTGACATTCCCAATTTTGCGCTTACTGGCTGACGGTCGTTTTCACTCTGGTGAAGCGATTGCTAAGCATTTTAATGTCACACGGACAACCGTGTGGACAGCGGTTCAAGAAGCTCAAAATCTTGGGGTTACTGTATTTTCAGTGCGAGGCCGTGGCTATAAGCTTCCGGACCCTATTGTGATGCTGGATCGCGAAGCGATTTTGACTGCAATTGGTCCTGAACGTGCCTGGTTTAAATTAGAGCTTCATGACTCGCTAGAATCCACTAATAGTTATTTGATGAAGAAAGCCAATCAGCAAGGCTTGGCTTTAGCGCCTCATGCAACTTGTGTGGTCGCAGAACTCCAAACTGCGGGCAAAGGCCGGAGAGGGCGAAGTTGGCAGGCAGGACTAGGTGCGAGTTTAACCTTTTCTTTGTTGTGGCGTTTTCAAAGCGGTGCATCAGCACTTTCTGGGTTAAGTCTGGCCGTTGGTGTTGCGCTCATTCGTGCTTTGCATACTTTAGGTATCAAGCAAGCAAGCTTGAAGTGGCCGAATGATGTGTTAGTGGCTAATGGGCGAGGCCCAGAAAAATTGGCTGGGATTTTGATTGAGTTACAAGGCGATATGGATGGCCCAAGCGCGGCGGTGATTGGGGTGGGTGTGAATCTCAATTTGCCTGATGAAATGCGTCGACAAATCGATCAGCCAGCGACCGATATCAGCACGCTTGCGCCTGAGGCAGCAAATCCTAACGTATTGCTAGGTACGATTTTGAAGCACATGGCCGATGTGCTCAGTGAATTTGAACGTGGTGGCTTTGAAGCTTTGCGCGATGAATGGTCTGCGCACCATGCCTATCATCATCAAGCTGTTCGCTTAATCATGCCCGATGGGCGTGAAGTATTGGGTGAGGTTTCTGGTGTGGCTAGCGACGGCATTTTATTGGTGAATACGCCACAAGGCGAACAACGTTTTTCTGCAGGTGAGATTAGTTTACGAGGTGTGTTGTGATTCTAGCGATTGATATTGGCAATACACGCTCAAAATGGGCTGTTTTTGGCGTTGAAGGTGTGATGCAAGACTCCGGAGTGGCTTTTAATGAAAAACTCGCAGAAACAGCCTTGCCTGAAGTTTGGCGCGCATGTTCTCAAGTGCTAGTGGCCAATGTGGCTGGTGAGCAAGCCGCTGAAAAGCTAAAAGCATATTTAGCCCCATTGGCATTAACAATCCATTGGGTGAAATCAACTGCTCAATTTGGGGTGCTGAAAAATACGTATGATGATCCAGTCAAGTTGGGTGTTGATCGATGGATGGCTTTAATTGCAGCGCATGACTCAATACATGAACCTTGCTTAGTGGTGAATGCAGGTACTGCTTTGACGGTGGATGCGATTGACCAGAACACATTTATTGGCGGTGTGATTGCACCTGGCTTACATATGCTGCATTCAGCATTCATTAAGAATACAGCTGCGGTTGATGCCGCTGGTGGTGGCTACCAGGTATTTCCTAAAAATACGCAAAATGCAGCATACACAGGCGCATTGCTAGCAATGGCTGGCGCGGTTGCTGAAATGTATGCTGAAGTAGAAAAAAATGCGCATCAAGCGCCTGTTTGTATCGTGACTGGTGGTGATGGAAAGGTATTAATACAAACCCTGAAAAAAAGCTTTAAAATCAGTGCTATTGATGATGAGTATTTAGTTTTACGTGGCTTATTTTTAATGAGTAAAGCACTATGAAAAAAATCATTTTATTTTTGTTGATCTTGAATCTTGGACTTTATGCCTATATTCAATTGACCCAATCTGGGCAGGCTCAGTTAGCTTATCCACTTCCTGAAATTCATCCGGAAAAAATTGAGATTTTGAATCAGCAAGTATTTGATGAGGTTTATCAAGATCAACCTGCTACGGAAGGGCAATGATTTAATGGATATGCTCAATACACCGCGCCCCCCATTACCGCCGTTTCCAAAAGGTCGTGCTGAGATTGTTGAGTTCTTAAAGTGTAAGTGGGCGAAAGAACACGAATATCGTTTAATTAAAGAGTTATGGGCTTTTGAGGGCAATCGAATCGCTGTGCGCTTTGCATACGAATGGCGTGATGACGCAGGTCAATGGTGGCGTTCGTACGGTAATGAGAATTGGGAATTTGATGAAAACGGCCTGATGCAAAAACGCTATGCCAGTATCAATGATTTAGCGATAAAGGAATCAGATCGTTTGTTTCATTGGCCTCAAGGTAGAAGGCCGGATAATCATCCTAGCCTGAGCGAGCTATTACTTTAAATATATTGATTAATAAATAAAGGACTTGAAATGTTAGTACTGATGAGATTGCTTCAGCTATTTTTGGGAGTGCTGGCCTTGTTAGCGCTTTTGGTCGCATCTATCGTGAATGGGCGCTTTGAGTTTATTGGATCTTTGGCGTTTGGATTTACTTTTGTAGTCGGTGTTTATTTGATGCAGAAGAAAATTAATATACTTTCTAATCCATTGGTTGAGAAAATTTATCGGTTCAG
>ERZ1034363.623-NODE-623-length-23455-cov-3.603431_pt1 | contig 23455 bp, 14 predicted proteins | sample MGYA00520616_ERZ1034363 | MGnify/ENA primary metagenome ERZ1034363 (study PRJEB33736, sample SAMEA104284506) | Azolla filiculoides | biome: Urban; feature: Water surface; material: Ditch water | place: Netherlands | collected 2015-10-28 | depth 0-0.1 m ... | reverse complement strand
AACTCACGCCATGGGTTACTTACAAGGCGAAAAGCCAATTACGATTTCTAAACTCCTCGCCATGCGCGCTGAGGGCGAAAAAATTACTATGCTGACGGCATACGATGCAACGATGTCAGCCTTATTAAACCGGTGCGGGGTAGAAACTATCCTGATTGGAGATTCTCTAGGTAATGTGATTCAAGGTCACTCGAGCACTACCCCGGTAACCGTTGAGCAAGTGGCATATCACACCGAGTGTGTGGCCCGCGCCAACTCTCATGCCTTCATCATTGCCGACCTTCCTTTTGCCAGCTATGGCGATCCAGTTCAAGCCCTAGACTCAGCAGCAGAACTCATGCGCGCTGGTGCGGATATGGTCAAACTTGAAGGTGGTGATTGGCAAATTGACATCATTCAGTATTTAGTAGAACGTAGCGTTCCCGTTTGTGCGCACCTAGGACTTTTACCTCAATCCGTTCATATTCTCGGCGGCTATAAGGTTCAAGGTAAATCTAAGGATGCTGCAAGCTTAATGCTCGAACAAGCGATTGCTTGCGAGCAAGCTGGTGCGCAAATGATTGTGCTTGAAGCAATTCCATCTTCATTGGGCAAGCTCATTACTGAGTCACTCTCCATTCCTACGATTGGAATCGGCGCTGGGGGCGATTGCTCCGGCCAGGTATTAGTACTACAAGATATGCTGGGCATCAGCCCCGGAAAGCCACCAAAGTTTGTCAAAAACTTTATGGATGGACATGCCTCGATTGAGGCGGCAGTCAAAGCCTATGTTCGAGAAGTGAAATCCGGAAAGTTTCCCGGACCCGAACACGGCTTTGCTGGATAAGCTTGAACTACTAGTTAGCTAAAAAAACTCTTCACGCCGTCAAACCAACCCTTTTGATGTGGGTTATGTTTGTCACCACCAGACTTCAAGCTGTCATCGAACTTCTGCAGTAATTTCTTCTGCTCATCAGTCAGCTTCACTGGGGTCTCAACAGCAACGTGAACGAAGAGATCACCCACCATCGTAGAGCGCAGTCCTTTAATGCCCTTGTTACGTAGACGGAATGTTTTACCAGTCTGCGTACCCTCAGGAATCGGAAACTCCACGCGCCCTGAAAGCGTTGGCACTTCAATATCGCCACCAATCGTTGCAGTAGCAAACGAGATTGGCATTTGGACATGCAAATCACTGCCATCGCGCTCAAAGACCTTATGTGGCTTTACTCGCACCTCTACATAGAGATCGCCGGATGGTCCACCATTGACGCCTGGCTCGCCGTTACCAACGGAGCGCACGCGCATACCATCATCAATACCCGCAGGGATTTTGATTTCGAGTGTTTTTTGTTCTTTATGTTTACCGCTGCCATGACAAGTCTTGCATGGCTTAGGAATGTACTCGCCTGTACCGCGGCACTTAGGGCAAGTTTGTTGCATTGAGAAGAAACCTTGCTGAACGCGAACTTGGCCATGACCATCGCAAGTAGTACATCTCTCGGCTTTACTACCAGGCTCAGCACCACTACCGTTACAAGGTTTGCAGTTACTCCAGCTTGGCACGCGAATTTGGGTGGTGTATCCCTCGGCAGCCTGCTCGAGAGTGATCTCCATGTTGTAACGTAAATCAGCGCCTTTATAAACCTGGGGTCCTGATTGACGTCCACCACCTTGACCAAAGATATCGCCGAAGATATCGCCGAAGGCATCCGCAAAACCGCCGCCGCCAAATCCGCCGCCGCCAAAGCCACTAGATTGATCAACACCCGCATGGCCATATTGATCATAAGCAGCGCGCTTGTTTGGATCCGTGAGGGTTTCGTACGCCTCTTTAACTTCTTTAAATTGCGCTTCCGCTGTTTTGCTATCGGGGTTGCGATCAGGGTGATGCTTCATCGCCATTTTCCGATAAGCCTTTTTTAGCTCCTCATCGCTGGCACCTTTCGCAACACCAAGCACTTCGTAATAATCGCGTTTACTTTTAGGCACAAAATTCCTCTCAACAACCTGAATGACACAAGTCGGCACGAGGCCGACTTGTTATTTAAGTACTTCTAAACTACGTTAAATGGCTTTCAATATAAGGGATTACTTCTTGTCATCCACTTCTTTGAAATCCGCATCCACTACGTCAGCATCCGGAGCAGCAGCTTGCGCGCCACCAGGAGCTGCGCCGGGAGCAGCACCACCAGCTTTAGCCTGTTCAGCGGCCATGGCTTTTTCGCCCAACTTCTGACTTGCTTTACCCAAAGCTTCAGTCTTCGCTTCAATAGCAGCTTTATCGCTACCCTTGATGACTTCATCCAACTCTTTCAAGGCGGCTTCAATTGCCTCTTTCTCAGAAGCCTCTAAAGCAGAGCCATGCTCTTCCAAAGCCTTCTTGGTTGAGTGAGCCAAAGCATCAGCAGTGTTGCGTGCTGTTACTAATTCCAATGCTTTTTTATCTTCATCAGCATTTGCTTCGGCATCCTTCACCATGCGCTGAATTTCTTCTTCAGTCAAACCAGAGTTCGCCTTGATGGTGATCTTGTTTTCTTTGCCTGTCGTTTTGTCTTTTGCAGCTACGTGCAAAATACCGTTGGCATCGATATCAAAAGTCACTTCAATTTGTGGCATACCGCGTTGCGCTGGAGCAATACCTTCCAAATTAAACTCACCGAGCAATTTGTTGGCAGCAGCCATCTCACGCTCACCCTGGAAACACTTAATCGTTACCGCAGGCTGGTTATCTTCCGCTGTAGAGTAAACCTGTGAATGCTTAGTAGGAATAGTCGTGTTCTTAGGAATCATCTTGGTCATTACGCCGCCCAAGGTTTCGATTCCCAATGACAATGGTGTTACGTCCAAGAGCAATACGTCTTTACGATCGCCAGACAATACGGAGCCCTGAATCGCAGCACCAACGGCAACTGCTTCGTCTGGGTTCACGTCTTTACGTGGCTCTTTACCGAAAATCTCTTTTACCTTGTCCTGAACTGCAGGCATACGGGTTTGACCACCAACCAAAATCACGTCATCGATGTCAGCCACATTGACGCCAGCGTCTTTAATTGCAGTTAAGCAAGGACCAGCCGTACGGTTGATCAACTCTTCTACCAAAGACTCCAACTTAGCGCGAGTGAGCTTCAAGTTCAAATGCTTAGGACCGCCTGCATCAGCAGTCACATATGGCAGGTTGATTTCAGTTTGCTGTGCAGATGACAATTCGATCTTGGCTTTCTCAGCAGCGTCTTTCAAACGTTGCAATGCCAATACGTCTTTGCTCAAATCGACGCCCTGCTCTTTCTTGAACTCAGCAATGATCCAATCAATGATGCGTTGGTCAAAGTCCTCACCACCCAAGAAAGTGTCACCGTTAGTGGAAAGCACTTCGAACTGCTTCTCACCATCCACGTTAGCAATTTCAATGATGGACACGTCAAATGTACCGCCGCCCAAGTCATACACAGCGATCTTGCGATCCACTTTGTCTTGCTTGTCCAAGCCGAATGCCAATGCAGCAGCCGTTGGCTCGTTGATGATGCGCTTCACATCTAAACCGGCGATACGGCCTGCGTCTTTAGTTGCTTGACGTTGGCTATCGTTAAAGTAGGCAGGTACGGTAATCACCGCTTCAGTCACTTCTTCGCCGAGGTAGTCTTCGGCCGTCTTTTTCATTTTGCGCAGAATTTCTGCTGACACTTGTTGTGGTGCCATTTTTTTGTCACGCGCTTCAACCCAAGCATCACCGTTGTCTGCTTGAACAATTTTGTATGGCATCAAACTAATGTCTTTTTGCACTTCAGCATCAGTAAACTTGCGACCCATCAAGCGCTTCACTGCATAGATCGTATTTTTAGGATTAGTAACGGATTGGCGTTTTGCAGGTGCGCCAACCAATACTTCGCCATCTTCAACGTAAGCAATGATCGAGGGAGTTGTACGACCGCCTTCGGCGTTCTCAACAACTTTTGGTGCATTGTTTTCAACAACAGAAACGCACGAGTTCGTGGTTCCTAAGTCAATTCCGATAATCTTTCCCATAATGGCTCCAAAAATTAAGTTATGTGTAATTTCGTAAAACTGTGAATAAATCGATATTTCATAAATGGGGTCAAAAAGAGAGAATTCAAGGGCTAAAAATGCAAAAAAGGCAGATTTCTGCCCTTTTATCCCGCTTTTTGCTGAAAAACCCCTAATTTAGGGGTTTAAATGACTTATTTGGGTGCGCTCACGGTTACCAAAGCTGGGCGCAGAATGCGATCGGCAATGGAGTAACCCCTCTGGAGCACTGAAACCACCGTATTGGCTTCTTGATCCGAAGGTACCGAAGCAATAGCCTGATGATGGTGCGGGTCGAACTTATCACCTACCGCAGGATTAATCTCGCTCATGCGGCCTTTTTCAAAGGCGGAGAGTAACTGCTTTAGTGTGATCTCCAAACCTTCTTTAAAAGCTTTAGCATCAACGGCCTCTGCGTTCAAGGCCGCGTACAAGCTGTCTGTTACTGGCACGAGATGCTCAGCAAAACTCTCAATCGCAAACTTATGCGCCTTAGAAACATCTTCTGCCGCGCGGCGGCGAATGTTCTCACCTTCAGCTTTTGCGCGCAGGTAGTTATCTTGCATCTCCGTTAGCTTTTGATTTAACTCGGCAATTTCTTGTTCCGGAGTCTTTACTTCAGCTTCTGTAGGAGCCGTATCTACACTTGCCTGAGCCTGAGGATCGGCGGCTGTGTTTTCCTGCTCAGTAGATGGGTTTTGATTTTCTTGGGTCATAGGTACAAATTCACTTTTCTATCAGAATGGCTACTTCTCATCAATATGGGGCCAATTAAAGCAATTTCAAGTGTCACTGAGTTTTAAGCAATTTTCGCTTTAGCCAACTCAGCCAGTCGATCTCGCTCCTGCAACACTGCATCGGACTCTACCCCTAAGCTCCAGCCTGACAAATGCTGTTGGGCAATGTCATACATCGCATCAATCCATTTTGGGTTGCTATTCAGGCAAGGGATGTAACGGTAATCCTTACCGCCATGCTCCAAGAAGATTTCACGGGCTTCCATAGCAATCTCTTCCAATGTCTCCAAGCAGTCTGCCGGAAAGCCGGGGCAAAAAATATCTACTCGCTTGCAACCTTCTTTGCCTAGCTTTTCAATCATTGGTGCCGTGTAAGGCTTAAGCCATTCTGCTTTCCCAAAGCGAGATTGGAAGGTGACTAAATATTGCCCAGACTCCAAGCCCAATGACTCACCAAGTAAGCGACCGGTTTTTAAGCACTCGCAATGATAGGGGTCACCCTTCATTAAGTTACGCTTAGGCAAGCCATGGAAAGACATCACGAGACGATCTCCAGCAGAAAAATCTGGGCGGCCATCCTTATCCCATGCACTCAGTACTTGATCCCGTAGTGCGGTAATGTAAGCAGGGTTATCGTGATAGTGCTTTACCAAGCGCAACTCAGGTTGATTACGCCAAGTTCCGAGCACTCGAAACACTTCATCAAAACTGGAAGCAGTCGTTGTCGCTGAATACTGCGGATATAGTGGCAACAACAAAAGGCGCTCCATACCCTGTGCCTGCAGGGCTTCCAGGGCTTGCTGAGTGGAAGGCTCACCATAGCGCATGGCTAAATCTACCAGCACTACTTCACCGTGATTAGCGAATTTCTCACCCAACTCTTTTGCTTGCAGACGCGAGTAATGCATTAATGGAGAGCCTAGTTTTGGCAACCAAATAGAAGCGTATTTCTTTGCAGAGGCGCCACTACGAATTGGCAAAATGATGCCGTTCAAAATGCACCACCAAATAATGCGGGGAATTTCAACGACACGTGGATCAGATAAAAATTCTTTGAGATAAGCTCTCACTGCTTTAGCAGTTGGCGCAGAAGGAGTGCCCAAGTTCAGCAATAAGACAGCGGTCTTGGAGGGGCGTAAGTGGGGATTTTGATTCAAGGAGGATCCGTCTTAATTAAAGAGAGCTAAAAATAAAATTACTATCAAGTTCCCATTGGGGAACTCAATGCGCCTGATAACAACTTAGAAGTAATGTCGACAATCGGAATCACCCGATCGTATGCCATACGAGTAGGGCCAATAACGCCAAGCGTTCCGACGATCTGACCATCTACGCTATAAGGTGCGCTGATGACTGCGAGATCTTCATAAGGCAGCAAATCACTTTCGCCACCAATAAAGATCTGAATACCATCAGCATGACTTGATACATCCAGCAACTGCATAAGCACCGACTTCTGCTCCAGCATGTCAAACATCTTACGCAGCTTATCTAAATTAGTACTGAGATCACCAACATTGAGTAGGCGTCGCTCACCCGATAGCAGCATGTCTCCTTGGCCCATACCGTAATCGCTAACGCCACTGTGCAGGGCCAAAGCCATCAAGCCAGAAATATCACTACGCAAGTTATCGAGATCAGAGGCTAGATGCGCCCGCACTTCAGCAAAGCTCTTACCAGCGAACTGCATATTGATGTAATTGCCAGCCTCCACCAGCTGACTTGGGGTGTAGTCCTGCGTTGTCGGGAGGATGCGATTCTGGACATCACCCTCTGGGGTCACCATGATGAGCAAGATCTTGCCCTCGCCAAGTCGCAAGAACTCGATATGCTTAAACACCTGGGCCCGCTTAGGCGTCATCACCACCCCAGCAAAATGGGTCAAATTAGACAGAATTTGCGCAGCAGAATTCAGCACTCTTTGCGGGGAATCTGGCAAAAGTCCTTTTTCCATCTCCCGAGTAGCGATTTCTTCTAAGGGGCGAACGGTCACCATCGTATCTACAAAGAGTCGATAGCCTCTTGGGGTTGGTATACGCCCAGCTGATGTGTGGGGGCTGGTAACCAGGCCCATGTCTTCCAAATCCGCCATGACATTGCGAATCGTGGCCGCAGAAAGATCCAATCCCGAGAATCGAGACAGGGTGCGTGAGCCAATAGGCTGCCCCTCTTCGATATAGCGCTCGATGAGGGTTTTCAGTAAGGCGCGGGAACGATCATCCATAGTGGAAGGGATTTTATGCGTATGGTTTAATCGTTATATGTTAAGCCCATCCCCAAATTCCAGCAAAAAGGCATTTAGCCGGGTTGCGCTCGTCGGCAAATATCAGGCTGATGGCATACAAGAGCGCCTCAAGGACCTGGCAACCCTATTAAGCCAGCAAGATTGTGAAGTCTTTGTCGAGAGCGCTACTGCAAGCCATCTTGGGCTGACTGCCTACCCCATTAAAAAAGTCGAAGAATTTACAGGTGCCATTGATTTAGCAGTCGTTTTGGGTGGTGATGGCACGATGCTCGGTATTGGACGCCAATTGGCAGGTAGCGATGTGCCTCTGGTCGGTATCAATATGGGTCGCTTAGGTTATATGACCGACATCCCCATTCAGAATGTTCAAACTGTCCTGCCGCAAATTATTGCTGGTGAATACGAAGCTGACACCAGAACTCTGCTTGATGCAGTTGTGATGCGCAACGGCAAAGAGATTAATCAGGCTCTTGCCTTAAATGATGTTGTGGTCAATCGCTCTGGAATTTCCGGAATGGTAGAGCTCGCAGTGCGTGTCAACGGCTCATTTATGTACAACCAGCGTTCAGATGGCTTGATTGTCTCGACCCCTACCGGTTCTACGGCCTACGCTCTCTCTGCCGGCGGCCCCATTCTGCATCCGCGCGTAGCTGGAATTTTATTGGCACCCATTGCGCCGCACTCTTTATCGAATCGCCCCATCGTATTGCCACAAGATATCGTGGTGAGCATTGAGGTGGTTGATGGCAGGGAAGTCATTGTGAACTTTGATATGCAGTCACAAACTAACTTGCAATCAGGTGACACTATTGAGGTCAGCCAATCTAAAAAAACAATCACCCTACTTCATCCTCGCAGCCATAGTGACTACAAAACCTTGCGAGAAAAGTTACATTGGAATGAGTACCCATCGACATTCTGATGTCGAATTTTTAGGTACGCTAGAGCATGCTTCAAACCCTATCGCTTCGCGACTTTGTCATTGTTGACCAGTTAGAGCTAGATCTTTCCTCAGGCTTTACAGTCCTCACCGGCGAAACAGGTGCCGGTAAATCTATCCTCCTAGATGCGCTCAGCTTGGTATTGGGTGAACGAGCCGACAGCAGCCAGATTCGTGAAGGCAGCAACCGCGCCGAGATCAGCGCGCTCTTTCGGATTGATCCACAGCAAATTGACCACTTCAATCACTGGCTTGATGAACAAGGCTTTCCACTTGAAGATGAAGGGCAAAGCCTGCTCCTCAAAAGAACCGTAGAGGTAAATGGTCGTAGCCGCGCTTTCATTAACGGCAGCGTAGCAACCTTGGCACAACTGCGTGAAGCAGGCGATCAGTTGGTGGATATTCATGGGCAACACGCGCACCAACTGCTACTGAAAGGCGGGGCGCAACGCGAATTGCTCGATCGCCATGCGAATCACATGGATCTCGTTACTGAGGTCGCTCAATTATTTAAAACTCTCAATGAATCACGTCGCAAACTAGAGCAAGCAGAAAATGCCGGGCAAGATGTTGAGCGTGAACGGGAGCGTTTGGAGTGGCAACTAGAAGAGCTCACCGAGCTCTCTCCACTAGATGGTGAATGGGCCACTATTCAAAGTGAGCACGCTCGTCTAGCCAATGGTGCAAAAATTATCAGCGGCTGCCAAGAGGCAATTGATGTACTGAGCGATGCCGAGAACTCGGTAGAGTCAACCCTCTCTAAAGCTAGCGCCAATATGAGTGCATTGGCAGAGCATGACTCCGCACTGAGCGACATTAGCCAAGCCTTAGAGTCAGCGCAAATTCAGATTGATGAGGCAGTACACAGTCTTAATCGATATTTGCAAAAACTCGATTTAGATCCTGCACGTCTTAGTGAAGTTGAGGAGCGCATGCAAGCCCTCCATAGCGCAGCTAGAAAATATCGCACTGAAGCAGATGACTTACCAAAGCTACTACTCGATACCACTGAACGCTTAGAAGCATTAACTGCCTCTCAAAATATAGAGGCCTTACGCGAGAAGGTGCAACAAGAAGAGTTAGCCTATCTTAAGCAAGCAAAGCAACTCACGCAAAAGCGTAATAAAGCTGCGCTCGATTTAGGAAAACAAGTTACTGCCGCAATGCAAGACCTATCCATGGCAGGCGGGCAATTAGAAATCGCCTTACTACCCCTTGCTGAAGGTGGCGCTCATGGTCTCGAGCAAATTGAATTTCTGGTGGCCGGTCATGCTGGTAGCACCCCACGCTCATTGGCAAAGGTGGCATCGGGCGGCGAATTGGCTCGTATCAGCCTAGCCATTAGTGTGATCACCAGCAAAGCATCGTTCACACCTACACTTATATTTGATGAAGTTGATGCGGGGATTGGGGGAGCTGTTGCAGAAACAGTGGGTAAGTTATTACGCCAACTGGGCGAGTCCCATCAAATTCTTTGCGTGACCCATCTACCCCAAGTAGCCGCGCAAGGTAATCACCATCTGAAAGTCAGCAAATCTCAGGCGGGTGATAAAACTCTGTCCCAAGTCACACCGCTTGGGAGATCTGAGCGTGTAGAAGAAGTTGCTCGCATGCTGGGTGGTGCAACCATTACCGACACTACGCGTAGACATGCTCGAGAACTACTAGAGCAACACTAATTTTTTCAAGCGTCAGAAGGGGCAAGAAAGATTTCTTGCCACAAGGCCAGCACTACCTCTCTTGCTTTAACTAGTTGAGGCTCAAGCTCCAAATCTACCCGCGTCTTTTCAGCGCCATCTAAACGCAAGCGATGTTGACGTGCCCTGAGCAGTCGATAGGCATCGCCCACCTCTTGTGCCATTGTGGCTTGAATTAGACCCGCCTCTGCAGCAATACGCAGCAAGGCAATATTGCCCAAATTACCGATGAGTTGTGGGTGTGTATTTGAAAACGCCAAGACTAAAAATTGCACAATGAATTCAATATCCACCATCCCACCGGCATCATGCTTTAAATCAAAGTCAGGACTCGGATTTGGATGTCCAGCATGAACCTTGCGCCGCATTTCTAAAATCTCATGGCGCAACTGATCAACATCGCGCTTCTGACTTAAGACCTCAAAACGCACGTCATCAAAAAACTCCCCAACTGTTTTACTTCCCGCGGAAAATCTAGCACGGGTGAGAGCTTGGTGCTCCCAAACCCATGCGGCGTTATCACCCTCACGCAGTTGGTATTTTTTAAACGCGTCGGCATTCGTTACTAAAAATCCTGCAGAACCATTTGGACGAAGGCGCGTATCGATTTCAAAGAGGCTGCCAGCGGATGTATAGGCAGTTAACCAATTAATCATCCGCTTAGCGAGTAAGGCATAAATTTCTTGAGCAGCAAAATTAGCTTCTTCAGCTTGATATAAGAAAACGATATCTAAGTCAGAGGCGTAACCCAACTCTTTGCCACCCAACTTGCCATAGGAGATCACTGCAAATGGCACTGCTGCATCGAGCGGTAACTCAAACTTCTTGGCGACACTAGGCCAAACACGCTCAAAAGTAGTCTGCAATATTAAGTCCGCTAAAGCAGATAAATGATCGCTGACCTTTTCAACCGATAGTTCGCAATCAACACCAATACCCAAATCTGCCAACAAAGTAATAAAGGTTTCAGTGTGGTGAGTGATGCGCAAAATATCCATGGCCTGCTCTGAGCCATCACCATCAGCCATCACATCGTCCAGGCGCATATCTAAAGTCGCCTTTACTTCCTGCCAATATTGCTCCGGATGTTCAATCAGCGCCTTCTCGGTGCGCGAGTTGAGTAAGTAATCCAATAGATGCGGATGCCTGGTTAAATACTCCGCACCCCATTGAGAGGCTTTGAGCAAAGCCAATACATTCGACAGCGCCTGTGGATACTCGGCAAGAATCGACAAATAAGCGCTACGGCGGGCAACCGCCTCCAATAAATCAAAGAAGCGGAGCAGGGTCTGATCCGAACTCATTCCAACAGGCTGCTCCGCTTGCAAACTATCCGCAGCTTTACGAATGAGGTTGTTGAAAATGATTCTGCTTTTCTCTGGTAACTGTCTTTGCTTTGAACCATCAGTCCAAGATAGCCAACGTGCTGCAGACTCCGGGAACAGCGTGCTATCTGGCTCCCACCCAGCAGGCAAGGATGTACTGTCTAGACGTGCAGCATCATCGAGTACAAATGCTTTTTCAAAATAGTGGGCCACGGCCGCTTGGTGTCGGTCAAGCTCAGATAGGAAATTGGACTGTTCTTGAATTTGATTGGGACCAGCCATGCCTCCTGCTAAACGAGTGCGGGCACTCTCATCTTCAGGCAAATAATGTGTCTGCTGATCCTCCCATACCTGAATCCGATGCTCTAAGCGACGCAAGTAAACATAGGCTGTCTTGAGGTCATCCACTTCATCGGCTGGCAAAATTCCCTGCTGCTTTACCAAGTCCAATACCTCTAGTGTAGGTCGAATACGAAAGCGGGGATCCGTACCCCCGCGCATCAATTGAAACATTTGTGCCAAGAACTCAATCTCTCGGATACCGCCCCGGCCCAACTTAATATCCCTAGATCGACCATGATGATTGGATGAGCGCTTCTCAGCCTCATGCTGTATCTGCGCATGCAATTCACGGATGGAAGCAATCACGCCGTAATCCAAATGACGGCGATAGACAAAGGGACGAATCAGTTGATCAAGCTCACGCTCGCAATAGGCAAAAGCAGGTGAGTCCGATAACGGCGAAATTAATCTACCCTTAATCCAGGCGTAACGCTCCCACTCCCTACCCTGAACCAACAGGTATTCCTCGAGCATATCGAGACTGCAAACCAGTGGGCCTGAATCTCCATTGGGTCTGAGGCGCATATCTACCCGAAATACAAATCCGTTTGCATCGTGCTCTGCCAATAGCTTAATCAGGCGCTTACCCATACGAGTAAACCACTCGTGATAAGACAAGCTCTTAGCGCCATCCCGAGTATCACCCTCATGCTCGTATAAAAAGATGAGGTCGATATCTGAAGATAGATTGAGCTCGAGACCGCCCAACTTACCCATGCCCACCACCATCAAGGGCATCTCTGAATCTGTCACGGTACTCCACGGCAAGCCGAAACGACGTCGCAAATCTTCGCGGATGTAGGCAATTGATAGAGCCACCACCTCTTCAGCAAAATGACTCAATGCGTGGGTCACCTCACTCAGATCCGCCATCCCATTGAGATCTCGGTAGGCGATCCAGAGCATCAGACGCTGTCTTGCCAGCCTCAGATCAGCCATAAACTGAGCCTCATCTTGCTCCGGCAAGGCCAAAGCATCCTGGCAAGGTCTCAATAAACCCCGAATCCCGGCAATATCTACTTTGGAATCTCTTTTTGACTCGAGCCAATCGACCCATTCAGGGCGAGAATGAAGCCAACGTTGAGCGTAGCTAGAGTGCTGCTTGAGGAATTCAATTTGGGCAGAAAAACTGGTCATTTATCCATCTTAATCCGACTCTGGGCCCAAATGACAGAAGCTTGAAGATGAGCCAATAGGTGACGGATAATAGGGCCCATGCTTCGAAACATCATCCGGACTCGCCTGCAGAGCGTGCTTCAAAAACGTCCTCCAGGATCTGGCGGTCGTTGGCGCAAGCGCGCCCTCATCCTTGCCGGCGTTACGGTGGCATTTTTTGTGCTTGGCCATCTTGGAGTGCGTTTTGTTTTGTGGCCTCAAATTGAGAAATCAAAACCCACCTTAGAGCGCTTAATGAGTGCTCGCCTAGGCACCAGCGTTACGATGGATGCGGTGCAAGTTTCGTGGACCGGAATTCGTCCCAGTTTTGCGATTGAAGGACTGCGCTTTAATAACGCAAACGCTGCCACTCCAGCCCTATTCATTAAAAATATCAAGGGGCAACTGAGCTGGCTATCTTTTTATCACCTGGCACCCTATTTTCACGAGATCACATTTGATCAGGTTCAGTTATACGCACAACGCAATACAAAAGGCGTAGTTACGATTGCCGGAATTCCGATTCATGGCAATGCAGATAATTTTGCGACCGAAAACTGGCTGCTCGCTCAAAACGATATCCAAATTACCAATGCCACAATTTTTTTGGACGACCAACAAAGTCGCAAGTTAAAAACTTCAATTGATATTCTCAACCTACAACTGAGTAATGGTATTCGTAGTCATGAGGGACAGCTAATCGCACAAACACCCTGGAGCCCAAAACCAATCAATCTCCAGGCTGACTTTGTGCATCACCTTGCTGGGCAAGCAGGCGATTGGCGCGATTGGGTCGGAAATTTTTCATGGGACCTCGCAGAACTTAACCTTGATCACATTTCTCAAGACTTAAGTCTTCCGCTGTATGACCTAGGGGGTAAGCTCAACTCCAAGGCCAGCCTAAAGCTCGACGGTGGCAAGGCCAATGGCGGACAAATGTCTTTAGCCGCCGATAATCTACGAGTTCAACTATACAAAGGTGAGGATCCAGTTGAGTTCGGCAGACTAGAAACTAACCTCGTGCAAGAAACGGATGGTGGACTCAATTCCATTACAACCAAAACTTTGGCCTGGCGCAATATTGACAGTCCGAAAACTGCTCCTCTTGAAAAATTAAGCCCAATTACTTTCCGTTGGCGCCCTCCAAAAGATGGTGGTGAGATCAAAGAGTTCGGCTTCTCCTCGCCCAAAATACAAGTGGAAGATATTGCACTCTTCGCGCTCAACCTTCCTCTTCCAAAAAAGATTCATGAGTGGATCAAGATTTCTGAAGCGGATGGTGAATTGCAGAACTTGGAAATTAATTGGTCTGAGAGCCAATCTGCTTTATCAGCTTTACCTATTCCGGGGAATTGGTTCTCTGCTAACAAACTTGATTTCACTATCAGCGCAAGACTCAATGACATTAGCTTTACAGGGGTCAACAAATCGATGCCCTCCGCCTCAAATTTATCTGGCAACTTAGTTAGCAATCAGAAACAAGGTAACTTCACGCTAGATTCAAGCAATCTTGAGTTGGAGATGCATGATTTTCTATCCGATCCCGAGATTCAATTAGACCGCGCAAAAGGCGATATCAATTGGTCAAAACAAAAAGGGGGGTGGCTGATCAATGCTAAAAAAATGCAGCTCAGTAACCCTGAAATCACTACCAATTTTGACCTAAGCTATTTGATCGGCGCAGCTCAGCAGCCTGACCAAATGACTCTAGATATGACCTTCGCTAAAGCCAAGTTAGCGACTGCACATCGCTACCTTCCAGTTGGGATGGATAAAGACAGCCGCCTGTACCTGAGCAAAGCTTTTGAATCCGGCGAGATTCAAAATGGTGTTTTGCACATTAAAGGGGATCCAAATCAGGCGCCTTACCCAAGCGGAACTCTTGGGGAATTTAGCCTGCACTTACCTTTCTCTAAGGCCAGCTTTAAGCCAGCACCCTTGCTTCCAAAAAGTCAGGGGGTTTGGCAAGCATTTAGCAATGTCAGCGGCAATATCGACATGAAGCAGTCCACCCTCATGATTGATGTTGATAAAGCAAGCTACAAGAAGGTAGCCCTTTCGAATGTCAAATCGCAAATTCCCAATCTCAGCGCTAAAAACTTGACCCTACTCATTGGTGGCTCGGTTAATGGTGACGGATCTGAAATCCTGGAATATCTATTTACTTCTCCAGTAGGTGTGCAGCAAGCCAATCTAGCTAAAAATCTCACCTTAAAGGGTCCGGTTAGCGTAGGTCTTGATTTAAAGGTTCCGCTATCCGGAGTTGGCGATGTCAACTTCGATGCAAAAATTAACCTCCCCGGAAATCAAGCTCAATGGGGGCAAGCTCCCCCATTAGATAATCTTCAGGGTAAGGTGCGGATTACTGAGGTCAACCCAGAGTTTGAAAATGTCACCGCAAACTTTTTGGGCGGAGCTTTGAAGATTGCTAGTGCACCCTCCACCGCCGGCAACACCAGCTTTAGCATTAGCGGGGATATCAATGCTAGCTTTATCAAGGATTACATTTCGGGAAATTTAAAACCTCAAGCCCATTCAGCATTACTGGCTGCGATGAGTGGCTCAGCTAAATACGAAGGCTTGATCAACTTTAATAAGATGGGGAGTCAAACTAATCTGAAATTTGATTTACGAAATTGGGCGAGTTCAGCGCCTGCGCCAGCCAAGAAAATAGCTGGAACCCCTATGCTTGGTGAGCTCAACTTCAAAACTTACCCAGCAAGTAAAGGCAATTTAGTTCGCGCTGATTGGTCTGGAAAATTGGGTGATCAATATTTTCTGCAAGGAAACCTCAATTCCGCTAATGATGCAAAAAATGCATTGGGAGTCGGATCTCCAACACCATTGCCCCAACAAGGACTTTCTCTACATGTGGCAGGTAATGAGCTAGATCTCGATCAGTGGATAGAATTTTTAGGCGCAGGCAAATCAAAAAATAAGGTGGGTGACTCTAAAAATTTAGATACCTCTGATGAAGACATCCAAGTCTCTGCCCAAATAAAAAAATTAATTGCCTTTGATCGCGAATGGACCGATGTCAATCTACAGTCTCAGAAAAAAAATCTGGCCTGGCAACTGCGTTTAAATGCGCCCCAAATTGCGGGTCAAGTTCAATGGCAGACCAGCAGCAGCGATCATCCTAGTGGATTTATTTCCGGAAGACTTGCGCGCCTGAAAGTCCTAGATCAGCGCACCCCTCCAGAATCACAGACTAAGCAAGATGGGTCACAAAAACCCTCTCCTCCGAAGACCCCAGTCAGCCCAAATGCTATTCCTAGTCTAGATTTGGCGATTGATGATTTAAGTTGGACAAGGGCGAAACTTGGCGCAGTAAAGATCAAGTCTAGAACTAGTCAGGACCTCTTGAAGGTCGAGTCTATTCAGATCAATAACCCCCAAGGCAACTCAATCATTCAAGGTCAATGGAGTGGCCGCACTGCCAATACTGCAGATCAGAGCTCTATAACCGTAAATATGAATATCCAAGATGCCGGCCAAGTTATTGCACACTGGAGTAATACCAAATCCGTAGAAGGCGGGGAAGGAAAACTGAACGCCTCACTCTCATGGTCTGGACCACTCTTTTCTCCGGACTACAACTCCCTTGCTGGCGACATCAGTCTTGATCTTGCCAAAGGTCGCTTACTCGAAGTCAATACCGATGGCGCTAAATTGCTAGATGTTCTGAGTCTACAAAGCTTATTTAGATTTGCAACTCTAGACTTAAAAGGTAGTCTAGGAAACCTAGCCACTAAAGGCACACCGTTTAATTCTATTAATAGTAATTTTGCAATCTCACAAGGCATTGCACAAACCAAGCAATTCACCATGATTCTGGATCAAGCTCGTGTTGCAATGGCGGGCCAGATTAATGTTCCTAAAGAAACTCAAGATTTACGTATCACCATCTTCCCAACTATTGATGCCACAGCCGGCTCACTGGCGGCATTTGCGATTAATCCCATCATTGGTCTGGGGGCGGTCGTAGGTCAGTACCTCATTACCAATCAAATTAATCGCAGCATGCAAACGGATTATTTAATTCAGGGCTCCTGGGACAATCCAGAAGTGATTCCGCTCGATCAAAAGGGTCAACCGCTTGATGCAAAAACGCTAGAGACAATTCGCACTAAAAATCTCTTAAAAGAACAAACTAAACCCAGCTCACCGAACTCAGCACCGGCAAGCCCTCCCGCGAACCAGAATACCTCCACCAAAATATCAGGCTAAAGAGATGAATGCATCTAGCGATCCCTCTGAACTCAATTTGGCATCGATACAAATGGTATCGACTCCCAAGCTTAATGAGAATCTAGACGTTGCAGCAAGTTTGATAAAAGCCGCTGCGAATAGCGGAGCTCAGCTTGCCGTTCTTCCAGAATATTTTTGTTTGATGGGTCTGAAAGATACCGATAAGGTAAATGCGCGTGAAGCTCCAGGCTCAGGCCCAATTCAAGAGCGTCTTGCCGCGATTGCCAAAGAAAATAATATTTATCTCGTTGCCGGCACCATTCCGTTAGAGGCAAAAGAGTCCAACAAAGTTCTGAATACCTCTCTGGTGTTTGATCCTCACGGCAAACAAATTGCTCGCTACGACAAAATGCATTTATTTGGCTTTCAAACTGTGACGGAGCGTTACGAAGAATCAGAAACGATTGCAGCAGGCAATCACCCAGGTCAATTCAAAATTACAGTTAGTGAAATTGAATGGTGTTTCGGTTTAAGTATTTGTTATGACTTACGTTTTCCAGAGCTGTACCGCGCCCTTGGGTCTGTAGATTGCCACATCATCCCAGCTGCGTTTACCTACACCACCGGCAAGGACCATTGGGAAATTCTGTTGCGCGCCCGCGCCATTGAAAACCAGTGCTATGTACTATCTTCAGCTCAAGGTGGCCTCCACCTTAATCAAAGGCGAACCTGGGGTGAAAGCATGCTGATTGACCCTTGGGGTCAAATATTGAGCAATCTTCCTGAGGGGGAAGGTTTTATTCAGGGCACACTCAGCAAAGATAAATTAAAAGAGGTACGCTCTAAGCTACCCGCACTAAAACACCGCAGGCTTTAAACCAGAAAGTTCAGCAAAATCAAGATGAGAGCACCAGAAGCATTATTTCCGAGTGATTGGACTAAACCCAAAAAACAGGCCGACCTTCTTAAGCTAGCTAAATCTATTCTGCTCGAGCCAACTGGCCTTTCTGAGCAAGATTTGCATCACACCTTCGGCAATATGTTTACGCACCAACTAGACGATGCTGACCTTTACTTCCAACACACTCGTAGCGAAAGTTGGAGTCTTGAAGAAGGTATTGTGAAATCCGGTAGCTTCAGCATTGATCAAGGCGTCGGCGTGCGCGCGATTTATGGCGACAAAACTGCCTTTGCTTATTCAGATGAAATTAATCTAGAGGCATTAAATAAGGCGGCCAAATCCACTCGCGTAATTGGACCCCAAGGCGGCACACGTGCCGTAGCGAGCAAAATTTTTACACCCGTTTCCAATGGGCTCTACTCAGACTTAAATCCCCTGGATTCACTAGCGCCTCAAGAAAAGATTGCCTTGCTTGAAGGTATTGAGCGTCGTGCAAAAGCGCGTGATCCTCGGATTATCCAGGTTATGGCTAGCCTCGCTGGCGAGTTTGATGTGGTGCTTGTAGTTCGAGCCGATGGCTTACTGGCTACTGACGTTCGTCCGTTGGTACGAGTATCAGTACATGTGATCGCCGAACAAAATGGTCGTCGCGAATCTGGATCATCGGGCGGTGGTGCGCGCCATGATTACCACTACTTCAATACCGAACTCGTCAATCAATATGTTGATGAAGCTGTTGATGGTGCACTGATTAATCTAGACTCCCGCCCCGCTCCTGCTGGCCCAATGACAGTAGTCATGGGACCGGGATGGCCTGGAGTGTTATTACATGAAGCAGTAGGTCATGGCCTTGAGGGCGACTTTAATCGCAAAGGTTCATCTGCTTTTGCTGGTTGCATTGGACAGCGCGTTGCCGCCAAGGGCGTCACCGTGGTCGACGATGGCACACTTTCTGGTCGTCGCGGCTCACTCAATATTGATGATGAAGGTACGCCGACCCAGTGCACCACGCTGATTGAGGATGGTATTTTGAAGGGCTATATTCAAGATAGCTTGAATGCTCGTCTTATGAATATGCCTCTGACCGGAAATGGTCGACGCGAAAGCTTTGCATCTCTACCGATGCCTCGCATGACTAATACCTATATGTTGGCTGGCAAAGATGATCCCCAAGAAATCGTGGCCAGCATTAAACGCGGCCTATATGCAGTCAACTTTGGGGGCGGCCAAGTTGATATTACTAGCGGCAAATTTGTGTTTTCAGCCTCAGAAGCCTATTGGGTAGAAAACGGCAAAATTCAATATCCAGTCAAAGGCGCAACCATTATTGGCAGTGGTCCAGAGTCCTTAAAACAGGTCTCCATGATCGGAAATGACCTGAAATTAGACGGCGGTATTGGGGTTTGTGGCAAAGAAGGTCAGAGCGTTCCGGTGGGCGTTGGACAGCCAACTTTACGTATCGATAGCCTGACTGTCGGAGGAACTGCTTAATACGGCTTAAAATAGTCGTATGAGCCAACAAAACACCAATCCCGCAAACTGGTACGCTGCCGTCGATAAAACGTCAGACACAGATGATCAACGTATTCACAACATTACTGTTCTGCCACCGCCAGAGCATTTGATTCGCTTCTTCCCAATCTCGGGAACCCCTACTGAAGCACTCATTAGCAAAACGCGTAAAAAGATTCGCGACATTATTCATGGAAAAGATGATCGTCTACTCGTCATCATCGGACCTTGCTCGATTCATGATCCTCGTGCAGCAGTAGAGTATTGCCAACGATTACTAGCTGAGCGCGCGCGCTTTGCTGGCGAGCTTGAAATTGTGATGCGTGTTTATTTTGAAAAACCACGCACGACTGTTGGCTGGAAGGGTTTGATTAACGACCCTTACCTAGATGAGAGCTATCGCATTGAAGAAGGTTTGCGCATTGCCCGTCAAGTATTGATGGAAATTAATCGCCTAGGTATGCCGGCTGGTAGCGAATTCTTAGATGTGATTTCTCCACAGTACATTGCTGATCTCATTTCTTGGGGCGCTATCGGAGCTCGCACAACTGAGAGCCAAGTTCACCGCGAACTCGCTTCAGGCCTCTCCGCACCCATCGGCTTTAAGAATGGAACCGACGGCAACATTAAGATTGCTACCGATGCAATTCAAGCAGCTAGCCGTCCTCACCACTTCTTGTCAGTCCATAAGAATGGTCAAGTTTCTATTGTAGAAACTAAAGGCAACAAAGACTGTCACGTTATTTTGCGGGGCGGTAAAGAGCCAAACTATGAAGCGCAGTATGTTCAAGCTGCCTGCTCCGAGCTAGAAGCAGCAAAGCTTCCAGCCAGCCTGATGGTTGACTTGTCGCATGCAAACTCCAGCAAAAAACATGAGCGTCAAATTGTGGTGGCAGAAAATATTGCCGAGCAAATTGAATCTGGTTCAAATCAAATTTTTGGTGTGATGATTGAAAGCCACCTTAATGATGGCGCCCAAAAATTCTCACCAGGCAAAGATGATCCAAGCAAATTGGAGTATGGCAAGAGCATTACTGATGCCTGCATTAACTGGGAAGACTCTGTTAATGTCTTGCAGCGCTTAGCTTTGGCTGTGAAGAATCGCAGAAAAGCAAAGAAGTAAGTTAAAAGTAAAGCGAGACTTCCCTACCAGCATCAAAAGAGACTAATTTATTTAGTCTCTTTTTTTTCGTGCTTCCAGAGAACGTCTTGACCGCCCGCCGCACGATTAAGAACGCGTGCTAATACAAACAGCAGATCGGATAAGCGATTAACGTATTGACGCGGAGCATCGTACAGAGGCTCTTCCCAACCCAAACGCACAATCGAGCGTTCGGCACGCCGGCAAACAGTGCGACAGACGTGCGCCTGAGCTGCTGCACGAGTACCGCCTGGAAGAATGAATTCAGTTAAAGGGGGTAAAGTCGCATTGTATTTTTCCAGCCAAACGTCTAACTGGGCTACATGCTCTGGCTTGAGCAAGGTGTAATTCGGAATACAAAGCTCGCCACCCAAGTCAAATAAGTCATGCTGCACTTGCAAAAATAAGACTCTTAACTCCTCTGCCAGACTCTCAGGGATCGATTCAGTCATCAAAACACCGATTTCGGAGTTCAATTCATCGACATCGCCCATGGCGCAGATGCGCAGATGATCCTTTTCCACTCGGCTACCATCGCCAAGCCCGGTCATGCCTGCATCACCAGTTCTGGTGGCTATTTTTGAAAGTCGATTTCCCATAAAACTAATTATAGGTAAATGGCTAAAATGATTCCTATGAATATGGTGACCCCACCCCCCGAGCTTGCGGCAATTACCGCCCTTCAATCCAAACTGGTATCGGCCTTGCGCCCCATCCTCCCAGAGCATGCCTTGCTATGGGAGCCTGAGGATACGATTCCCTATGAATGTGATGGCTTGGCAGCCTATCGACGCATGCCTTTGGCGGTTGCCCTGCCAGAGACTGAGGAGCAGGTTGCCCAGATCCTGAAGATTTGCTTTGCAATGCAGGTGCCCATCGTTCCACGCGGATCTGGCACAGGCCTATCTGGCGGTGCCATGCCTATTTCCCAGGGTTTAGTGCTCTCACTGGCAAAGCTCAAAAAGATCATCAGCATTGATCCCTTCACCAGAACTGCGGTGGTGCAACCAGGCGTACGAAATTTAGCTATCTCAGAAGCGGTTGCCCATCTCGGCCTGTATTACGCTCCAGACCCCTCTTCACAGATTGCCTGCTCTATTGGCGGCAATGTGAATGAAAACTCTGGTGGTGTGCACTGCCTTAAATATGGGCTCACGCTTCACAACGTATTAAAAGTCCGTGGCATTTTGATGAACGGCGAGATTGTGGAATTTGGCAGTCTTGCTCCAGACTCCCCAGGACTTGATTTATTAGCAATCGTGATGGGTAGCGAAGGCATGCTTGCGGTTGTCACTGAAGTGACGGTGAAGTTAATTGCTAAGCCAAAATTGGCGCGCGTCATCATGGCGAGCTTTGACGATATTGAAAAAGGTGCGGATGCAGTTGCCGCCATCATTGCTGCTGGCATTATTCCAGCCGGCCTAGAGATGATGGATAAAGCCACTACGCGTGCAGTAGAAGAATTTGTTCATGCAGGATATGACCTCGAAGCCGAGACCATTCTCCTGTGCGAGTCAGATGGCACACCTGAAGAGGTTGCTGAAGAAATTGAGCGCATGACTAAAGTGCTCGAACAAGCAGGTGCTAGTGGTATTCAGATTTCTCAGAATGAAGCCGAGCGCCTGAAGTTTTGGAGCGGTCGTAAAAATGCATTCCCTGCAGCTGGACGCTTAGCGCCTGACTACTATTGCATGGACGGCACGATCCCACGCAGAAATATTGGCACCCTACTAAGACGCATTCAGGGTATGGAAAAGAAATATGGTCTTGCCTGCTTAAATGTATTTCATGCTGGTGATGGCAATATGCATCCCCTCATTTTATTTAACGGTGCCGACCAAGAAGAATGGCATCGTGCTGAAGAATTCGGCACTGAAATCTTAGAAGCCTGCGTTGAGCTTGATGGCACGATTACTGGCGAGCATGGTGTTGGCATTGAGAAGATCAATTCCATGTGCGTTCAATTCGGCGAAGGTGAACGTGAATCTTTCTGGGGCGTTAAAGCCGCATTTGACCCAGAAAAACTCCTTAATCCCGATAAAGCGATTCCGACTTTAAATCGCTGCGCTGAATACGGTCGCATGCGTATTAGTGGCGGCAACTTACCGCATCCAGAGTTGGAGCGCTTCTAATGTCTACAGCTCACAATACGCACATTGATTTATTTCGCGAACACATTCTGGCGGCAGCTAAAAATAAAACACCTCTATCAATTGAAGGTGGTGGCACGAAGTCTTGGTATGGCAATGCCAATTCCTATGCCAAGTTAGATACCCGCCCTTACTCCGGCATCTTGGAATACCAGCCTGAAGAGTTGGTGATTACCGCTTGTGCTGGTACGCCATTAAAAGAAATTGAAGCGGCTCTAGCCGAGAAGAATCAAGTGCTGGCTTTTGAACCACCCCATTTTGGTGATACCGCAACTTTTGGTGGCGCCATAGCAGCAGGCTTGGCAGGGCCTGGCCGTATTAGTGCTGGCAACTTACGTGACTTTGTTCTTGGTGCGCGCATCCTGGATGGCAAAGGTCAAGATTTATCCTTTGGCGGCAAGGTGATGAAGAACGTAGCTGGATATGACGTTTCACGCTTGCTACCTGGATCCATGGGAACCTTGTCACTATTGCTCGAGGCCTCCGTAAAGGTGCTGCCACGACCAGCAGCTACAACATCTCTTCGCTGCAATATTACTCAAGCACGTGCACTGCAACTCTTAAATGAATGGGCAGGACAACCACTACCGCTATCAGCTAGTTGCTGGATTGGAAGTTCCAAGGGTGGCGATGGTGAGCTCACCATTCGTTTAGCTGGCGCAGCTGCCGCAGTCAAAGCAGCGATACCTTTGATGGGCGCAGCAGTCAATGCAACAGAATTGGACCCTAAGGTTGCTACAGAATTTTGGGCTGCTTTGCGCGAACAGCAACTCGCTGTTTTTTCAAAACTCAGTAGTGATGAAACTTTGTATCGCCTGGCGCTTCCTGCTGCCTGCGGACCACTTGCTCTTGAAAATACACCTGGTGACATCGCCTTGGAATGGCATGGTCAACAACGTTGGTTTACAGCGCCTGGTGATGATGCTACTTTTGCATCGATTAAAGCTTTAGCTAATGCTAACGGTGGACATGCGACACGCTTTAAGCAAGGAGACAGTGTTGACCCAAGCAAGCAACGCTTTACCCTCTTGAGTGAGCAAGCACACTCAACTGCTTTAGAGGCAGTGCAAGCACGCCTAAGAGCCGCCGTTGATCC
>ERZ1034363.620-NODE-620-length-23526-cov-6.471022_pt1 | contig 23526 bp, 23 predicted proteins | sample MGYA00520616_ERZ1034363 | MGnify/ENA primary metagenome ERZ1034363 (study PRJEB33736, sample SAMEA104284506) | Azolla filiculoides | biome: Urban; feature: Water surface; material: Ditch water | place: Netherlands | collected 2015-10-28 | depth 0-0.1 m ... | reverse complement strand
GCTTCCGCTATTTTCCTGGGTCTGACGGCTTGCAGCAGCACGCCTAAGAATCCGGTAGATGCCACGCCGGGCCGTACTGCTGATGTGGAATTCCTGGAGTCCAATGGCCCGCTGACCCTGAAGTTTGATGACAAGGGTAACTGGATTTCGATTACATCGTCTGCTACCGCACCACTGGTTAACAATGCGCCAGAAGGTGTAGAGATTGCCTTTAAAACGGCCACCATGCGCGCTAAGCGTAATCTCACCGAATTCATGTCGAATGATGTGAAGTCGACCAAGTCTGTACAGACCATCTCTAAGTCGTACCTGAAGAATATTGCGCAGGTTGATAGCGCCAATGAAACCAATACCGCCGGTGACGATGAAGATGCGGCCAGCAATAGCCAGGCCACTAAGGAAAGTCGTCAGAAGGCCAACACGGTTGCCCAGACGGTACGTGAGCGCATCGATGATAATTCCCAGGCTATTCTGAAGGGCGTGCAGGTAACAGGTCGTAAGGTATCCAAAGAGCAGCAGCATGTGTCGGTGACCATCGAAGTGACGCAACAAAGCATCAAAGGTGCCGAACAAATGCGTAAGGCGATGGGCAACAACTAAGTGAGTCTCTGGATTATCTGGCAGTGATGCAGCTCAATCATTGGCGGCGTTCCCTCGTCATAGGGAGCGCCGTCTTGCTTGTCGCTTGTGCCTCGACCCCTAAAAAGGGCGATGTGCAAATTGTGCAGGCCGAGGGCACCGGCAATACCTGCCAGGAAGCTTTAGGTCAGGCCAAAGTGCAGGCCAGCGACAAGGTGGTAGGTTCTTTTGTTAATAGCCAGAAGTCGCTTGTCTCTGATAAGTACTACTCAGAAAGCATCAACGAGTACAGTGGCGGGGTTGTGCGTCAGTACACTGTCCTCGAGAGCAAAGGCGTTTCTCCTTGCGTGGTCAAGATCAGCGCCGAGGTTTACCTCGATAAGAAAAACATCGCGATTAATCCCAATAGTCGTTCGTTAAACCTGGGTGAAGTCGGCCGGTTTGTAGATAAGCAGGATGAAGCAAAGTCCACGCTGTCCGCATTAATCATGCGCCCGAATATGTTCAGCGCCCGTATGGATCGTCTGTACGTCAGCACCGATAGTAAAAAGAATGCCCAGATTGTGCTGCAGGTATCGGATGTTGCCCCTAGCGAAAAATGGTATTCCGATCTGGAGTCTTTTCTCAATGTGCAGGGGCAGCGTATTGATTTCGAACGCTCCAAGTGGAGTGACATCGGCAAGTCTATGTTGTCAATTCTTACAGCACCGGTAGCCGTTCCTCTGGGGCTGGCACCTTCACCGTTCAAAAACCAGACGGCACGTGGCACCGAGATCGTTAATGGAGAAGGCTTGCTTTGTTTTCGTAACGATCCGCAATACGAATCCTTGCGTTGCTACCAAACCTGGTTAGCAGGTGATGCACTTCGTCAGTTACGTTCTGTGCAGCTGATGCTGGTCGAACGTTCTAACGATAATGTCACCAGTACGCGACAGATTCAGAAGGGCGCGTATCACATGATCTCTTTCCGCGCCTCGGATTACACCTATAAGAGCAAGGAAATGGGTTCGAAGCGGGATTTCTACATCATCGAGCCGATGGGTGTGCCGTTCCGTGAATATCTCACGGTGAACCGTGGTGCGCTGAGTGAAGAAAACGAATTCACGATCAATGTGCAGTTTGGCATCGAGCCACAGACCACGCCGTTCCGACAGCCAACCCCTGGCGTGCTGCCGGCGATAAACACCCGCAGCCGCCAGAACATCTAATTTAGTGCGTGAGTGGTTTCACCACGCGCTTGATGGTGTTGTCTTCCGGGTTGGGCAGAATCTTGAAGCCCAGTGAGCTCATCAGGTTTAGCATCTTGGTGTTGTCCGAAAGCACATCACCAATGACGGCGGTATAACCCTTGGTGCGGGCGCAATCGATCAGCACCTGCATCAGCTTGCGACCCAGGCCGCGTTTCTGCCAACTATCGGCGACTGCCAGCGCAAACTCTACGGTCTCACCATCCGGGTTGGTCACATAACGCGATGCACCAATCTGAACCGGTGAACCATCTTCATCCAGTTGTACGGCCAAAAAGGCCATTTCACGGTCGTAGTCGATCTGGGTAAAGCGAACCAGTTGCGGCTTAGATAGTTCGCGCATGGTGTCCATGAAACGGAAGTAACGGCTTTCGTCAGACATGTTCTTGACGAATTCTTTTTCCATCTCGGCATCTTCCGGGCGTACCGGACGAATCGTTACGGTTGAGCCATCCGGGAGTATCCATTCTTCGACCAGATGATTCGGGTACGGGTGAATCGCCATATGGGCGTAACGATCTACCGTAGCTGGTGCGTAATCAATCACGATGCGGGCGTCGGCCGCAATAACACCTTCTTCATCGACAATCAGCGGATTGATATCCAGCTCGATGATCTGCGGAATCTCACTGACCAGATCAGATATGTGGAGCAGCAGTTCATAGATCGCTTCGATATTAGCCGGTGGGATTGTTCCATGGCCCTTGAGCAGGTTGAACGCGCGGGTAGATTTGACCAGGTTTTCGGCCAGTACCTGATTCAATGGGGGTAGCGCCAGGCCACGATCCGGGTAGAGATCTGATTCATTGCCGCCACTACCAAAGGTAATCACAGGGCCAAAGGTGCGGTCCCGGAACACGCCAACGCGTACCTCGCGGGTGTTGTTGCGCGATACAAACGGTTCAATCGATACGCCTGAAATACGGGCATCAGGGTGTTTACGCTTCACTGTCTCAATAATGTCGTGATAGGCATTACGCAGGGATACGGCATCCTGGATGTTGAGGCGTACACCACCGGCATCGGTTTTGCGGAGAATATCCGGTGAGTCGACCTTCATCACGATTGGGAAGCCAAGTTGCTCGGCGTACATTAAAGCATCGGCCACGCTATGTGCCACCATGGTCTGCGCCACGGGGATCTTGAAGGCGCGCAGCACCGACTTCGATTCCATCTCGGAGAGCGTCTTGCGCTTTTCAGCCAGCACCGCATCAATCAGCATACGGGCGCCTTCAATACGCAGCTCATTGCCTTCTGACTTGGCGGCCGGTGTCTGCAGCAGTAAACGCTGGTTTTCGTAGAAGGTTGATAGATTCGAGAACAGATCAACGGACGATTCCGGCATACGGAACACGGGGATGTTGTGTCCGGACAAATACTCACGGGCAGCGCGTGTGTGTTCTTCCCCCATCCAGCAAGCGATCAGCGGTTTGGTCAGGTCTTTAGACAACTCGACCAATACCTCGGCGACGGCTTGTGGGTTGGTCATGGCCTGCGGTGTCAGCACGACGAGGAGACCATCAACGGTATCGTCAGCGGCGCACAGGCTAATGGCATCTCGATAGCGGTCTGCGGTTGCGTCACCGCCGATATCGACCGGGTTGGCATGCGACCAGGTGGTCGGCATCACCTTGTTGAGTGCTTGAATCGTAGTGTCTTGCAGTTCGGCCAGCGGAATACCGGCTTCGCTGGCACGGTCTGCAGCAATGGCGCCCGGGCCACCCCCATTGGTGATGATGGCCAAACGTTTGCCTTTGGGTTGAAGGCGATCATTAAGGGCTTTGGCGCCTTCAATCAGCTGAATGATGCTGTTCACACGCACCACGCCGGCACGACGCACCGCCATATCAAATACCGTATCAGAGCCACTGCGGATGCCGCTGTGGGTGAGGGCGGCTGCGGTACCCGAGGCGAAGCGCCCCGTCTTGTAGAGCAGAATCGGTTTGATGCGGGCGGCTGAACGGAGCGCCGATAGGAACAGTCGTGCGTTCTGGATGCCTTCGATATAAAGCAAAATATAGTGGGTGCGCGGGTCGTGCACCAGGTAGTCCAGAATTTCACCAAAGTCGATATCGGTCGAACGGCCCAGCGATACCACCGATGAAAAGCCAACGTTATTAGGCAGCGCCCAATCGAGAATCGCAGAACAGATGGCGCCGGATTGCGACACCAGTGCCATCTTGCCTTCGTGTGCACGCTCCTGGGTAAAGGTTGCGTTCAAACGGCTCGGTGGGCGCATGATGCCTAGGCTGTTCGGGCCCAGGATACGTACGCTGTAGCTGCGGGCAATTTCTAGGACTTTACGCTCTAGCGCCGCCCCGGCATGGCCACGTTCTGCAAAACCGCTGGAAACAATCAGCGCAAAGCGCACACCGCGCTCACCGCATTGTTCAATGATGCTCGGCACGCTCATCGCAGGCGTACAGATAATGGCCAGATCTACCCGGCCGGGTACATCGTGCAGCGATTTAAATGTTTCGTATCCCTGCACCGATTCGTGCTTGGGGTTAATCGGGAAGAGGCGTCCACCAAAACCGGTTTGTACCAGATTGCGGAACAGCACCTGACCAACGGAATTCTCACGATCGCTGGCGCCAAAAACGGCAACACTTTCCGGTTCGAATAGGGGTTTTAGATAATGTTCTTCAAGCATGATGATCTCTTCCAGCTAATTAACGCATGCTCCATGACAATGGAATGATGCGGTGCATTAGAACGATTCTACGCTGAATTTTGATGCTGATCAGGCCTTAAATTTGACCTAAATCAAACGAAACAAATTATCTACAGGTTGTACAGGACACCTGCATCACTTCACGTTCGGGTAGGCTCACAGCGGTGAGATGACCGCCCCAGAGGCAGCCAGAATCCAGGGCAACCAGATTGGGTGTTATCTTTAGACCCAAAGCTGACCAGTGACCTACAACCAGGGTGTCTTTAGCAGTTTTGCGTCCCGGTACTTCAAACCAGGGCACATGGCCCTCAGGGGCGTTTTCCGGTTTGCCTTTGATCTTAAGATCCATAATCCCCTGGCGTGAGCAGAAGCGCATCCGGGTCATGGCATTCACAATTACACGGGCGCGATCCAGTGGATTCAGATCCTTGTGCCAGCCGAGTGGGGTATCGCCCCAGAGCGAGACGAGAAACGCCCCGAAATCTGGACCGCGTAGATGTTTCGAAACCTCGTTACTCAGCGCCAACGCCTCATCGGCAGACCATTCCGGCAAGAGTCCGGCATGCACCATCAGATGGCGCTGACCATTCAGCGTCTGGGCGTGGGCAAGTGGCTGGGATTTCAGCCAGTCAAGTAACTCGGCCGCATCGGGCGCAGCAAAAATCGGGTCCAGCGTATCGTCCTTACCCCGGCGCGGCACAGCATCGGCCGCTACCATTAACAGGTAAAGATCATGATTGCCCAGCACGGTCACGGCCGATTTACCCAGGCTACGTATAAACCGTAGGGTTTCCAGCGATTGTGGGCCACGGTTCACCAGGTCACCCACCATCCACAGCTGATCCTGTGCCGGATCAAACCGACACTTATCCAGCAGTCTCTGTAGGGGGTCGAAGCACCCCTGGATGTCGCCTATTGCCCAAATCGTCATAGTGGTTAGATTCTAACCAAAAACCGGGGCCTTGATCAGGTCTGTTGCTGCATGATGCGATGGGCGGTGCTAAAACCGGAATAAACCGCAGCCTCCAGCGTTGCCGGATACGCTGGATGTGTCCAGTCACCCGCCAGATGCAGGTGGGGCAGAGGCTCCAGATCTTGATGCGGAATAAATGCCTCGGGCGTAGACGCATAAGTTGCCCGTTGCACAATCACGGCTTTTTTCCATAGACACGTAGGCGCTTCATCAACGGCGGTCTGCAACGCCAATAGACAGGCTTGGGCAAGATCATCTCCCGAGAGCTCGCACCAGGGACCCTGCGCGGAAAGTGATACAGCGATCACCCCTGGTTCGCCACAATGGGCGCGGTCTATGGCCCAGACACGTGCATCACCCGGGGTAGGGCCTGCGATCTGGAGTAGGGGTGCTGGTAGGTGGAAATCTGTTGCAAAGCCCAGGTAAACAGTGGCAATGGGTTGATCTCCAAAGGATTGCGCCAGTGCTGCGCTTGGCAGGCTATCGGGTAGTGCCATCTTGCTTAGCGACCAAGGGGGGAGCGCCAATACAACCTGATCAAATTGCAAAGTATCAGTCTCATTGCCCACCAGCAGTGCGTAACCAATATCCGCTTGATTAATGGCTGTTATGCGTGCACCACAACGAACTGTCCCACCGGCGTCTTCGATCGCCTTAACGAGTGGCGAGACGATGCACTCAGTCAAGTTGCCTGGCGGTTGCAGGATGCCTAATGCACGCCCATCTTTGCCAAGCGTATCGCGCAATGTGGGCGCTAACCGGCGCATGGCGGCTTCTGCCAGAGGCGTGTTTAAAATCGCTAAGGTGAGCGGTGCCCAAAAGGCCTGGATCAGCCCGGCAGGTTGCTTTGTCTGTTGCAACCAGTGAGCAACTGTTTGATCCTTGGGTACGCGCCAGCCATTTGCTTGCAAGCGGAGGAGGGTAACGATCAGCCGGTAACGTTCTTGCCAGCTAAACCCTTTTGCGCGTAAAAGCGCGAAGGCTAATCCGAGGGAGCCGGCATTAGGGGGAACGCAGAGTTGTCGAGCGTCACTCTGGAAGCTAAAAGCAGTTGTGGGTAACGTAATGCCGGCAGAGGCAAACAGTGTATTTAATGAATCGCCGCCAGCCAGCATGAGGTGCTGTCCGTTATCGCGGTGCCTGCCTTCAACTTGTGCACGGCGGGCACGGCCTCCCGGCTCGGGGGCTGATTCAAAGACGATAGGTTGATAGCCTGCCTGGGCCAGCTTCAAAGCGCATGCGAGACCGGCCCAGCCGCCACCCACTATGGCAACAGACTTGCTTGCCGAAGCAGTCGAGCCAGCCGATGCAGCCGATAAGGCCATTAGTACTTAAACCAGGTTTTCAGGGCGATCCAGAGTTTGCGTAGCGGCGGTAGCCCCGTTTTTTGCTGCAGCACCTTGAAACCATCAAGGGTGATTTCATCCAGCAGGGTACGATACACCGCAGCCATAATCAGGCCAGGGCGTTGTGCAGACTGGTCAACAACGGGCAATGTCTCTAGTGCCTTATCGTAATAAGACTGGGCGCGTTCTGCCTGAAATTGCATAAGCGCTACAAACTCTGGCGTCTCACGGGCATTCATTATGTCGGCCGCCGGCACATTAAAGCGTTGCAGTTCATCAACCGGTAGATAGATGCGGCCGCGGCGGGCGTCTTCGCCTACGTCACGAATAATATTGGTTAGCTGTAGTGCGGTGCCCAGCTCGGTTGCGTAGCGCAGGGTTTTGCGGTCGCTATAGCCAAAGATCTCCGCGGACAGTAGACCCACCACGCCGGCAACACGGTAACAATACAGCGATAGGGATTTGAAATCGGGATAGCGGCTGTATTCCAGATCCATCGCCATACCGTCAATGATCTCGTTGAAATACTCCACGGGCAGATTAAAGTTTTTCCGTACCGCTTTTAGCGCAATCATCACCGGGTGCGTAGGTTGTGGCTGCCCGGGTTCGGTTTCCAGCAGCGCCACTTCTTGGCGCCACCAGCTCAGTTTGGCTGCAGCAATAGCCGGGTCTTCGCACTCATCAACCACATCATCCACTTCGCGACAAAACGCATACAGGGCATGAATGGCCTGACGTTTCTCAGGCGGCAAAAAGAGAAAGGCGTAGTAAAACGAGGTGCCGCTCTCGGCAACCTTTTGTTGGCAGTATTCGTGGGTATCCATCGGATGAGATTGTAGTGCAACCGCGCTATCTGCGGATGAGTAACGTTAACCAGTCGCGCCAGTTCAGTGCAGGGCGATGTCGGTAAACATCTCCAGCTACGGCATCAATTTTGGATAATATCTGCCGGCCGCCTGCCACCGTTAGTCTTAACTCCTGGCCAATCCGCCAGGATTTTTTGCCGAGGCGGGCGGGTAGCGCTTGTCCCTGAGCAAACAAATCTGCTACACGCTGTGTTTGAAAACACATGAAGCGTGCCCACTTTGCCGGGTCCTGCCGTTGCGCTTGGCCGGAGAGAATATCGCCATCGCTATAGCCCCATTCAGCCAGTTCATCCTGTGGCAAATAAATACGACCTTCCGCACCCTTGGCGGCATCAATCGCAATATCCTGCCAGTGATTGGTCAGTTGTAAGGCGGTACAGATTGCATCAGATTCCAGGCGGTTATCCGGTGTATCCGCATTGAATAGAAAGAGCATGAGCTGTCCCACCGGATTGGCCGAGCGGGCGCAGTAATCCAGTAGCGCAGCGTAAGTGGCGTACCGGGTCTGGTGGACATCCTGCATAAAAGCCGAAAGCAGGGCATGGCAGGGTGCAAGCGGGAGGCCGATCCGCTGGTGTTCATGGGCCAGTGGCTCAAAAATTGGTGACAGTTCAGGCGCTATCGGGCGGCTGGCCGTAATAGCCTGCAGTGCTTCGTCATAGGCTTGAAGTTTGCCCAGTCGTTCTTCCGGGCTGGCCGTGCCTTCATCGGCAATATCATCGGCGCTGCGGGCGAAGCGGTAGATAGCAGCCACTGGGGCGCGCAGTTGCTTCGGGAGCAGCAGTGAAGCAACCGGAAAGTTCTCGTAATGATCTACAGCCATAATCGAAGTATAACGGCTGCAAGCAAGGGCGCTTTTAGTGGTAGAATCGTGCCCGCATTAGCTGTGCCCAGGTGGCGAAATTGGTAGACGCACCAGATTTAGGTTCTGGCGCCGCAAGGTGTAAGAGTTCGAGTCTCTTCCTGGGCACCACAGCATTACTAGAAGCCGCATATATATGCGGCTTCTGTCGTTTTAGAACGTCGATTTCTTGCTGAAGTTTGTGCGATAGCGCAACCCGTATGTCCCTTTTAAGAACTTTTGGAATCGTGGGACGGGTGTGGGAAAAATACACCAAACTGGACAACCGCGCTGCACGGTGGTTTTGTTGTAAACAAAGCGCGCTTCAATGGAAGCTCAAAAGATGCTACACAGCTTATCTTTGCAAACGGTGCCGCTTTGGGACTGTGTTTTGGACTGATAAACAAGGTCACATCTGCAGCAGTTAAGGCCTCTAATACAAGAGTTGCCATGTCCTGGACAAAATAATACAATCGTCCTGGGCAAACAACAAATCTACAATAATCATGACCTACAAGATTGAAGTCCGTAATCCGACAAGTACGGAATGGGTGTTGCTAGAGCTGATCGAAATTAGCCTGGTCGAGATAGCCCATTACGTGCAAAAAATTAAACGTATCTACCCTGAGTACCTTGTGCGTGCGTACGACACACTCCGCGGTAACACGGTCGTCCTGATTTGATGCCGATACATAACTAAAAATGCAACCGATATGCAAATGGCTTAGAGGATTGGGGTAAAAAGCATGAAGATAAAATCTAGTCTTTTGAAGAAGACCTTAAGAGAAACAACCAAAGCATTAGCAGTGACCTCTGGTTTGTTAGGAGTGCTTTCCCTAACTATCGGGTACGTTAGATAGATAGCAGCTTGCTAGGCACCCTGTTACGTCATTGAAAAGAGTTCAATGACTTCACGTGATGCTTGCGTAACCGAGACACGTTTTCGAAATCCGTCAGTAGGGTTTACCTCCCAAAGATGGTTTGCAGAACGTATAAACAGAGACTCTCCAACCATCATTGCATCCAGTGCGTCGGGAACGGAAATAACGCGCTCAATACCGCTATCTACCTCTTTGAGGTAAACCTTGCTGCTGCTTATCGAGATTTGTTCAATTACCCAGATCATTAGACGATCATGATTTATTTGTTGCACAGTAGAAAAGTGGAAGCCTAGACGAGCTAGGCTTCCAAAAACCGCCTTCGGTTGAGGAGACACCCATTTGTCAGGCGGTGTTTTGCAACTTCTAAATCTACCAGATACGAATTGGCTGAAACTACGTCAGATAGACGATCAGACAAAAGATTGCATTTTGTTTAGGATAAATCGTGACAAGAATAGTCATTCCAAACCAGTCTACAAAGCTTGCAATTGCGGTGTCTGTTAGAAATGCTTGGATTCAGGCTTTGGTCTTTACCATTTTTTTAATAATTCCTTATCGAGAAGTCATGGCTATCGAAACACCACGCTATATCGTTCTAGACAAGCAAGATGATTTTGAAATTCGGCAATACGAACCGCGAATCGTTGCCGAAGTTAGTGTAGACGGAGATATAGACGAAGCATCAGGAAATGGCTTTCGTCTTCTTGCGGACTACATTTTTGGCAGCAATCGAATCTCAGATGAACAAAAAGCAAATACCCATAGTGATGAGAACAACGCAAAAATTGCGATGACAGCACCCGTTACGGTAGAGCCCTTGGTCTTTAAGTCAAATCTTGCAGAATCGAACGCTTGGAGAGTCGAGTTCACTATGCCCAGCCAATATGACTTGAACACGCTTCCCAAGCCTATAAATAATTCGATAAGCATCAGGCAAATCCCCACGACTTTTTACGCGGTGATTACTTACTCAGGCATGAATACGGCCCAGCGAATAAACAAGGAAACATTAAAGCTTTTAAGCTGGATCGAACAAAAAAATATTCAGGCAATCGGTACCCCAGAACTTGCTAGATACAATCCACCTTGGACATTGCCTCTATTTCGTCGGAATGAGATCCTCGTTCCGATCAATCGTGAAGCCCAGTCCACAGCACGTTAAAAAGCCGCAATTTTTTCGGCTCTTGTGTTTGTAGCTTCCGGATAAGGTGTTTTACTCACCAGCCGTTGCTGCTGGCTGGATAACCTGAAGTGGGTCTTTCACGGGTGGAGGCGGTACTGGCTTTCCTAGCTTGGTGCCGGGGATCAGTTCAAAGTCCGGGGTGAAGGTTGTCATTACGCTCTTGAGTTGCTCGAACTTGGCTTGATCTCCCACAAAATTTGCCTTCCCTTGCGATGCCAGTTGTTCAAAGGTGGTCTGACCGCCCATAACGCCATTAAGATCGCTACGGTTGACGGTAATGGTGAGGTCCGGATTTTTAGCCTGTTGGCCCTTGATGTTGGTGAGCGCCGAATTGCTCATTTCGATCACAAAGCTTTCACCGTTGTCTGGAGTAGCCAGGTTAATAACGAACTTCATGTCAGCGGCTTTTTTGCTGTCCATGCTGATTGCGAGAGAGTTAAGCCATAACTCTGTGGTCATGGCTTTGATCAAATCAGGGCCGGTAGATTTGGGCGATGCCCCTTTAGGGATGCCGTGTCTGAGTTCGTAAGCGGCACCCAGAAAACTATTACGTACGCTAGGGCTCTCTTTCTGGTATCCGATCTGTTCGTAAACATCGGCCAGCAAGTCCTTCGCTGCAACATTGTTAGGTTGCGCATAAACAAGCTTGTTCAGGATCTCCATGGCCTCAAGGTATTTACCTTGTTTGTAGAGCTGTTTACCCTTAGCGATGATCTTGCCTGATCCACCCATCATTTCCACGTAGAGCGGCGCGGAGTCGGCCGGCGATAACGGGATTAGCGTGGCAGGGTTTGCATCCCAATAGCCCAGGTAGCGGTTAATCACAGCGCGGCTATTGTGAGCCTCGGAGCCATGATAACTATGAGCAGCCCACTGGCCCTGTAAGCTTGCGGGAAGCTTGTACACGTTGTGTACTTCGTTAATAGTGACACCCTGGTTGGCGAGGTGCAGTACCTCGTTATTAAGGTGTGCATAGGTATCACGCTGGGTACGCATAACTTCCTGGATGCGGGCATTGCCCCAACGCGGCCAGCTGTGGGACGCAAACATCACCTCAGCATTGTTGCCATACAGATAGAGTGCCGTATTAATGTGTTTGGACCAGGATAATGAATCCCGAACCAAGGCCCCACGCAGCGTATAAATGTTGTGGATGGTGCCTGTAATGTTTTCAGCTGCCCAGAATGCTTTGAACTGGGGGAAGTAAGTGTTCATTTCAGCCGGAGCTTCTGTGCCCGGCGTATTCTGGAAATCCATCACCACACCATCAACCGTTAAGGTTTCAAAGTCTTTGGTGATGTATCTGGTAGGTTCAATCAGCCCCAGATTGCCGGCAGCCGTGTTTTTGCCAATGGATTGATCCACATGGCCGAATGGGCTGCGTGGCAACAACACGCCATATTGGAAGAACATGCGGCGGGTCATGGCGTTGCCAGCGTAGACGTTCTCCGCAACGGCATGCTCCATAAACCCGCTAGGGGCGATGATTTGGACTTTGCCACTTTTAACGTCTGCCTCGTCAACTACGCCGCGCACGCCACCAAAATGATCGCCATGCGAGTGTGAGTAAACAACGGCTACAACAGGACGCTCACCCAGCTTTTCGTTAATGAGCTTCAAAGCCGCTCGTGCCGTTTCTTTAGCGGTGAGCGGATCGAATACGATCCAGCCGGTATCACTTTTGATGAAACTGATATTCGCTAGATCGAAACCACGCACCTGGTAAATCTTGCCAGGAACCACTTCATAAAGCCCATAAGCCATATTAAGGATGGCTTGTCGTTGCAATGATGGGTTAACGCTATCGAAATCTTTGCCTTGTAATAGGAAGTCATAGCTTCCCATATCCCAGGCAACGTTACCCGCATCGGCCATGATGGTTTTGTAGTCGGGGGCGGCAATAAAGCCGCGCTGAGCTTCTTCAAAATCGCGCTTGTCTTCAAAGGGAAGGGTTTTACGCTGCCCGTTCTGAAGTTCTACGGTGTAAGCAGAAGGTTGCTTGCCCTTAGGGTCGAAATGCTTGCCTTGTAGGGCGCCTGGATCAGCGATGATGGCACCACCACCCGCCGCATAGCTATAGGGTGTTTGAGCGGAGAAAATCATCGTCAAAATAAGGGCACTTGTTGTTTTTTTGAGCATGACAAACCTTTGAGGTGTATATATACGCATAGAAGTACGTTGATAGTGACCATCATAAAGGAAACAGAAACTATGAAAAGCCATATTAAATTTCTGATCGCTGCATTGGCTGTAACACCGCTCGTCGCCTGTGCGCCTAATCAACCCAAGGAAGAAGTCAGCGTTACTGCAACGAAGGATCAGTTGGCAGTCAAGGATGCAGTTGAAATCCAGGGCCGCGTAAAATCAATTGACCGTAAGACGCGTACGGTAGTGATCAAGGGCGCCAATGGCAACACCTTGAGCATTGAAGCGGGTAAGGACGTGGTTAACTTCAACCAGATTCGCCTGGGTGACTATGTAACGTTGCGTTACTACCAAGCTGCTGCGCTGAATCTTAAGAAGGTTGATAACAACGGTGTGCGCAAACGCGTTGAATATGTAACAACATCTCGTGCAGCGCCAGGTGAGAAACCGAGCGCCAAGGTTACCGACAATGTAGAAGTCATCGCTACCGTTGTGGCTATTGATACCAAGGCGAATACTGTAACAATCGAGGGTGTGAAGCGCCGTATCCAGCTGGTTGTTAAGGATCCTGCATTGCTGCAATCGCTCAAGGTAGGCGATCAGGTTCAAGCAACCTATACCGAGTCTGTAGCCATTTCAGTGACACCTTACAAACCTCGTTAATACCAGGTGTTGTAAAAGAAGGATCAGGTGTGACACACCTGATCCTTTTCTATTTAGAAAGTTTGCTTAAACAACGCAGACCTTGAAGGAAGTTCCTCGTCTTTAAAACGAAGGTGGTACTTGTCGTGGATCACTTTTGCCGTGAGCAACTTCGCAGATCTGCCGATCAGATCTAGAAAAATTGAAATAAAGACCGGTGCATTGGCAATTGAAACAGCGTAAAGCAATGCCGGCACTCTCAGAGATGCCTGGATGATCTCTGTTTGAAAGCATAGGTCACCGACACCGTTGCCGCCATTCAGGTACTTTCTGATCTGTTTTATGTAGAAGATTGGAAGCACGGTACTGGTAACGATGTAGATACCGGCTAACCCCCAGTTTTTCATATGAAAAATGCTACTAATGTCGCTTAAGAAATGGTCTAAAAGCTGCATGGTGCTTAGCGGATTGGTCCGCCCTCGTTGTTTCACAGCAACCCTCTAGATCAGGATTGCCTCGGTGCCTACCGATTTCCCTTGATTGCGCTATATTGCGTAAGGTTCATTTGTGTAATGAGTGAACCATTTGGTTTTCGTTACAATCAACCTGATAGATAAAATCCTTCATCCACCAAAATTCAACATTTGAAGATCTGCATGCGCCGCATTGATTTCTCGAGACTTTTCGTTATGCCTGCCTGCGGCCAAGGCGCATCGTGGGTGCGTTTTATTGCCGCGTTTCTGGTTGCTTTCCTTGTTTTAAGCACGGTTTCGTTTTTGATGCTCTGGCTCGGAGACAAAATCAAAGGCTCTGGTATGGCCTATACACGTTATATGGCGCGGGGGCAGGCGCCATTAACAGGCCAGTTCTATCCGGGTGCTGGCCAGAATCAGATTACGGTGCTGACCTACGATCGCCAGTTTCTGAAAGAAACAGGGAGTGCATGGCCTATTAGCTATGGTCAGCACGCAGACTGGGTTGAAAAAATTGTCGGGGAAGAAAGCACAAGGCCCAAGGCTATTTTCCTGGACGTTACGTTTACAGAAGCTCGGGATGATGCGTCATTACCATCCTTGGTGACCGCCTTGTGCAAGGCTAGTAAGGAATACAAGGTCGATATCTACTTGGCAGCGCTTGCCTCACCTAGAGATGGCAAGTTACATGTCAGAGATGATCTTGAACAGGGTGCGGTGGATGGCTGTTTTGAATTAGTGAGCGTTAACTACAAACCAGATCCTATTGATCGTATTGCTTGGGAATACCCGATTTATTCCCATGTGGGTGCAGAAGGTTGGATATCTGGTTTGCCCACGCAAGGCCAAGCCCAACTCTCAAGTGCAGCAGCGGCAATCGCTACAAAATCAGCAGGTATTGCCTTGCCACTTGAAAGTGAGGCAATGTCGATTGTCTGGGGTGTGACTAACAATCAACCAGCCCTTGATAGGCCAAATTTGCTCAGTTATTGCCGTGATGGTGAAGTGTCGTACATGCGATTAATCCCTGGCCTTGTTAGGGATCTTTTCTATACAGCCGATCCTCGACCCATTTGCCCTTACAACCGTACCTATTCCATGTCTCAGCTGACTTCCCTTACGGAAGATCAGTTGAGTACATCACTCAAGGATAAATATGTCCTTATCGGTGCGGTGATCCCTGGGCACAATGATCTTGTTGATTCACCCGTGCATGGACTCATACCGGGTATCTATCTACACGCCATGGCGCTGGATAACCTCTTGACCTATGGGACAGAGTTCAAACGAAGTGAATCATGGGAATTCCCGCCATCAAACAAACTATTAATCGCCGGCTTAACCGCCGTATTTGTGGTGCTAGTTGTGCGTGTGTTGTGGCGCTGTATGGCAGCTAAGTTGGGGATTGGTTTGTCTCCGGTAGGCCGTAAACCTATGGAAGCAATCGAGATTCATCAAAGGTTCGTCAGGCTTATACCGGCATCCGCTAACTGGCTTTTACGAATGGCGGTTCAGGCGTCCATATCTATGGGCACGATTGTCCTGCTGCAGCGCTTTTTCACGATTGGAATGTTGCCTGTCGTTGAGTTGATCGGCATGACGATATTGGCTGAAGGCCTCGATTACATGGGCAAGATTCAAAAGTTTTTAACCCCTGTAGGCAAACACCATGCTTCAAATGATGAAGCGCATGAATTAACCGGAGAGTGATGCAATGAAAAAACTAACTGTCGCACTTTGCCTTGCTGTTGTTTCAATAGGGGCTTTCGCAGCAGAGCAAATTACAGCATTAACGCCAAGCAGCCGTGCCGATATTGAACTTTACGATTCACCTACGGCTGTGCAGTCTGCCAAAAAAATTGAAGCAGGGGATTTGAGTTTCCCGATCAATATTCTGGCAAGCCAGAATGGGTTGATGAAAATCACCGTTGATGGCAAACCATACTGGGTGAAGAGCACACAGGTACGGGTGAAGCGTGATGTAGTTGCCTCATGTGGTGGTTCAAACGACCGTGCAGAACGTGTGGGGTCTACACCGGGTGCTGGCGCTAACGCCTGTAAATAAGTAAGGATAGGTATGTCGATGGCAAACTCGAAATCTTTTCGCAAAGCCCAGGTTGGCCTGAGTTGTCTGTTAGCTTCGGCATTGCTCGCCGGTTGCCAATCTATGGGTTCAGGTGGTGGCCTTTCGCCTACGGCAGACCTACCGCCACCCGAATCGAGAACCTGGGCTAACCAGAGTGAAGACGTGTTAAATCAACGGGCAACCGTTTACGGTTTGATTCGTGCACCCGAGTTAGAAAAGTATCTCAATGGGTTGTATGCCAAGATTAAAAAACAGGCCGGTGTACCTGAGTGGCAGGGTTCGGTCTATTTATTGGGTACCTCTCGCCTCGATGCGATGGCAACTGCGGCTGGCAACATCTATATCTCGCCATCCTGGATTCAAACAGTGGGTAGCGAAGATGAGTTAGTAGCCATTTTGTCCCATGAGTTCGGTCATATCTACTTGCATTACCATCAGCTTGAAGAGGCTAAGCTGGGCGCCGATCAGACGGCACAGATTGCAGCCCTTGGTCTGGCGATTGCTCAAAAAACAGCGCAATCACAAGGTTGGAGTAATGCCGATACCTTGATGTCGGCCTACTTGGCCACACGGGATCTTGCAGTTGCAGCGTATAGCCGATCTCAGGAATCTGCAGCGGATAGTTTTGGGTTAAATATCAGCACTAAGTTAGGCTATTCCTATGAATACGGCATGAAGGCCTTTCTGGAACATATGTTGAGCTGGGAAGAGCAGAACGAAGAGCGGGATCGGCTAATCAATGAACAGCTTGCCCAAACCTTAGATGGTGCATTGCAGGTTGGCCAGAAAAAGATCAAGAAGGGCTGGGCTTACGCTACAGGCCAACACCCGGATACGATAAAGCGTATCGATGCGATGGCGATCAGTGCAGATGCACTGCCTATGTCTGTATTGAGCAAGAAGCCTGTGAAGAAGCCATTGGATGCAGCGCTTAAACAACCGCGTACGTCTCAGACCCTTAAGGCATATGCCAATGCCAGCAAGGCCTTCGGCAATCTGCAAGAAGCAGCTTCAGTCGATTATGCCAAGCAAGGGGTTGCTGGTCCAGGTGCTAAATTGGCCTTTAATGTAATGGCGCTTAATGATGCGGTTAATGCCAATCAACAATCGGGTAAAACCTTCAAGGGTATCGCCCGATCAGGGTCAATCCTTGATGCCAATCTGGCATCGGAACAGGATCGCGCCTGGATTGTGTATAAAACACGCGCCAATCAATTAGCTGAGTCAGGGCAAGTGGCACCTGCTAAAACGTTAATGGATCAGGGCTTTGCTTATTTCAGACCCGCTAAAGAAGCCTGGCCTGATGCCATTGAGTTTTATGGCAAGTATGAATCATGGACCAAAGCCAAACAGTTAGCATCTGAATGTTCTTCCAAATATCCGGTAGTCGCACAAGCTTGCCAATTGGCAGCGCAAACACCGGATGAGAAAGCCCAGGTAGATCGGGCATCGCAGCAGAAGGCGAATAGTCTCGTTGGTAAGATATTTGGTAAATAAACTAGTTAGAGCAATACAGCCACTGAATCTACAATGCCCAGATCCATAATGGCATCGATCAGTGGCTGAATCCGCGTTTTATCAATCACAGTGATAAAGAGCTTTTGAATATCGCCAGCGGCGGTTGAGTGAACAATACGTCCACCAAATTTCTCAAGAATGGTGGCCACTGCACCCATGTCTGCACCACGCTTGAGGGTAATACTGAGATCAGCTTCGGCCGGTGACACCACAGACTCTTTGGCAGTGCCAAACCAGTTCATCTTGTGCGCTGAATACCCGATACCCTGACCAACAATTACCAGTAGCGCGATTGCCAGGGGAGGGGAAATGCCCAGTGAACGTAGTTTGGCTTTTAGGCGCTTGATCAGACTCATGCGTTGCCTAGGCTTGTAGTCGGCTAACAGGCGGCTAAGTGCTGCATCAGGGTTTCGGTTTGTTCCGGTATTACGAACAATACGGCTAAGTCTTTCTGCGAAATGCACCGCTTTTTTGGCATCCTGGTGTGTTGCCATATAGCTTTGTATAAAGTTGCGATCACCATCAGATAACTGATTGGTAACGTAGAAAGGCAGCAGTTGCTCGAAGCGATCCTGATCTGACGAATGCATCATGCCATCAGACATAAGCCACCCCGGGTTCAAGCACACCCTTTACGCAGTCCGCAATTTTTGCGCGTGCATTAAATAACCGGCTTTTAATGGTGCCAACTGGGCAATCGAGTCGTTCAGCCACGACTTCCATCGACTCTTCTTCAAACCAGGCCCAGAAGAAAGCTTCTTTGTGGCTAACCGGTAGCTGATCGATGCATTCGCGCAGCACTTCGTCCATTTCTTGGTTTTCAAGACGGGAGAGAATATCCCAATCTGGCGAAGGTAGATTATCAAAGGCCTCATCATCAATAGCTACGATTGATCTGGCAATGCCCGTGTTCTGCTTGCGCATCCATGTGCCGCAAACATTTTTGGCAATACCGCACAGCCAGGTTTTATACTCGGATGTACCGTTAAATTGATCGGGCTTTTGAATGGCAATCATAAAGGTATCGTTGAGGATCTCTTCGGCGGCATCTTCATCTCTTACCCGGAGTCGGATAAAAGCGTAAACAGATGCCTGGTAATGTCGGTAAATCGATTCAACGGCTTTATTGTCACCAAGGGCAACTTGGTTCAGCAGATTTTGTAGTTCTTTTGCGGGTAGGTCTTTCATGCTGAACGAATGTTTCCCATAAGTTGGGACGAAATCTATCACAAATTCATATATAAAGTATGGATTTGGCATGATCATCGGGTAAAGCAAGTAAGCACAACGCCGATTACGGTTGCTATCACTAGTAACCCATGAAAGAATGAAAGATTAGGTGGCTATTCGTACAAATTGATTTAAATAGAGGAGCAGACATGTTGACTAGAAAGCTTTGCATACTGCTCTCGCTTCCCTTGTTACAACTCGGCGTCTCGAATATCGCCACGGCAGAAGTCTACAAATGCCCGGGACCCTCTGGTTCTATAACGATTTCTAACGTCGAAAAGGGCCCTGATTGCACAAAAATGGTGCTGCCACCGCCTGAATCAAAGAAATCGGCTACAGCCCGTGCAAAATCAGTTGAAGCTCCTAAAGAGCTAAAGGCAACACCTGAAAAGCCAAAGACCGGCTATGAAGCTGCTGCTTCAGAACGTAAACGCGTGATTCAGGAAGAGATCGACCTTGAGCGTACACGTCTCAACGCTGTTCAAGCTCGACTCAAAGATCTTTCAGCTGCGCCTACCAAGACACCGGACCAGGTAAAAGAGATGGTTGGCCTTCAGCAGAAGGAAAGCATGCACGCCAGCAACATCCAGCTGTTACAGAAAGAGCTGAACCGCTAGCCGTCTAGTAGTTATCTACTATTTTGCTGAAAATAGTAGATAACAACCATTTATTAGTGAACCTTCCCGAACCACACTGCAATACAGCAGGTGTGGCATACATGCCCAATTCTAGAACATGTTATCGGAGGTCATATGACTCAGTATCTGAAACGCAAACAGAAGCAATCCGGCTTCACACTGGTCGATCTGCTGGTGGTTATCGCCATCATCGGAATTTTGACCGCCATTGGTGTGCCTATGTACAACGGTTACCAAGCTTCTGCAAAGGTTAGTGCAACCAAGCAGAACTTTGATTCCATGAAGACTTTCATTGCTGGTGAGGTTACGAAGTGTTCAGCAGGGCTAACTGCATCACTAGCCGATCCTAAAGTAACTACACCTATTTCGTGTCCGAGCGGGCTAGATGCTGATACTGCACTTACCTACTTTACAGAGTATGGTAACAAAACTTTGAAAAATCCTTACAATAATGTAGATCAAACCCCTGTATACGCAACCGCAGCTGGTACCGACCTGGGTAAGGTTAGCATCTTGAAGGGTACCGGTGCGTGTACTGGCGTTACTATTCAGACAACTGTATTTGATTCAAGTCTAGCCACACCAGCTGCAGCCGCATATCCCACAGCGCCTGAGTGTATTAGCGTCCAATAATCTTTAAGAGGCAGGTCGAAAGGCCTGCCTTGTATAGATGAGATCAAATATTCAATCTGGTGTGTCGCTCATGGAGCTGGTGGTAACGCTGGCAATACTTGGAATACTGGCCGCAATTGGTACGCCGGTTCTACTTGGGAATATACGTGCTGCAAAAAACGTTGATGCCCAGAACACGTTGAAAAGCATTTATCTCATGCAGAAAAACTATTTTGCTGAGAACAACTGTTATTACGCTTCAACATCTAGAAACAACATTAATCAATTTCTATTCGCATCAACAACACCAGCTGAAGGTCCAATTACCGACGCAAGCAAAAACGATTTTGATTATTCAATCATTCCTGGTCCTCTCGGTGCTACTGGAAGTTGTACAGGTTCAAACTCTAATGATTACGTGGCAATAGCGATGTCGCGCAGTGACAACAAGATTATCTACAAAATTAACCAGCAAAATATAAAAACTGGTTTCTGACAATCAAAGGAGAGTGCAGCATGGAAATATTTATTGCCTCAATCTTTGGTTTGATCATTGGTAGCTTTTTAAATGTCGTAATTCATCGCCTGCCTAAATCGATTCTGGATGACCGTACAGATTCGTTGTCTTGCCTGCTCTGGCCATCTTCTACTGCACCGTGCTGCGGCTCAAAGCTGAATTGGCAAGAAAATATCCCGGTCTTCTCTTGGATGTTCCTCAAAGGCCGTTGTGGGCACTGTGGTGCCCCCATAAATGCGCGCTACGTCCTAGTCGAAGTCATAACCGCTTTATGCTTTGCCATCTCTTCATGGCAATTCGGGCTGACACCAACGGGCGTTGCTTATGCCTTGTTTATGGCATTGGTGATCAGCCTTTTTTTTATTGACCTAGAAACCTACTTGCTGCCGGATAAGCTCACGCTCCCTTTGCTGTGGCTTGGGCTGGGTGCCAGCACATTTGGATTGACCCCCGTTAGCGCTACAGATGCTATCTGGGGGGCTTGTTTAGGCTTTGCTCTACCTTGGTCTGTAAATCAGCTTTATAAGCTTATTCGTAAACATGATGGTTTTGGTGGTGGAGATTTCAAGCTGCTTGCTGCACTAGGTGCTTGGACAGGTTGGATTCAGATTGTTCCCATTCTCGCTGTAGCGAGCGTCCTCGGTTTAGTAACGATCGGCATTTTGGCTATGTTCAAACGTGAACAATTGTCCATGAATAAGGCATTCCCCTTTGGTCCATTCCTGATTGTTTCAGGCGTAGGGATCCTGTTGTTTGGTACTTGAAAGAGACATCATGGAAATCGTCGATAAGGCTCTGCATTACGTCACGCATTACAAGCTGTCTGACTTGCATTTGCATGTCAATGAGCCTGTATCGATTCGTGTTGATGGCGAGATTCAATCATTTCCTGATGATGTAGTGACACAAGTTGATTTTGATGCATTCATCAAGAACTGGTTGACGCAAGAACAGCGCATCAAATTTATGGAATGCTTTGATGCAGACCTGGCTGTCGAAAGTGGTGATTTCCGATTCCGCGTTAACTTGTTCAAAACAGCTCGAGGCCTGGCGGCTGTGATGCGTAAGATTGAGTCAGACATCCCATCATTTGATTCGCTGGGACTGCCAGCTGTTGCACGTGATGTCATTGAACAAGAGAACGGCCTGATTCTCGTAACCGGGCCTACAGGATCTGGTAAGTCGACCACGCTTGCCGCGATGATTGATCGCATTAACAAGCATCGCCATGGCCACATTATTACGATTGAAGATCCGATCGAGTTTGTGCACCGTAGTCAAAAGAGTGTTATCTCTCAACGTGAAGTCGCACGTGATACCGTTTCTTTTGCATCTGCCCTCAGAGCATCGCTACGTGAAGATCCGGATGTCATCCTGGTAGGTGAGTTGCGTGATTTAGAAACAATACAATTAGCGCTAACAGCTGCAGAAACAGGCCACTTGGTTTTTGGGACGCTTCATACCAGCGGGGCACCAAATACAATTAACCGGATTATTGACGTATTCCCACCGCAACAGCAGGATCAAATCCGCGCTCAGTTGTCGCAATCGCTTCGTTTGGTCATGACGCAACGCCTGTTAAAGCGTAAAGGCGGGGTGGGGCGAGTCGGGGCCTTTGAGGTGATGACCTGTAATCCGGCTGTTCGCAACCTGATCCGTGAAAACAAAGTATTTCAGATTCCTAGTGTGATGCAAATGGCCCGTGGTGAGGGAATGATCACTATGGACGCCTTTATTCAACAGCTTCTGCAAACAGGGCAGATAGATCCAGTATGAACCAGCAAGGCGTAACCTTTCTAGAGATCGTCGTTGTTATCGCCATAATGATGATAACGAGCGCTCTGGTTGCGCCTAGTATTCAGAATTGGAGACAAAAGCGCGCTCTCGAATCAGATTTCCATGCAGTGTTGGCACAAATTGACTATCTTAGAGTGCGCGTCAGAACGCTTAATGGAACCGCTAGGCTTAGCTGTTTGAGCAGGAGTGGCAATGGTGATGTTCTTACTTATCAGGTGTTAGATAATAGTGGCCAGGTAGTTGAAGATCCGACTGCCAAATCAGCTAGTTACAACGTGCTTTCTGGCAAGACTGTTTTAATTTCCACCATTTGTAGCAACAACTCACCTGCTGTATTTTCATCTGCTGGTGTTGTTGCTGGTGGACTGGACATTATTTTTAAACCCTTGTCTGGTTCAACAGCAATACCAGGGTATAGGTTTGCTTTAACTCCGACGACTGGATTTGTGCAGAAATACAAGTGTACTGACAGTACAAATTGCGATAGTGAGATAGATTAATGTCTAATTCTCTCCGTATCTCACTGTTAAAGCATCAGAATGTGGCAGGATTTACGCTCGTTGAAGCATTGGTGGCGATGGCAATCTTCATGATCGGGTTCGGCGGATTGTATGTGTTTTATGCTTTATCTCAGCATTCAATTAGGGAGTCAGAGCAACGATTGTTCTTGAACATGTTGGGCGATCGGATTATTCAAACCGTAGCTGCTGAAGCCCAGCGTAGTCCAACAGACCCATATAATCCATTTGTTAACCCCTCACTATATTCTGGCAGCCTAAATACTTGTGATTTCAACGTCAGTGATGTGCGGCAGTCTTGGTGTAAAGATCTCGAAAAAAATGTCGGCCCATATAGCGCACTTTCCGGAAATGAGAATCGCCAAGTCTCATTGAACAATGATGGCACGGGGCTGATCATAAACGTTAGTCTTGTGGTTGCTAATGGCAAGATTAGCGCATACTTCACGCGCAAGCTGAGGCAGCTATGAGCTATCAGTCTGCTGGATATACCCTTGTCGAAATGCTGGTCGCCATGGCGGTCTCATCGGTTGTGTTGGCAGGAACCTATGCCGCCTACAGTTTGTTTGCTCAACAGCAACAGTTACTGCTGGGGCAAACGGAATTGTCACGTAATGCTATGCAAGCCGTAGATCAGATTCAGACAGATATAAGGCATGCGGGTTACAAAGATTATTACGATGACAATCCTATTTCACAGAATCAGCCAATAAATATTGACCAATCTAGCCCTGCTGATTTTCGTATTGTTTATGACAAC